>Ga0315282_10001591_pt1 | contig 42549 bp, 40 predicted proteins | sample YL17G07_20_MG_FD_203693 | JGI IMG/M metagenome (GOLD analysis project Ga0315282, IMG submission 203693) | Sediment microbial communities from Yellowstone Lake, YNP, Wyoming, USA - YL17G07_20 | ecosystem: Environmental > Aquatic > Freshwater > Lake > Sediment | place: USA: Wyoming | collected... | reverse complement strand
GAGCCAGCGGTGCCTACATGGAGACCACCAAAGGTCAGTTCGGCGAGTGGATACAGCTCTACAACGGCATACCCATCGGCGTCAGCGACTGGATTCTGGACACCCATGTCCTTACCGCCAGCGTAGAGACAGCCATCACCGGAGGCACCTGCTCCACCATCTACGCCCTGCGGTTTGGCGAGGGAGCCGTCTGCGGCGCTACCAACGGCGGCCTACAGGCCGAGCCTATAGGCGCCATGGAAGGCAAGGATGCCAGCAGGACCCGGGTCAAGTGGTATGTCTCGCTGGTGGACTTCTGTATCCAGACGAGAGCCGCCCTTATCGGCGTCCAGGACTAAAGATTGAGATTGAGATTCAGATTGAGGCCTTAATCTTAATCTGAGTCTGAATCTAAATAGGTGGGGGGTGAGACGCACCAGTTACAGGGGTGGACAGCTTCATCCCCCACCGAAAAACTGTACGGGGACATGTAGCCCCGAGGCTTTAGCCTCGGGACCCCGACCTTAAAAGGTCGGGGCTACAGGGGGAAATTTCAAGGGTCGGGGCTACATCTTCCGACAAACTAATATTGATGTAATCAAGGAGCAAAGCGACCATGAACCTGAGCGACATGAGAACCCTGGTCAGGCGAGACCTCAAAGACGAGGACGCCTCGAACTATCGGTGGCAGGACAACGAGATTGACCGAGCCATCGCCAGAGCCGTAGCCGAGCTATCCCGCTATATCCCCAGGGAAATGAAGGCTACCATCGCTACCACAGATGGCAGCCGTGAGATAGCCTTAACCACCTTGACTGATAGAGTTTCAGTTGACAGAGTAGAGTTCCCGGTGGGGGAAACCCCGCGGAGCTTTCAGCGCTTCAACGTCTATTCAGAAACCATCACCTTAATAGGAGACGTAGAGGGAGACGGCAACAACTGCTATGTCTACTGGGGCAAGGTTCATACCCTGGACGGCAGCACTTCAACCATCCCCAGCTATTTAGAGGATGTCTTAGCCCTGGGAGCTACCGCCTACGCCGTGCTGGCGCAAACACAGTACCGTGTAGACGTTGCCGGCCACGGTGGGGAGCAGGCGGACAGGGATTATCAGTCGTGGGGAGCTGCCATGCTCAAAGAGTTCAAAGCCCAGCTCAAACGCTTCGGCAAAGGTCGCAAGCTCAAAATAAGCCAACTCTATCAAGGGGACGATAAGGAGTGATTAAAGCGATGAAAAATTTCAATGCCGAAACATGTAGCCTCGACCTTTTAAGGTCGAGGTCACGAGGTTAAAACCTCGTGGCTACATCTGCCGGATTTAGGATTTACGACTGAAAGGAGACTTAAATGACAAAGTCAAAAATAGAAGAAGGTCTACCCAAGACCAAGGAAGGCTTGCCCTGGCAGGCATTCGCCATCGTTGGCGATAAGGAAGACCCGGAGACGTGGAAACTGCCGCATCACACCAAGGCCATCTTCCGAGCTATCAAGGGGAAGATTGGCCATTACAAGACCACGGACTGGGAGCATTGTGCCGCAGCCGTGGCCGCCTTAAGCCGCGGCGGATTCCGGGGCAAGAGGGTCGAGGCTACCGAGCAGCAGATACTCGACGCCGCCAAACACCTGATGAGGCATTACCAGGAAAACGGTAAGCCAGTCCCCGATACCCTGGCCGCCCTGGTGGAATAATCTCCTCCCCTCTCCCTTGATGGGAGAGGGTTAGGATGAGGGTGAAAACGTGAGCTTTACATAAGGTTTAGTCAGATAAAACGGAAAAAGGAGAGAGAAATGATACAAAAGTTCTTAGACGGCAAAAAGAAGTACAGCGCCTTTATCATCACCATTCTGGCAACCATGATTCCCCTGTTCATTCAGGACCCCGAGGCGCAGAAAACCATTATGGACTATGTGCCATCGGTAGCAGCAGTCCTGGCCGGCATCTTCTATATTCTGACTCAGGGCGGAATCGACAAGGAGAAGGAGAAAGCCAAAGCAGCTGTGGCTAATGGCAACGGTGGAGTGGTAACCACTCAGGAGCCAGCTCCAGCCCAGCCAGCAGCCACTCAGCAAGAAATTCAGCCTGCAAAGACAGAGCCAGCGCCGGAGCCGCTTGATTTGAAGCTCTTCCACGAGCGTGTGCTGAACGATACCGCAGCCAAATATAGTGAGCAAAACCCGGCCACGGTGTTCTACACCGCCAGAGACAAGGGGGGCTTAACCACCTGCCATGACATCAAGCAGGCTCAGGACTATTGGGATTACCTAGTAACGCTGGCCTATGATGCCGAGCAGTACGTCAGGGAAGCTACCAATGCTGGGAAAAAAGTAGGTGGCTGCACGGTGCGCTCGCCTGAACACGTGCAGATGCAAAATGAGCTGACGAAGACCATCAGGCAGCGCGACAACGTCTATGCTTTAGCTCAGACCAACATCGACTGGCGAACCAAGCTGGGCGGCAACGACACCCTGCTTCATGTCGGCGCCCTGGCCGAAGAGCTGCTGAAATACAACAGGTAAAATCGAGTTCCTGGGGGGAGGGGGGAACATGTAGCTACGAGGCTTTAGCCTCAGCGGATTAATCACAAATGTAGCCATGAGGTTTTAACCTCATGGTCTCGACCCTAAAGGGTCGAGCCTACATAGGAGTGAAAAGGTCGGGGCTACAGGGGAAGGAAACCTTAAAAGGGTCGAGGCTATGGAGGTGACATAATGTGTCATTCTGAGCGTAGCGAAGAATCTCATAGCATAAGGGGCACCTTTTACTTAAAGGGGGGTGGCATTATAGCTATGGTCACCATCATCATCAACAGGATGAAGAGGGTTATAAGTCCCATTATAAGGTTTCTATTCAGCATCTTATCTCCTTTTCTCCACCCGAAAATGTAGGGGCGTACCTTCAGGTGCGCCCGGGAAAGAAGGAGCAGGTCGAATTATAGCATTCAGATGCCACACTTGCTATGGGAATTTAGTACTACTGTGAAGCATGTAGCCACGAGGCTTTAGCCTCAGCGGATTAATCACAAATGTAGCCATGAGGTTTTAACCTCATGGTCTCGACCCTAAAGGGTCGAGCCTACATAGGGTGAAAAGGTCGAGGCTACAGGAGTGGTGAAATGAGAACTCTAACCGACGCCCTACTTACCGAGCAGACCAAGCCCACCCGCAAGCCGCTGGTAAAGCTCGAGGTGCAGGCTTACGGCCACCCGGCAGCCACGCCCTCAGGCGGCATACAGTGGCAGCTATTCGGCTGGCAGCGCTTTTACTCAGGCTCGGAGACAAAAGACTCCCACGGCCTGACCATGCCCGGAGACGGCTCGCTGATTCGGGTCCGCAAGAACGGCACCAATCTCTACCTCTCCCGTGTCACCAGCCCGGGCCCCGGGTCTGACTACTCTTCCTGGGGTTCGTCTTTTGGTGGCGTCACTGCCAATGCTAAAGTAGCCATCGCCGCCAACGGCGCAGAGGTAATCGTGGTCTCCATGGACGCCGCCAACCTGTGGCGCAAAAGCTCCACAGACTACGGCGCTTCCTGGGGGAGCTGGACATCGATGGCCAACACCCGCCCCTGCGAGCGGGGCATAGCCGTAGCCTTCAAGCCCAACGGCGACTGCGCCATCGTCCACGCCTCTGACGTCAACGACCCCACCAGCCTGTATCTCCAGAAAAGGACTTCTGGTACCTGGTCCACAGGCTTAGGCCAGCGAGGTGGAGACTGGGAGATTGAGGACTTAGCCATGTACTACGATGGCGACTGGAACATCATCGCCCTGGTGCTAGAAGGGAGCTACCTGAGCGTGGTCCGCATGGTTTATGGAGACGGCTATCGTCAGGCAGCCGGCACCTGGGCTACAGACGAGAAAATAGGCCTGGGTAGAGCCAGGGTTGACGTTGCTGCTCAGGTAAGGCTCAGGCAGTTCGAGGTAGGCTGGCCAGTAGGCTTCCGCCGCATGCAGCCCTACGGTCCCTGGGAGCCGCGCACAGCTTCGACATACTGGGAGAGGCATCAGTCGGTAATCGAAGCCCTGGCCGGCGAAGTCCTGGACGTTTCAGGTCCCTACCTGGTAAAGCCCCCTACATCATGCTCACGCCCCATGTTGTCATTAGCCCGCCAGAACCAGCCCTGGCTCTTCAGACTTAAGCCGGGCACGGATTTCTACGACTACAACTGGGATAAGGCCAGCACTATGGAAGCATCAGCCTCCAGAGGCATGGCTTTAGCCGCCGACCCCGGCGGGGAGTACATCTGGGCCACGCAGCCCGATGAAGTCTGGCGTACGCCCTGTCCCGGCTCATGGACTCCCCCCACCCCAGGAAGTGGCGCTGGCGATAAAATCACCATCCCAGTAGCTAAAATCGCCAGGCTCTCAGAGGTTGTTGACCCGGAACAGCCCTCCGAGCTAACCGTAGAGCTGGACAACTCCAAAGGCACTTACAACAGCCCCGGTACCGGCTCTCTGGCGGTGCTCAAGCGTGGCGCCCGGGTTAATCTTTTTATCGGCTACAAGACCACGTTGGGCGACCAGCTCTCCGAGGCTTCCAGGTATTTCATTGAAGGCATGGAATACAAGCGAGACCCCAACATACAAAGCTTTATCGTGCACTGCATCGATGCCTGGGGACTTCTGGAGCGCTACCGGTTCAACAAGCCGGTGGAGTGGAATGTAAGCTCGGACGAGTTCACCTGCTACCAGCTAATCGAGAAGGTCATGCAGTCGGTAGGGGGCACGCTGGGGTATAAGTCCCGGAGCAGCCTGATTACCAGCCTGTACCCCAAGCTCGATGTTGGCGCTGGGGAGAGCGGAGCCAGCGTCTTGAGAAGGCTGCTTAACCTGGTCCCCGATGTAATCTACTTCTTTGGCCTGGACGGTTACATCATCTACCCACAGGAAGGAGACAGCGTTGCTTATAAGTACAAGTTTCCAACAGCATAACCAAAAATGTAGCTTCGACCTTTTAAGGTCGAGGTCACGAGGCTAAAGCCTCGTGGCTACATGTTTCGGATTTAGGATTTGCGACTGAAAGGAGGACAAACATCATGGCAAATTCACTTTACACCAAAGCCAAGCAGCACCTGATAGACGGCACAATCGACCTGGACACAAATGATATCCGAGCCATATTGGTAGATGGAGCTGACTACACCCCCAACCTGGCCACCCATGAAACCCTGGCCAACATACCAGCAGCCGCCAGGGTAGCCGTCAGCGGAGCCTTGCAGAGCAAGACCGTCACCGATGGCGCCTTTGATGCTGCCGATATCGTCATTGCAGCAGTTTCAGGCGACCAGTTCGAGTATATCGCTCTTTACCAGCACACAGGAGCTGAAAGCGCCCTACTCATTTACCTCATAGACACGGCGACCGGCCTTCCCTGCACCCCCAACGGCTCGGACATCACGCTGTCATGGGATAACGGGACAAACAAAATCTTCAAGCTGACCTAAGGGGGACATGTAGCCACGGGGTTTTAACCCCGTGACCCCGACCTTAAAAGGTCGAGGCTACATAGTACATGGTATATGGAAGGTTAGAAAATTAGGATTTTCTCCGAAGGAGATTAATGGCGACGATAACTATCGGCGATGCTGCTATAGATAGGGCTAGCTCTCTCTCTTCCGGTAACACCTACCTGAGCCTGGGAAACCCAGCTAATGCCGGTGGGATTCTTGATACTGCCGAAGTTTGGGCAGCTGCTTCTATCTCTGGCCTCAGGGTAGGCACGTTCTATCTTGTTAGTGACACCACCTATAAATGCCGTGACAGCGTGACTATTGGAAGTGTTACCGCTGGGTCTAAGCAGACCTTCACTGGTTTATCTCTAGCTGTACAACAGGGCGATGTTATAGCCTGCTATTTCACTGGTGGAAGCCTCGAGAGAGACACTTCTGGGGGTTCTGGCCTAAGGTATAAATCTGGGGAATATATAGACCCAGGGGATGAGGCTGCATTTTCTCTCTTTTCCGGTGATGCCATGTCTATTTATGCTACCGGTACTACTGTTTCCCTCGAAATCTATCCCCCCGGACATGAGCAGCCCATAGCCTACGGCACCCCACAGCTCAACCTAAGCATCTACCCCCCAGGTCTCGAGCAAGTCATAACCTACGGCACGCCATCCCTTTTCTGTCCCCAGACCATATCGCCACCAGGTCACCAGCAGACTATAGCCTACGGCGAGCCCTCAATTCAGACGGCGGGCGTCTACATTTATCCCCAGGGCTTAGAGGTCGTTATCGCCTACGGAACGCCGGCTCTTCTCTACCCCCAGACCATATCGCCGCCTGGACTAAATGTACCCGTAGCCTACGGTACGCCGGCGCTAATTCCTGGAACTGCCTTTATCTATGTCCCGGGTCATCAGCAGGTCATAGGCTACGGCACGCCAACCATCTTGAAGTACGTCTTCCATCTTATCCTGGACGGCCGGTACAATATCGAGTCCCCGGAGACAAACCGGTCGTTCGTTATCGGCAGGGACGTCTATGGCAACCCCGTCTACGGAGAAGCCCACGACTCGGACGAAAGCAGTCTGGTAGGAGAGAGGTTAGACTTCCAGCAGGAGCTTTCCATCCCCACCGAAGCCCAGGCGGCAGACGTAGCCGCAGCCGTCTTAGCCAAGATGAGGCTCGGCAAACAGAGGGGGGTCATACTCATACCGTATAACTGTGGCCAGGAGCTGTGGGACGTGGTGCAAATAACGGATGCCGGCGCCAACCAGTCAGCCGTGAAGTTTCGTGTAGTCGGGCTGAGGTTCGAGTACCACCCCAGGCAAGCCCGCTACGAGCACAGACTCATTCTAGGAGCGCCGTAATTGTTTCCGCTTTTCTAAGACTAATGTAGCCCCGACCTTTTAAGGTCGGGGTCACGAGGTTAAAACCTCGTGGCTACATGTTTTGTCAACCCGCTCTCCCCAACATGTAGGTGCGACCTTTTAAGGTCGGGGTCACGAGGTTAAAACCTCGTGGCTACATGTTTTGTCAACCCGCTCTCCCCAACATGTAGGTGCGACCTTTTAAGGTCGCACGGGCGGGGTTAAAACCTCGTGACTACATGTTTTGTCAACCCGCTCTCCCCAACATGTAGGTGCGACCTTTTAAGGTCGCACGGGTGGGGTTAAAACCTCATGGCTACATTTGTGATTAATCCGCTGAGGCTAAAGCCTCGTGGCTACATGTATTTAGGGCAGGTTTTTTCTCCCAAGAAAAGCCCGAACAGATGATACGCTGTTTCTCTTAGCAGCCAATTTCTAGCTCAGGGAGATTATGCCTCGTTTTATGGCGGTGATGACTGCCTGGGTGCGGGCATTGGCATCCAGTTTGCGTAAGATTGAGGTTATGTGGTTCTTGATGGTCTGCTCGCTGATGCTAAGCTCGATGGCAATTTGCTTATTGAAATACCCCTTGCCCATGTAGGTGAGGATTTCGGTTTCCCTTGGGGTCAGTGGGGAAACGAAGGGTTCGACGCCTTTTCCCCAGGAGAAGTCCTGAAACTGCTCCAGTACCTGATGGGCTACCTTAGGTTGGGAGAGAAAAGTATCATTTATGGGGTGTTCGCCGGCAGCGGCTCTACGGATTGTTGCCACCAGCTCATTCGAGGAGACATCACGCCTTAGATAGCCGGCTACGCGGGATTTAATTGCCTGAAATAGCTCGGCATCGTTGGGTTGCGGTGAAAGAAGTATCACTGCCACGCTGGGTAATAGCTGTTTAATGGTTTTAGCCAGGTCCGTGTCGTTGCCGCTGGATAGCTCAATGTCAAGGAGAATAACATCGGGGTACAAAGTGGTTGTAGCTGAAATAACCTCGCTACTGGAGCCGACCTCGTCGCAGATATCTATATCTGCTATCTGACTTAGGGTGGAGCGTATGCCCTGGCGGAATAAGGGCTGCTGGTCGGCTATCAACACTCGTATTTGCTGGCGTTCTTTAGCCATAAATCACCCCTTCTGCTCTATCTGATGTTCAGTGTAGCAGGACTGTATGTAGATGTCAATTGGTGGTAGCGTTCTTTTCATTCAGGCTTTCCCCCTCCCTCTAACTCCCTCCCGCCAGGGGAGGGAGAAATATTTATATCCCCCTCTCCCTTGACGGGTGAGGATTAAGGTGAGGGTGAATTTTTGCATTTTAACCTGTCACTTTGATTTTTAATCTTTGGTTTTTGATATTGTTTAGCCCCTGTAGCCCCGACCTTTTCACCCTATGTAGGCTCGACCCTTTAGGGTCGAGACCATGAGGTTAAAGCCTCATGGCTACATTTGTGATTAATCCGCTGAGGTTAAAACCTCATGGCTACACTCTCCCCAACATGTAGGTGCGACCTTTTAAGGTCGCACAGGCGGGGTTAAAACCCCACGGCTAATTGCCCACACCTGTCACCTCGACCTGTCAGGTCGAGACCATGAGGTTAAAACCTCATGGCTACATTTGTGATTAATCCGCTGAGGCTAAAGCCTCGTGGCTACATGTAGATAAAAGAACGACCCCCTTCCACCGGGTGGAGAAGGGGGTCGGCTGATTCAAAGACTGTGCTAGTAAAGTCTCTTACTTGGCCAGGACGGCGAAGTAAGTGAGATGAGCAGTGTGTGCTTGTATAGTGTTGGGCACTTCCACTCCGGCAGCCACGTAACCGGCTGTCTCCAGGTCTATCCATTGGCCGGCTGCTTCGTCATAGTAAGCGATAACCGGTGCGCCGGCAGCCACCTTTGCAGCGTCGTACTTCATGATTATGGTGGCATCAGGAGAGAAGATGATGCCTGAAGGCAGGAACTCGTATGCAGCTACCATCGTGTAGCCGGCTGGTGCTGCTGGTGTGGCTGCTGAGATTGAGAACAAATCGGGGTCTTTGTTCAGGTAAGCCGGTGTGCCATCAGAATTCAGCACCTGGGTGCCAGCCGGTATAAAGAGTGTTACCAAGCCGTCAGGGCTGGTTGTCATGGCATCAACCAATAGGTTGCCATTGTTAGTCACCGGATATCTTACGGTTGTGCCCAGCATATCTACCACCAATACCGGGGTAAATGTTGCCGTTTCCTGCCCAATTACTAATGGGAGGAGCCCCGGTGTGAACACCTCTGGTTGCTCTGCTGGCACCTCTGGCACCTCTGGCACCTCTGGCACCGGGCACGCTGGCGCCTCAACAGTCACCACGGGCTGGGTTTTACCGCAAGCTAGGTCGTCTTCGAGCCAACCATAGGTATTATGCCAGTCACCTTCCTCCCAATAACCCTCATGCCAATGACCCCGCCACCAGTACCCGTCATGCCATATATCAGGGTCCTGGTACGAACCAGTCACATCCCAGTAATATGCCGAGGTGGTGAACTCGAAATCCTGAAATTGGTCGCCACCCCCGGGGAAGCACCAATCCGGTGCGGTAGCGTCAAAGGTTATAGCGAGATAATCGTTTCTATAGGTCCAAGGACCACCACAACCAGACTGATGCCCTTTCACCTCCAGCTCCCAATCGCCCTTAGGCTTGCCGTCGTGGAAAGGAACCTGTGCCACGAGGAGCGGGGCACCAGAATCGTCCGTGTCCCAATTGTGAGTATCCGACCTCCACTCGTGCGTCGAACTATGATCGTACCAGTAATAGTTTGTGCTCACGGCACTCAGAGTGTTGTCGACATACGTGAACTCAGGTGGAACTAATACAGTTACCCTCCCTAGGTCTATGTCGTCCTGCAAGCTGCTTTGGTTGGTTACGATCAAGACAAATGTGTTCGTTGAACCAGCTTGCACAGGCATCAAAGCAAGTGTATTTGCGTCCCATTCTGCTGAAAAGCAGTCGCCTGCCCCTACGGCTGCGCCACTGCCTGCTGTGCTACCGCCACTGCCTCCTGCGGCTCCGCCACTGCCTCCGGCGCCACCGCCACTGCCTCCGGCGCCACCGCCACTGCCTCCGGCGCCACCGCCACCGGCATAAGCGATGGAAGCCCCGAAGCCTACAAATAGAAGGCTAACCAGTATAGCTATCAGGGCAATTCCTTGCCACAATACAGAAACCGTTTTATTTCTTGTTTTCAATATAATACCCTCCTTAAATGTTCTTTAGATTACTTTCGACTTTAGTAATCGTACCGTTAGATTTCATTTTTGCTTTAACTTCGCTGATAAAAATCACCTCCTTTGTTGCCTATCCTTTGATACTCACTTAAAAAATAAAACCGACCCCCGACGGGTCGGTTTCACTACTGGCTCGGCACCAGCTAAGTGACCAAGTTACAGCTGGCGCTTCATCGCCCCCCCTAGGTTTGAGCTAAAATCAAAGCTACATTGCAAACCTTTGGCTAGATGTCTAGCTCACCCTTAGCGTGATTGTCCCACATAATAGGCTGGTTGTCAAGTGCCTTATCCTAACAAAAACTCACCATTTACAGGACTTTTTTCCCAGTGTGGTGCAGTACTAACCTACCACGCCGTTTGGTACCTTTGGGTGATTGTATATTAAGATAAAGTGAGTTAAAGTTATTGTAGGATAAGCGAGAGGAGTTAAAAGGAGTTTTTGGCATGGCGCGGCGTAATGGCTCAAGCAACGGTATGTTAACAGCGCGAGAGCTGGCCCGGCTTCTCAACGTGCATATCAATACGGTGCGACGTTGGGACGAGAGCGGGATGCTGAAGGCATACCGCATTGGCACACGAGGCGACCGTAGATTCAGCCGGGAGGATATCGCCCAGTTCCTTGCAGAGAAGTACGGAAACGGCCAGAAGGTTGTATAGGAAAAATCCCCCAAAAAATCAAAGCTACATGTAACGCAAACCACGACGGTCACCCGTAACCTTCTTATTTCACTACCTATGTAGCCCCGACCTTTTAAAAATCTCATCCCCTGTATCCCCGACCTTTTCACCCTATGTAGCCCCGACCTTTTAAGGTCGGGGTCACGAGGCTAAAGCCTCGTGGCTACATGTAACGCAAACCATGGCGGTCACCCGTAACCTTCTTATTTCACTCCTATGTAGCCTCGGCCCTAAATGGTCGAAGAAAAACAGCTAAATCTACCTATGTAGCCCCGACCTTTTAAGGTCGGGGTCACGAGGCTAAAGCCTCGTGGCTACATGTTTTGATTAATCTGCCGAGGCTAAAGTCCCTACTTATATTATTGAACAGCATCGAAAATTAAATTCTCCGAGCGGCGGGGTTTTAACCCCGCCCGTGCGACCTTAAAAGGTCGCACCTACATTTCTGATTTAAATTACAAATGTAGTCATGAGGTTTTAACCTCATGGTCTCGGCCCTGAATGGTCGAAGAAAAACAGCTAAATCTGCAGCTTTACCTGAGGCGACCTTAAAAGCTCAGTGTTCTTTTCATTCAGGCTTTCCCCCTCCCTCTAACTCCCTCCCGCCAGGGGAGGGAGAAATTTTTATATCCCCCTCTCCCTTGATGGGAGAGGGTCGGGGTGAGGGTGAATTCTGAACAAATTTTTAGACTTTTGCCCCTTAACAACAGGTTTATCTACATGTCGCCCGCCTGTCCGCCTCGGACAGGTCTAAAGACCTGTCCCTACATTTCTGGTTTTAAGCGTCCACCTTCCCTTGACGTATGGTAGGCTAATTTATAGAATGGTTCATGAATTTGCCGCGGAATATGAAAAGGAGAAGGTCTTTTGTAATGGACATGGTTGGAGACATGCTGGCTGGAGATGTGCTGTCTTTAGCGCGGTTGATTACAAGAGTGGAGAAGGACGGTGCTGATGTACCACAGATAATGAAGCAGCTCTATCCTCATCTGGGTAGAGCTTATTGCATAGGTATAACCGGACCACCGGGGGCAGGTAAGAGCACCATCGTGGACCGGTTGACGGCAGTGATGCGGCAGCGTGGTTTCACGGTGGGCATAATCGCCGCTGACCCTACCAGTCCGTTTAGCGGTGGCGCTGTTCTCGGGGACAGGATAAGGATGCAGCAGCATTATCTCGATGAGGGGGTTTTCATTCGAAGTATGGCAACGCGCGGCAGTCACGGTGGTCTGCCGCGGGCTACCGGTGGTGTAATTAAGTTGATGAGTGCCTTCGGGAAAGACTTCATTCTGGTCGAGTCGGTGGGGGTGGGGCAGACTGAGCTGGATATAATGCAAAATGTAGATACTGTGGTGGTGGTCCTGGTTCCTGAAGCAGGTGATAATATTCAGACGATGAAGGCAGGCTTGTTTGAGATTGCCGACATCTTTGTGGTAAATAAGGCTGACCGACCGGGGGCTGATAAACTGGTGGCTGAGCTGGGGATGATGGCATACTCTCGCTCCGGTGAAAGCCGGTGGCAGGCACCGGTGGTAGCCACTGAAGCTATAAATAATGTCGGCATCGAGGAACTTTACGGGCAGATGGAGAAGCATCGCCGGGCATTGGAGGAAACAGGGCGATTGTCACAGCGACGGCAGGAACAGCGGCGGCGGGAATTTTTGCAAATCGTGGAGCGCAGGGTTTCTGATGAACTTTTGAAGCTGGTGGAACGAGATGAGGAGCTGGGCCGGTACATGGCGATGGTGGAAGCCGGTGAGGTTGACCCCTATTCAGCGGCCGGTGAAATTCTCCGGCTGAGAACTTTGTTAGCTGGCTGGTCGCGGCAGATGGCTGAAAGGCGGTCAAAAGATTAGGCTAGTAAGGGGGAAAGAAAGGTAGAAATGTAGCCCCGACCTTTTAAGGTCGGGGTCACGAGGCTAAAGCCTCGTGGCTACATGTTTAGTATGTATCACCAATGAGTTATAATTTTTCCCCGCAAAGCGTGAGCGACAGACTGTCAGTCGGAGTTTCCGGACAGTCCCGACCCTTTAGGGTCGGGCTCCCGAGGCTAAAGCCTCGGGGCTACATGTTCTGGAGCTGAAGCGGACATGGCTAAAAAAACCGGTAAATATGACGTCATAATCGTCGGTGGCGGCCCGGCAGGTATGTTTGCTGCCTTAGAGCTATGCCAGGCCGCCGACGTTAAAGTACTGCTTTTGGAAAAGGGCAAAGACATCGACGCCCGCAAATGCCCTCTACAAGATACAGGTAAGAGCTGCATATCTTGCTCGCTGTGTCATCTGGTTAGCGGGCTGGGCGGTGCCGGAGCTTTCAGCGACGGTAAGTTGACTTTGTCTCCGGCAGTGGGCGGTCGGTTAGGTGAGTTATTGGGGATTGAACAGGTGCAGGAGCTTATTGACTATGTAGATAGTTTGTACCTCAAGTTTGGTGCTACCGATAGAATTTATGGTGTCGGTGAGGAGGTGGATGAGCTGAGACGCCGGGCAATTCTGGCAGAGTTGAGGTTAATTCCAGTGAAGCTGCGCCATATAGGTACGGAGCGGTCGCGACAGGTGCTTAAGGCTATGCGAGATTTCATTCTCCGGGGGGTTGAGGTGAGGTTGGGAGAGATGGCGGCCAGTATCATGGTTAATGACGGAGTGGTGGCTGGGGTGGAGACGAGCCGAGGTGAACGTCTGGAGTGCCGCTATCTGGTTTTGGCGCCGGGCAGGGAAGGGGCGGAATGGCTGACGAATGAAGCCGGCAGGCTAAAGCTAAGTCTGAAGTCCAATCCCATCGACGTCGGCGTCAGGGTGGAAGTGCCGGCACCGGTGCTTGAAGAGTTGACTTCGGTGTTGTATGAATCGAAGCTCGAATTCTTTTCCAGGAGTTTTGGCGACCGTATAAGGACATTCTGCATGTGCCCCGGCGGTGAGGTGATTATGGAGGCTACCGGTGGTGCCGACCCGGTGATTACAGTCAACGGCAATAGCTATGCGGAACGCAAAACCGGGAATACCAACTTTGCCATTCTGGTGAGCACCATGTTTACCGAGCCGTTTCATGAGCCTATTGCTTATGGAAAGTATCTGGCACGCCTGGCTAACCTTCTCAGCGGCGGCGTGCTGGTGCAGCGTTTCGGTGACCTTATGGAGGGACATCGCTCAACGCCGGAGCGTATTAAAAACAGTATTGTTGAGCCTACCTTAAAAGCGGCAACACCGGGAGACCTGAGCTTTGCTCTGCCGTTTCGCCATCTCAAAGGGATAGTGGAGATGCTTCAAGCCATGGATAAGCTGGCTCCGGGGGTGGCGTCTCGACATACTTTGCTTTATGGTGTCGAGGTCAAATTTTATTCCAGCCAGTTGGAGCTAAGCCCGTGCCTGGAGACGGAAATCGGCAATATGTTTGCTGCCGGCGATGGTGCCGGTGTTAGTCGAGGGTTGATTCAAGCTTCGGCTTGTGGTGTGGTGGTTGCCAGGGAGATAATGAGGCGGTTGGGTAAGTAAACAACCCGTCATTGCGAGCGAAGCGAAAACTTAAAACCTCTAGTGTTTTGGTTATTAGCTGTCCGCCTCGGACAGGTCTAAAGGCCTACCCCTACATTACCTATGTAGCCCCGACCTTCTCCCTCATATGTAGCCCCGACCTTTTAAGGTCGGGGTCACGAGGCTAAAGCCTCGTGGCTACATGTTTTGATTAATCTGCCGAGGCTAAAGCCTCGTGGCTACATGTATGTCGTACTGAGCCAACGAAGAATCTCACAAGTAACTTCGGTCGTAGAGGAGACGGTTAATCAATATACTTCCGACGCTGGTGGTAGCCGTCTTCAGGTCTTTGCTTAATCCTACGGTGAGACGGCGTATCATTATGGCGACAAAGACAGCCAAAAAGGCCCAGGTCATCTCCGGTGGTTGTCTTAGGCACCAGGAGCTTAGCGGTGCTGCAGCAAAGCCGACAGCCATACCCAGGGGCATGCTGTTGCTTACCGGGCCGCCGAACATGAGGCGCTGGCTGAGTGTTTGACTGGAAGCTATCATGCGGGGAATTGTCCTGATGCTTATGCCTATGAGTATAGGAATGGCGAAGATAATAAATACTATATAGGCAAGTGGAGAATAGGTTGCGGTAAGGTACATGGTAAGAGCGATTACTACTCCAATGCCCGTGGTATTGCCTCTTTCCCCATCGAACTTTCGGAATACAGGCCACATCTGCCCCACAACTGCGGCTACACCGGCGGCAGCGGTCACGGCGAGACGAAAATCAAAGACAAAGCCGATGATGATGGGAATTACTCCTTTTAGCATATCGACAAGCACTCCTGATAAACCTTCGAGGCGACCTACCTTATGCCACAGTGCCATGTGCAGGTCGTCTTCTTTAGATAAATCAACTCTTTTGGCTCGGCCCAGAAGGAGCATGTAAGGCAGCGAGCCTAGCAGGTAGGCACCTATCACCAGAGCAATGTCGGCTAGCATCATTTAATCCTCCTCATATCCTTATAAAAGTTTATCAAGAAAATCAAAGTTAGGAAACCCCCGGCTGGTTCTCGGGCAATTGAGGCAAGGTTTGCGGGAATTACAGTTAAAATATCAGCAGAGGCATAGTCATGAGGGCAAAAAGGCAATGCCTATGGCACCGGGGCCCAGGTGGACGGCAACCACCGCAGTGACCTCGGTAACGTAAGTTCCGTCGCAGTTGAATTCGCTATGTAAGCGGCGTTCCAGTTCCCTGGCTTCGGTTTCTAGCTCGCTATGGATGATTATAACGCTTACACTGTTAGGTCCTACCTTTTCCCTCATAGTTCTAATCATTCGTTCAATGCCCTGAGAGCGGCTTCTGACCATTCCTAAGAAATGGGCGTGACCCATTCGGTTAATTACCACCGGTTTTAGCTTGAGCAATGAGGTTGCCCAGGCGCCTACTCTTGGTGCTCTGCCGCTTCTCTCCAGATATTTCAGGGTATCGAGCGCTACGGTGATTTCAGCCTTTGGGATGACCTGGTTGACCTTTGAGATAGTTTGATTTAAATTGCCGCCCAGTTTCACAGTGCGGGCTGCGGTTAGAGCTATTAAAGCTTGAGCTGCTGAGCCGGTGTAACAATCGACCAGCTCGATTCGTATTTTAGGCAATTGCTTCTTGGCTGTCTCTATGGCTGATTGCATTGAAGAGAAAGTGGCGCTATAGGTGGAGGCGACGGTGAGGCACAGGATTTCCCTGGCTCTCGTAGCCAGGCGGTGAAAAGTTTCAAGAAATGTTCCCGGTGGTGGTGCCGATGTGGTAAGAACCTCGCCAGCTCTCAGTAAAGCGTAGACTTGATGAGGCGCAATATCGATGATATCCGAGTATGTCTTGTTTCGGTTGTGGATTTTTAACGGTACCAGTTCGATTTCGTACTTGTCTTTGATTTCTTGTGGCAGGCAGCTTGCGCTATCGGTAACAATGACGACATGTTTCACAGGCTACTCCTTCGCGCCTCGGATAACTAGGTGCAGGTTATCACCTTAAATCCGGTGTTGTCAATAGGTCGGAGCTACATGGGAAAAAATTTCTAAGGTCGGGGCTACATTGGTGACTAAACCATAACATGTAGCCATGAGGTTTTAACCTCATGGTCTCGACCTGACAGGTCGAGGTGACAGGTGTGGGCAATTAGCGGCGGGTTTTAACCCCGCCTGTGCGACCTTAAAAGGTCGCACCTACATTAGGTGGCGTTTGACTTTTTGGAGAGGCCTATAGAGTTTTACCGCTCTACTATTTCAGCCGAGTAACCTTTGCTTGCCAGGTCTTTGATAAGCTGTGCAACATCTCCTTTGTCGACATGTATGCACAGGTCTTGTTCCTTGCCTTCAACTGGCGGCATGCTGTGGAATGAGGCTATTTTAGCTCCGAACTTTTTAACTGTCTCCATAATCTCTTGTACGTTTTTGGCTTCGGTGCCTCCGGAGATGAGTATGCGTGTCCCGGGCTCGCCTATCCCTAACAGCGGGTTGAGTATTTTGTAGAAGAAATCGTTGGTTGTGGCTATGCCTAAGAGTTTATTGTTTTCCATCACTGGCAGGGCGCCTATGCCCTTGCTTTGAGCCAAAGCTATAGCAGCTTCTACGGTCATATCGGGGTGGACTGTGACCACATCTTTTGTCATGACTTCTTTAACCGTCATCTTTGCCAGCAGGTAGTTGATTTCCCAGACGCTTAGGCTGGTAGCTGGTGACGGTCCTGAACGGGCTATACGCTCTTTGCTCACCATACCGACTAATTTTCCTTTGTCAATGACCGGCAAGCGGCGGATTTTATGGGCGTCCATGATTTTCCTGGCTTCCATTATCGGTGTATCACTTGGCACAGTAACTACATTCCAGGTCATAACGTCTCGAATTTTCATTTTCCGCCTCCCGTATTTTCTAGTTATTCTATCATAGACCGAAAATGCTTGAAAGTGGTGATGCTGATTGTTTTAGACAATTGAGCCAATAAGAAAACCTACCAGATAACTACGAATCGTTCGATGGTATCATCACGGGGCGCCGGTGTGAAGTTGTTAATCTGGGAATAGCTCTTACCTATAACTAATTCTACCTCGCGGTCGAACTGCGGCTCAATAAATATTAAGCCTCTATCTGTAGTTTCGAAGGCTACTATGGTGTGACCGTAGCCTTCGGGGTGGAAAATATCGACGGTGGCGCAGCGTATGCCTTCAGCCTCAGCATTATTGTTCACTGCAGCAGAAAAGTCGACGCAGACATATTCATCTTCTTCATAGGTCTTTGAATTGGTGGTGTCTTTGGCTATAAATGTTTTCATTTCCTGATAGGTGGGATTGTGAAGGGCGTACCCGGTGGATGTTTCCTGTTCTGGGATGGGCTTATAACCAGCCTCAAAGCCGGATTTATAGCCGGATTGATAACCCACCTCCTTCCCTTGATTATATCCCTGGTTGTAGATAGCTTCATTGCCTCTTTGATAACCATACATATAGCTGAGAAATCCCGACCCTCCACACAGCATGACAATGGCCAGGAATATGGCAATTGCGGTAGCTACTTTTTGGCTGCTGTCCATAATTAACCTCCGTTGTCGAAAAGGCGATTGCTATGCCTGTTATTAGTTTATCGCCTTTGCTGGTTTTAAAGCAAGAAATTCTTGACTACAAATGGCTTAATGGAGTAGGCTATTAAGCTAACCAGAAAGGGGGTATGGATATAAGTTGTGGTGCCGTGGCATAAGAGGCGCTATTACTGTGCCCCAAAACACTAAAGAGGCTATAGTAGCTGCGACTAAGGAATTGCTTCATAATATGATAAAAGTCAATGATGTAGAAATCAGCGATGTAGCTTGTATTCTGTTTACCACTACATCCGACCTTAATGCAGCATTTCCAGCGGCAGCTGCCCGGGAACTGGGCTGGACGCAGGTTCCCTTGCTTTGCGGACATGAAATGAATGTGCCTGGAAGTTTGTCAGGCTGTTTGAGGGTTCTGGTTTTGTTCAACACGGATAAAAAAAATGAGGACATAGTGCATGTCTACTTGGGGGGTGCGGAAACACTTAGAGACGAGGGTGAGAGAACCTGGCATGGGGAGGGCGAAAAATGATAGTGGTTATGAAAGTAGGCTCAAGCGATAAGGAAATCGCTGGGGTAATTAAGCGGATTGAATCGGCTGACTTGAAGACGCACGTCTCCCAAGGCGTGGAGCGGACTATCATCGGTGTGGTGGGGCAAATTTTCCCGGAACTTGAGGACATGCTGGAAATGCTCCCCGGTGTCGATGAAGTTATCCGGGTTAGCAAACCATATAAGCTTAGCAGCCGTGAGTTTCATCCCTTAGACACTACGGTTAAAGTTGGTGGGATTACTATTGGCGGCGAGGAAATAGTGGTTATGGCTGGGCCGTGTGCTGTGGAGAGTGAGCAGCAGCTTTTGGAAACAGCCAGAGCTGTGAAAGCGGCTGGAGCGACTATCTTGCGCGGCGGAGCTTTTAAACCTAGCACGTCGCCGTATCAGTTCCGTGGTCTCGGTGAGCAGGGGCTTAAGCTCCTGGCTCAGGTCAGGAAAGAGGTTGGCTTACCGATTATAACTGAAGTCATGTCGCTCAATGAAGTCGAACTGGTGGCGAGATATGCTGACATTCTCCAGATAGGCGCTCGCAATATGCAAAATTTTAATCTCCTTGAGGAAGTCGGTAAAACAGGCAAGCCTGTAATGCTGAAGCGAGGGCTATCTGCCACTGTTCAGGAGTGGTTGTTGGCTGCTGAATATATACTGACCCAAGGTGATGAGCAACTCATGCTTTGTGAGCGCGGTATTAGGACTTTTGAAACCTATACCCGGAACACTATGGATATAAGCGTTATCCCAATTATTCAAAAAGTTAGCCATTTGCCGATTATTGCTGACCCGAGCCACGGCACGGGCAAGTGGTATCTAGTGATTCCTATGGCTTTAGCTGCAGTAGCTGCTGGGGCTGATGGTATAATAGTTGAGGTACATCCCAATCCCGATTTGGCACTTAAAGATGGCGCTCAGTCGCTCACCTTTGCTAATTTCCGTCAGCTCATGTCTCAGCTAAAATTTGTGGCTGAGGCTGTAGGTAGGCGCCCGGCTAAGCCTTCTATATAAATGTAGAATCTTAGTTTTTAATCCGGCAGCTGATTGGAGAAAGCAGTCGTGCAGATTGAAAAAGAGCTAGCCAAAGTAAAGCCACAAAAGGAGACGCTGCTTACTATCGGTGTCTTCGATGGGATTCACCTGGGACATCAACGCTTGCTGACTCATTTGCGAGATGAAGCTCGGAAGAAAAACTGGCTCAGCAGCGTAGTCACCTTTAAATCCCACCCCAAAACGGTGCTGTCCCCGGAGAACAAATTGCTCTGGCTGAGTGATATGGAGACTAGAATCAGTTTGATTCGGAATTTGGGAATTGATGTGATTGTCGTCTTACCTTTCACTTCTGAGCTAGCCCGGCTCACCGCTCGAAGATTCGTTCAACTGCTTAAGGAATATCTTAAAATGCGTGGCTTGATAATCGGTCCTGATTTTGCTCTGGGGAGAGACAGAGAAGGCGATGCTGAGAAGCTCCGGCTTCTGGGTCGGGAAATGGACTTCAGTGTCGAAGTCATACCGCCAGTGGTTATTGATGGTCAGGTGGTAAGCAGTAGTGCTATTCGTCAGGCTTTGACTCAGGGAGATATGAAAAAGGCGGAGAAACTATTCGGGCGACTTTTCAGTCTTAATGGTCGGGTTGTGGGTGGTGACCGGCGAGGCAGGACCCTCGGCTTTCCTACTGCCAACCTGGAGCTAAAACCGGAGCAGGCGTTGCCCAGCGACGGAGTTTATGCTACTATCGCCCATGTTGGCCGTGAGCTCATGCCTTCGGTAACCAGCATAGGCGTTCGTCCTACCTTTGGAAGCGGTAAGCGCCTGGTGGAAACCCATGTCATCGACTATGAAGGAGACCTGCTCGGGCAGAGGCTCACGCTTGACCTCGTAGATAAGCTGAGAGACGAAAAGCGCTTTGATACTGTGGAAAAACTAAAGTCTCAAATGGGTAAGGATGTAGAGCAGGCAAGACAAATTTTAAGCGAACGGATGAAATAATCTGGGGTTTGACTTACAACATGATTGCTCCTGACCTTAAATGGCTGTTAAAACGGGCAGTAGCTGAGACTATAGTTGAGTCTGAGCTAATAAAGTTGCTCGAATCAGGGAAACCACTGAGGTTGAAACAGGGTTTCGACCCTAGTTGCCCGGATATACATCTGGGGCATGTGGTTGGCTTGAGGAAGTTGCGCCAATTGCAGCAGCTGGGTCATCGGGTTGTCCTTATCGTTGGTGACTGGACGGCCCGGATTGGCGATCCCAGTGGTATGTCGGCTACTCGTTCCATGCTTTCTGCTGAAGAAGTGCGGACTAATGCTGAAACCTATATGAAACAGTTCTTCAAAGTGGTTGATAAGGATAAGACAGAGGTGAGATGGCAGAGCGAGTGGTTCGGTAAATTCGGGCTTGAAGATGTCATCAAACTCACCAGCAAATTCACCGTTGCCCAGTTCCTGGCCAGGGAGGACTTTGGCAATCGGTACAGCTCTGGACGGCCTATCGCTATCACCGAACTGCTTTATCCTTTACTCCAGGCCTATGATTCGGTAGCCATAGAGGCTGACGTTGAATTCGGCGGCACCGACCAGAAATTCAATTGTCTTGTGGGCAGGGAACTGCAGCAGACGATGGGGCAGCGACCACAGCAAGTGTTTCTTGTTCCTCTTCTTGTCGGTACTGACGGCAGCCAGAAGATGAGCAAGAGCCTGGGCAACTACATAGGCGTTGATGAACCACCAAACGAGATTTATGGTAAGGTTATGTCGATTCCCGACAGCCTCATAATTGATTATCTTGAACTGGTGACCGACGTACCGGACGAGGAAATCGCCGAGTTCAAGGTGCAAATGGCAAACGGGTCAATTAATCCGATGGTGGTTAAGAAACGCTTGGCTTATGAAATAGTGGCTCAATTCCACGGGACTCGAGCTGCTCGTGAGGCAGAGGGACATTTCGCTAAGGTGTTTCAGAAGGGAGAGGTGCCTGATGGGGCGGTCGTAATGCTAAACGCCTCTGTTGGACTCAAAAGTACCCTCTCGGTTGAGTTGACTAAGGCGGGATTGACTAAGAGTCGCTCGGAGGTAAGACGTCTTTTGGCTCAGGGCGCTATTGAAATTAATGGGGAGGCGGTTACTGAGGATCTGGAGATGGCGCAAATCAAGAAGGGTAGTATAATCAAGGTAGGTAAACGGCGCTTTGCCAAGATTGCCGGCAGTTGAACTGTTTATTAAAAGGGAGGTATGACATGCAACAATTAAGAATACCCGGACCCACCCCCTGTCCGCCGGAGATTTTAAAAGCCATAGGTCGGCAGATGATAAATCACCGGGGCAAGGAATTTGCCCAGATTATGCGGGATATCACGCCTAAGCTGCAGCAGGTCTTCCAGACTAAAAATGATGTTTTTCTGCTGACTGGCTCAGGTACCGGCGGCATGGAGGCAGCCGTTGTCAATACTTTATCCCCCGGTGATAAAGTCCTGGCTACTTCTTGCGGCAACTTCGGCGACCGCTTTGCTGAAATTGCTGAAATTTACGGTGCGGAGGTAAAACGCCTCAATTTCGAATGGGGCAAACCGGTTGACCCGGATGCTGTACGCCAAGCTTTGAAGGCTGATTCTGGAATCAAAGCGATGTTGGTGACGCATAATGAGACTTCCACCGGAGTTACCAACGACCTGAAATCTATCAGCGCTGTTGCCAAGGAGTTCGACAAGCTTATATTGGTTGATGCCATAAGTGGACTTGGCTCGATTGACCTGCCGGTTGATGCCTGGCACTGCGATGTGGTGATTACAGCATCTCAAAAAGGCTGGATGGTGCCGCCGGGACTGGCGATGGTCAGCGTCAGCGAGAAAGCATGGCAGGCTCATGCCAAGGCAAAAATGCCCCGGTATTACTGGGATTTTACATTAGCCAAGAACTATTTAGAGAAGGGGCAAACACCCGCGACCCCGGCTGTTTCAGTGTTCTTTGGCTTGGTTGTGGCATTGGATATGATGTTGGCTGAGGGCTTACCTAAACTATTCGCCCGCCATGCCAAAATAGCCGGTCTGGCCCGAAACGGGGCTAAATCTATGGGGTTGTCCATACTACCTGAAGAAAGATATGCTTCAAATACCGTAACCGCCATCAGGTCTTCAGACAAACTAAGTGTGTCTAAGTTGCTTCAGTTGCTTGAAAATGAACATGGTGTTATTCTTGCTGGAGGACAGGGAAATCTATCGGGGAAAATCTTCCGTATCGGTCACCTGGGCTGGGTCACGGAAAAAGATATCAAAGAGGTACTGGATGCTATAGCTAAGGTTATTCCTCAGGCGAGTTCATAAGCCAGTAAGGTAGAGGCAGGACTAAAGACCTGTCCGAGGAAGTTTGTCATGAAAATTCTTATTGCCGACCCCGTAGCTAAGGAAGGGATAGAAGCTTTAAAGGCTCAGGCGGAAGTCGATGTTAAGCTCGGACTTAAGCCAGATGAGCTTAAGGGCATAATCGGTGATTATGATGCCTTGATAGTCCGCAGTGAGACTAAAGCTACTGCCGATATCATCCAGGCTGGCAAAAAACTTCAGGTCATTGCCCGGGCTGGTGTTGGTCTGGACAACATTGACGTTGAGGCTGCTACCAGGCAGGGAGTGGTGGTGGTCAACGCTCCCACCGGTAATACCATGGCTGCTGCCGAGCATTCTATTGCCATGATGTTGGCTCTGGCTCGGCACATTCCGCAAGCCGATGCCAAGCTCAAAGCAGGTGTCTGGCAACGTAGCGACTATATGGGTATTGAGCTCAGAGGCAAGACCTTGGGCATCATCGGGTTGGGTAATGTTGGCTCCGAGGTTGCCAGGCGGGCGCAGGCTTTTAAAATGCGGCTCATCGGTTATGACCCCTTTGTCTCCGCTGATTACGCTCGCAATTTGGCTGTGGAGCTGGTATCTCTGGAGCAGTTGTTGAAGGAGTCTGACTTTATCACGCTTCATCTGCCATTGACTTCCCAGACCAAGCGGCTGATTGGTACCAAGGAACTAAGCAAGGTGAAGCCAACGGTGCGTATTATCAACTGTGCCCGTGGTGGACTTATTGATGAGGAAGCCTTGTTTAAGGCAGTGGAGGCGGAGAAAGTGGCCGGCGCAGCTATAGACGTCTTTGTCAAAGAGCCCGTGACCGATAGCGTACTTTTCAAAAGCGACAGGATTATCGTTACCCCTCACCTGGGCGCCTCCACTACCGAGGCGCAGGCCAGTGTTGCCCTTGAGGTTGCTGAGCAGGTCATGGCTGTGTTGAACGGGCAGCCAGCCAGATATGCTGTGAATGCTCCGCAGATTCCAGCTGAGATGCTGGGTGTACTGGCTCCATTTATGTACGTGGCTTCAACACTGGGTAGATTGGCCAGACAGCTGATGGAAGGGCAGATAAAGAGTATCCAGATTAAACACAATGGGGAAATTGCCAATTATGATACCAGCGCCATAAAAGCATCGGTAATCGGCGGTTTGCTGGAGGGAATAAGTGAAGAAAGGGTAAATCTGGTCAATGCTGCTCTTATTGCTACTCAGCGGGGCATAAAGATTATCGAGCAGAAAGAAACCACCTGTGAGAACTATGCGAGCCTGATTACTCTGGAAACTGTCACCGATGCCGGAGTGACCATAGTTGCCGGCACCGTGTTGCGTGGAGAAACTCACATCGTCCGGATAAACAATTTTTGGCCGGACATCGTACCCACCGGTGGTTATTTCTTGTTCAGCGACCATCGCGACCGCCCCGGGCTTATCGGCGCTGTGGGTACTATAACCGGCAAAGCAGATATCAATGTCAGCTCCATGCAACTGGTCCGGCTACAGCCCAGAGGCCAGGCGCTTATGATTCTGGCACTGGATGAAGCACTCCCAGAAGAGCAAATACACGAAATCCTTGACCTCCCTGATGTCTATGCTGCCAAGCTGGTTAAGCTGTAGAACCAGCAGAACCCCGGCAATTACGTATCTGTAATCTGGCACGGATTGTGAACCGACTGATGTAGTCACGACCCTTTAGGGTCGTGCACACGAGGCTAAAGCCTCGCGGCTACATGTTTTGATTAATCCGCCGAGGTTAAAACCTCATGGCTACATTTGTGATTAATATGCTGGGCTTAAAACTCTGCCGCTACGTGTAGTCCCGTAAACCTCCTGCTGCAGCCCCGACCTTTGAAATTTTCCCCCCTGTAGCCCCGACCTTTTAAGGTCGGGGTCACGAGGCTAAAGCCTCGTGGCTAAAAACATTCAAATCATAGGCTGCCCTTTTAACCTCAAATTTTGTAGTCTCTAGCTGCTTTTAAAGATATATCTTTAAATAAGACCAGTGCCCCTTTATTGTCCGCTGAAAATTTGATATACTTATAAGATAACACTTATAAGATAACCTGGGCAGGTCATAATTCGCCAAATTCGGTATCGGGATTTTCGGTTAAGTGTGAAAGTCATGCCAACCCCAAGAGATAAACAAAAAGGGAGCAGGGCATCAGAGAAAAGCCGGCAGAAGCCGAGTGAGTCATCGGACCTGGCTCAAGCTTTGCTACGGTGTGCCGGGACAGGGATTTATATTGTCCAGGATGGAAAATTTAAATATGTCAATTCCCTGTTTCAGGAGCTAACAGGCTATTCAGAGCTAGAATTATTGGACAAATATTCTCTGGACCTTGTTTATCCTGAGGATAGGGAAACAGTCAGGGAAAAGGCGATAGAGGGCCTGAAGGGTGGGGACTCTCTCCCTTGTGAATACCGGTTTGTAAGGAAGAACGGCGAGATAATTTGGGTTTTAGAAAAGGTAACCTCAGCAGAATACAAAGGTAAACAAGTCACAGTGGGAAGCTTTATGGATATAACTGAGCGTAAGCAGTTGGAGCAAAAATTCGCTGACATGGCCACACATGACCCCTTGACCGGCTTGCCCAACAGGTTATTGCTGAGTGATCGCCTTACCGTGGGGCTGGCTCAGGCGCAGCGCAGTGGCACCAGGCTGGCTGTAATGGTGCTCGATTTAGACCGATTCAAGACAGTTAACGATACCTTTGGACATAGTGTCGGTGACGAGTTGCTCAGGGCTGCTGGAGAGCGGTTGATAGGCCTTGTTCGTAAGAGTGATACGGTTGCCCGTATGGGTGGCGACGAGTTTGTGGTGTTGCTACTACAAATCGATAAGATGGAAGATGCTATCAGGGTTTCCCAAAAGATCTTGGGAGCCTTTCGAGAGCCGTTTGTGCTTGATGCTTATCAGATTCGTATCACAACCAGCATTGGCATCGCCATCTATCCGGAAGATGGCGAAGATGTTGAGGCCTTGTTTAAGAATGCCGACACCGCCATGTACTGGGCTAAGGAACAAGGTCGGGACAACTATGAGCTCTACTGGTACAACGGCACGAAGACCTTGTGAAAAGATAGAGCTAGGCGTGGTTATAGAGTTCCCTCCAGACGGTTAAGGACAGATTGCTATCATACAAGAAATCGGTTTATTTTTGTATGCTGTGATCCGATAGCCATTCTACTGGATGCAAAATCAGCAGACCCGACTGTCTCCTTTAAACGTTGACTATTGTCCTAGTCAAAATCAGTATTTCCGACCTAACTCACTCACTTGACATTTTGCTGATAATTGGCTATAATAAGCTATAATTAGTTAGTTTTGGTGAAATAAAAAGATATTTAGTAACAAATACGTATAAACGGTTATTAATTTAGCCGCTAATCGTGTTAACTAAAAAGGAGGCATTTGTGATTGAAGACAGGAAACCTCGGCTAATGACTATTGATGAGGCTGCGAAGTATTTGCGGATTCATAAATCAACTGTCTACCGTTTGGCTAAAGGCGGGCGAATACCAGCCAGTAAGGTTGGAAACAAGTGGCGCTTCAGAAAAGATGTAATCGACCAGTGGCTATCAGAAAATGAAAACAACGGGCTCAAGTAATTCACAGTACGCAAGCTTAATGGTCACAATTGGGGGTGATGGTAATGCGGACTAAAACTAGGCAAAGAAAGCAAGTGGCCTCGGGGGTTATGGTTGCACCTTCACAAACTGTCCGGTCTCCATTGCGTGGTGATGGCAGAGAGAGTAAGGTGCCAGAATCCGAACAGCTCTCTCTTAATGAACAGTACCGTGACCTGTTTGATAGTACCAGCGACCTGATACAAAGTGTGGCACCTGATGGACGTATTTTATATACCAATAAAGCCTGGCGGGATGTGCTGGGATACAGCGAGAAAGAAATTGCCAATCTAAAAATATGGGACATAATCTCCCCTGAATCTATGGACCACTGCATGGAGCTCTTTAAAAGGGTCATGACCGGTGAGCATGTAAGTGATATCGAGGCTGTATTCGTGGCAAAAGATGGGAGTCAGATTGCCGTGGAAGGAAATGCCCATTGCCGGTTTGTCAAAAGGAAGCCTGTCAGCACACAAGGCTTTTTCCGCGATGTCACAAAGCGCAAGCGAGCGGAGGAAGCGCTGAGACAATCGGAGGAGAGATACAAGACCTTATTCAGCAGCAAACTTGATGGCATGTGTGTCATGGACGAAACGATGAAAGTCTTGCTGGTTAACCAAGCCGCTGTAGATATATTTGGTTTTGATTCCATTGATGAAGCGCTCGGTACGAACCCGTTCGACTTCATACCCGTGGAGGAAAGAGAGCGAGTCCTCGCTATCGTCAAAAAAGATATGTTTGAGAATAACCTGCGACAGGTGAACGAGTTTCGCCTGACAAACAAGTCAGGCAAGGATATATGGGTAGGCGCAATTGGCACGTTGACTGAATATCAGGGTAAGTTAGCCGGCCTCATTTCGTTTAGGGACATCACCGATAAAAAGCTGGTGGAGGAGGCGCTGGCCGGCGAAGCGATTCGACGGCGTATACTGATTGAGCAGTCCAGAGATGGGATAGTTGTCCTCGATGATAAAGGCAAAGTGTATGAGGTAAACCAGCGATTTGCCAAGATGCTGGGATATTCCCTTGAGGAAGCCCGTGAGCTACACGTGTGGGATTGGGAATTTCAATTTCCACGCGAACAAGTGCAGGAAATGATCCGCAGTGTTGATGAAAAGGGTGACCACTTTGAGACACGACATCGTCGCAAGGATGGTACCATCTATGACGTTGAAATCAGCACCAACGGAGCTATGTTTGCGGGGCAGAAGCTGATCTTCTGCGTGTGCCGTGATATCACCGAGCGCAAGCAGGCGGAGGAAGCTCTGGTAAAATCAGAGGAGAGATATAGGTCTGTTTTAGAGCAAATGGAGGAAGCCTACTTCGAGGTGGACGTTGCTGGCAACTTCACTTTTTTCAACGATGCAATGTGTCGCCAGTTGGGGTATTCCAGAGAAGAGATGATGGGGATGAACTATCGGGTTTGCACATCCAAAGATGACGTGCAGCGCGTGTATAAAGCATTCAATCAGGTCTATCAGACAGGAAAGCCGATCAGAGGGATTCCTATGGGGCGGGTTAGAAAGGACGGAACGCTAATATTTGCCGAAACCTCGGCTTTCCCTTTACTCAACGAGAGTGGCGAGATAATCGGCTTTATGGGAATTGTCAGTGATGTTACTGAGCGCAAGCAGGGGGAAGAAGCTCTGCGCCTTTCGGAGCAGAACTTCCGTGACTCAATAGAAAGCTCACCTTTAGGCATACACGTTGTTGATAAAGATGGAAAGCATATTTACGCTAACCGGGCTTTTTTGAATATTTGGGGCTACAATAGTATTGAGGAACTGCAATCTGTACCTAGAAAACAGCGTTATACTCCTCGGGGCTACGCTGAGCACATGAAAATAATAAGAAAGAGAAAGCGAGGAGAAGATGCTCCCCTCAATTATGAATTGAGCATTGTACGTAGCGATGGTCAAGTTCGACATCTATCGGCGTCCTATGGAGAATTGCTCTGGAATGGGGAAAGGCAATTCCAGGTGGTGTATCAAGATATCACCGAGCGCAAGCAGGCGGCGGAGCAGGTAAAGAAACTGTATTCTTTGCAGACGGCTGTCAGGTACATTAACGAAGCACTGCTCAAAGTCGATGATGAGCCCGCACTTTTTGAACAAGTTTGCCATTTTCTTACGGACGTCGAGTTCATTAGATTTTGCTGGATAGGGCTTGCTGACAAGGAGAGTCGTAAATTAAAACCAGTCGCTTACTCAGGATTCGAAGACGGTTACCTTTCGTCACTAAAGATACGCTTGGGTGGTTCCGCGGGCAGCAGGGGTCCTGTAGGTACAGCTATCAAAACCAGCCAGCCGTGCGCCGTAGCAGATATCAAAAATGATCCAGCGTTTCCCCCTTGGAGAGAAGCTGCTCTCAAAAGAGGATATGTATCCTCTCTGGCTGTTCCTTTAATTCATGATACTGAAGTGATAGGCGTGCTTAGCGTTTATTCGGGAAGTAAAGGCGCCTTCGGAGATGCGGAAATTAATTTCCTGGCAGAGGCAGCCGCTGATATCGCTTTGGGTATAAGAACTTTGCGGCTGCGTAGGCAATTGCAGCAAAGCCTTGCCAGTTTAGGCAAAGCTTTAGAGGGGACGGTAAGCGCCCTGGCATCAGTAGCTGAGGTGAAAGACCCCTACACTGCCGGCCATCAGCAGCGGGTGACTCGCCTTGCTGTCGCTATCGCCACCGAAATGGGATTGCCGCAGGAGCAAATCGAGGGAATACATGTTGCTGGAACTCTTCACGATGTCGGCAAGCTGTATATACCGGCTGAGATTCTCAGCAAGCCTGGCAAACTGAACGAGGTCGAGTTCAATCTGGTTAAGATGCACTCTCAAGCCGGCTACGATATATTGAAGACCGTGGAGTTCCCCTGGCCGGTTGCCCAAATCGTCCTCCAGCATCATGAGAGGCTGGATGGTTCCGGTTACCCGCAGGGTCTTAGAGGTGAAGACATTCTTCTTGAAGCCAAAATACTGGCTGTAGCCGATGTTGTTGAAGCTATGGCATCTCACCGACCTTACCGTCCATCTCTCGGCATGGGACAAGCCCTGGATGAGATATCGCAGAAAAGCGGCATCCTTTATGACCCCGAAGTTGTGGACGCTTGTTTCAAACTTTTCTACGACAAAGAGTTCAAGTTAGACTAAGCGATTAAGATAGCGGAAGCCAGAACCATGCCAGAGGCATGACTCATTGGATTGAACATAGGTAAAAAGGTCCATTTCGTTTAGGTTAAAGCACTGTAGCCATCTGGAGTGTCTAAAGATGCCCGGCTTGACTTATAATGTTCCATCTAGACGGTTGATGACCAGGCCTGTGGGCAATTTGGGGTAGAAGTAAGTTGACTTTCCCGGCATCTTGTCGTTGGCATCAGCGATTGCCTTGATGGTTGTCACCGATATAGGGTTCAGTAGAAAAGCCAGTTGGTATTCACCGCTTTCCACCAGCCGATGAGCTTCTGCAATGTTTGAGGTATAGGCAACACTGCTGCTTTTATCGAGGGCTGTTAGCTTGTCGATAACAAGGTGCTGGACAATGCTGACGTCCAGCCTTTTATAGGCTTCAGAATGACCCTCGGGCATCATTTCCTTGACGGATGATGAGTGGCGGAGTTTCAGAGCTATAACACTGCCCGGCTCCAGCCCTAAAACACGTGTTATGGCTCCTCTTATCTCGGGCAAGCCAGTTTCTCCTAAGGGGACAGATTCCACTTCAAAAAGTGTTTCCAGATTGTCTCTAAATTGAGTCACAGCTTTAGAAGATAAATTATGCACCAGGCGGTGGACAGGCAGCACGATAAGTCCGGGGTCGGAAAAGGGCACCAGCGTCATCATGATAAAATTAAAGGCTTCATTTCCCCTGCCAGGCGAAGTTTCCTGCCGCCTTTCATCCCGGTAAGCCAGTGCTGTCTCGTAGCGATGATGTCCATCGGCGATATAAATGGGCCTGGAAGCCAGGAAGTGGCTGACTCTCTGTACGAATTCAGGTTCATTAGCTACCCAGAGCTTGTGTGTTTCAACAGCTTCGCTAAAGTCAATCGCCGGCTTACGGCTTGCCTGCGAAGTTAATAACTTGGTGACTTTTTGTCCGATGTCTTCATAGAGGCCAAGTAGCGGACTGAAGTTGGCAGCGCAGGCTCGCATCAAGTCCAGGCGGTCGCTTTTTATCCCGGGTACCGTATTTTCATGAGGGAATATAATCTTGTTTTCCCAGGGTTCCAGTCTGACGCAGGCCATAAACCCAAGTCGCCGTTTTCTGGTATTTTGATAGGTGAAAGTGTGCTCGTGGATATAGAACGAAGGTACGTGGTCAAATATCAGTAGCCGGTCTTTTAGCCACTGGTTGAAAGTAGCACTGGCCCGGCTGTGTTTATCGTTGGTTTTTGTATCTTTGGACAGCGCTATTCCATGCTCGAGGCGGATGGCATTGTATTCGCTTTTCTCGTAGTAGGCTCTCTGCTCTTCCGGGGAGATGACATCGTAGGGTGGGCAGATGACCGACGCCATGTCTCCGACGATTTCTTGATTGTAACGTACGCCTGAAAAAGGACTTATTTCAGCCAAGTGTTTCCTCCAGTTTATAACGATTTCTCAAGTCCACTCCACCAGGCCTCCCCCACCTCTTTTAGAGGCAAATCGATGTAGCCTTTTAATATCATCCGCTTGCCGCCTACCGTACCCAGCCTTGTGGCTGCTATCTGGTAACGAGCGGCGAGTTTCTCTAATTTCCGGGCTGATTTGGGCGCTGCTGAGACTACAATTCTCGATTGAGCCTCACCGAAAAGAGCTGCATCCAGCCTTCCTTCGAACTCCCAGTCACGACTAACGAAGCCGAGACCGTTAGCCAGGCAACTTTCTACCAGGGTAACACCTAGCCCTCCTTCGGAACAATCATGAGTTGAGTTTATGAGGCCTCGTCCGATCGCCTCGAGGCAGCAACGCTGCAGCCGCTTCTCCATCCCTAAATCGATGTAGGGGTTTCCCTTTATTATGCCGTGTATTAGCTCGAGATATTCGCTGCTGCCGATACTGCTATCAACGGTTTGGCTATCGCCCAGCACAAACACCATGTCACCTTCATTTCTGAATCCAGAGATGCAATGCCTGGCTACATCATCGATAAGCCCGACCATTCCAATGACCGGAGTCGGATATATGGCTTTGCCTTTAGTCTCGTTGTAGAGGCTGACATTGCCGCTGATAACCGGGATTTTTAGCTCCCGGCAGGCTCGAACTATACCATTGATGCACTCTTTCAGTTGATAGTAAACATCGTCTTTCTCCGGATTGCCGAAATTTAGGCAGTCGGTAATAGCCAGAGGCTGAGCACCGCTGCAGGTCAGGTTTCTGGCTGCTTCAGCCACAGCGATTACACCGCCGAGGTAAGGATTCACATAGCAGTAACGGGCATTGCCATCAGTGGTCAATGAGATAGCCTTTTTTGTTCCTTGAATGCGCAGCACGGCAGCATCACTGCCGGGCAGAACTACGGTGTTGTTGCCCACCTGGTGGTCGTACTGGCGATAGACGCAACGCTTGCTGGCGATGTTGGGCGATGCCAGCAGACGGAGAAGTGTTGAGTTCGCTTTCTTCCGTGATAAATCTGGAATTGAGGTGACATCAAATGCCTGCAATTTGTTGAGCCATTCCGGCTTTTTGACTCGCCTTCGGTAAACAGGTGTTGAAATCAGCAGGTTTACCGGCGCCTCAGCCACCACCTTTTTCCCTTCTCTAATTCTGGCTATGCCATCGCCGGTCACGCGGCCGATTATATCCGAGCGCAGCTCCCAGCGGTCAAACAGAGCTTTCACTTTGTTCTCATAACCCTTCTTTGCCACCACCAGCATTCTCTCCTGTGATTCAGACAGCATAACCTCGTAAGGAGTCATACCCTTCTCCCGGCGCGGCATCTTGAGGACATCGATTTCAATACCGCCGCCGCCCCTGGCTGCTGATTCCACGGCTGAGCTGGTCAGTCCGGCGGCACCTAAATCCTGCATGCCGGCAATCCAATCGGTTTTGGCTAGCTCAAGGCAGGCTTCTATAAGTAGTTTCTCGAGAAAGGGATTTCCGACCTGGACTGTAGACCTCAGTTCTCGCTCCTCCTCGAATGTCCTCGATGCCAGACCGGAGGCACCATGCAGTCCGTCACGGCCGGTATCGGCCCCGACTAGCATGAGAAAGTTACCCTCTCCGTAGGCTCTTGCCCTGACCAGGTTCTTGGCTTCGGCAATACCCAAACATAGCGCATTTACCAGCGGGTTAGCCGAGTAGCAATCGGCGAAGAAAATTTCGCCGCCGACGTCGGGAATGCCCAGGCAGTTGCCGTAGCCGGCAATGCCGCCAACTATTCCACCGAAAAGATATCGATTATGAGGGTTGGTCAGAGGACCGAAGCGAAGCGAATTCATGAGGGCAATCGGTCGAGCTCCCATGGTGAATATATCCCGAACTATGCCTCCCACCCCTGTTGCTGCACCTTGATACGGCTCAATTGCCGATGGGTGGTTGTGGGACTCTATCTTCATCACTATCACCAGCCCCTCACCGATGTCCACCACTCCGGCATTTTCTTCCCCGGGCTTGACCAATAACCGTTTGCTTTTGGAGGGCAGCTGTTTAAGCAAGGCTTTGGAATGCTTATAGCCGCAGTGCTCGCTCCATAGCGAGCCGAACATACCCAGCTCGACCTCGCTCGGCTCTCTACCGAGCTTTTCAACAATAAGCTGGTATTCCTTCTCGCTCAGGGCGACTTCGTCAAGCGTTTCTTTAGATACTGGCAATTATCGACTCCCAGATAACATTACCATCGCTGCTGCCGAGTAGCGGCTCACAGACTCGCTCGGGATGCGGCATCATGCCTAATACGTTGCCCTTTTCATTCATGATACCGGCGATATTGTGCAATGAGCCGTTAGGGTTTGCCGATTCGGTTATCTGACCTATTGGAGTTGAGTAGCGGAAAATAACGCGTCTATCAGCCTCCAGTTCGGCAAGTGTGGCATCATCGGCGTAGTATCTGCCTTCGTAATGGGAGATAGGAATCTTGAGTACCTGCCCATTTTGACATTGTGAAGTGAAGGCGGTCGAAGTGTTTTCTGCCTTGAGATGCGTCCATTGACAGCGGTATTCCAGGTGGTCATTGGTCAGTAGTGCCCCGGGAAGAAGCCCTGATTCGCATAGAATCTGAAAGCCGTTGCAGATGCCTATGACCAGCTTGCCTTGAGAGGCGAAACGCTCCAGCGATGCCATCACCGGGGAAAACCTGGCGATAGCTCCCGGCCGCAAGTAATCGCCATAGGAAAAGCCACCGGGCAAGACGACGCAATCATACTCGGAAAGGTTTGTCTCTTTATGCCAGATATAGTTAACCTTCTGTTTTAAGATATCACTTAGGGCATAATAGCAGTCTCTGTCGCTCCAGGTGCCGGGGAAGATAATAATGCCGAACTTCATAGTTGCTACTCTGAAATAACAAAGATGGCGGCACTCTCTGCCGCCGCATATTATCCCATCAAAGACAAAGGGCAAGATACAATACTTAGGTGCTGCTCAGTAGTTCTGAGACAACATCACTCACTTCTTGCCCTTGAGCTCTTCCTCTAAGCTGGGGCATAAGCTGGGACATAACTTTACCCTTGTCCTTCTGGCTTGTTGCCCCTAGTTCGCTGATTACCTTACGGGCTGCGGCTGCAATCTCCTCCCGGCTCATTTGCTCGGGCAGATACTCTAGCAGAATTGCCAGCTCTGCTTTCTCGTTAGTCACTAAATCCGGGCGGTTGCCCTTCTCAAAAGCCTCGATGCTCTCATGCCGCATCTTGGCTTCTTTATCTATAACAACCAATATACCACTGTCGTCTAAATCTTTTTGTTGGGCAATTTCGGCGTTTCTTATGCTAGCCAGGACCGAACGTAGTACCAAACACCGTCGTTTGTCCTCTTTTCTTATTGACTGTTCGAGGTCAGTTCTGATTTTTTGAGCCAGAGTCATCTTCTAGCTGCTCCTGGCGCTTTTTCGCCGTTTTGCCGCTTCCTTCCGCTTCCGCTTTATACTTGGCTTCTCGAAGAATCCGCGACGGCGCGTTTCGCTGATTATACCTTCCTGTTGTACCTTCTTGCTGAAACGCCGTAGCAGGCTCTCGAAGCTTTCCCCCTGCGAAAGTCTTACTTCAGGCACATGACATCACTCCTTCCTTTAACTAATTGAGGTACCTGTCTGAACACAGGTAATTGGCAAAGACAAATTTTAATCCTTCTCCTTAATAGTGTCAAGACAAATATGGCTCTGGGCAGAAATAAAAACATGTAGCCATGAGGCTTTAGCCTCGCCACAGAGGAGGGTTGGCATTTCGAGATGCTTTGAGCTTATAATTGGTGGCACAAAAATCCGATTGTCTGGCTGTATAACCGGGGTAGGACCCAGGCAGACAGATTTCTGGAAGAAAGGAGAAATCGAAATGGCTGTGAGCAAGGCAGTGTTAGTGAAAGTGCAGGACAAAGTGGCGACGATTACACTGAACCGACCTGAGGTCAGGAACGCGGTTAACGTGGAGTTAATCGAGGGGCTTAGGCAGGCTGCTGAGCATGTACTGGCTAAGCCTGAAATACGAGTGGTCATAATTACCGGAGCCGGAGACCGAGCTTTCTGCGCCGGCTTGGACCTCAAGGCGGCTATGTCAGGTGAGGATATCCTGGCTACGCGTGCCGCACGTTCTGAATTTGAAGCTCTTCAGATGGGCGGACAGATTTATGCCAGGTTCGGGACGCTGCCGGTGCCGGTTATAGCTGCGGTCAACGGCTACTGTCTGGGCGTAGGCATGGAACTGGCGCTGGCTTGCGATATAAGGCTTGCCTCGGAAACAGCCGTCTTCAGTTTACCTGAAGTGCACATGGGCACTATCCCTGATTTCGGCGGCACCCAGCGCTTGACCAAGATTGTCGGCGCTGGCAAAGCCAAGGAGCTTATATTTACCGGCCGGAGGATAGACGCTGCTGAGGCTTTTAGGGTAGGGCTGGTGGAGCATGTTTATCCCCCGGATAAGCTTATGGAAGAAGCCAGGAAGCTGGCTCAGGAGATAGCCTCCATTGCCCCGGCGCTGATTCAGGGTGCCAAACGAGTCATCAATGTGGCTGTGTCTTACCCTCTGGATATAGGCTTAAACTATGAGACAATCACGGCAGTTGCCACCCGCCAGGATATAAAGCAGGGCTCCGCCTCGCTCTTGGAGAAGTCTAAATCGTAGCCTGGGAGCGGAAACCTGAGTCGCCATTCTGGCCCTTTGCCTTCTGTTATCCTGAGCCCTTTGCTGTTGGCATTCTGTTTTTTCCTCCCTGTCATTCTGAGCGTAGCGAAGAATCTATATGTCCTTGGTGGGGTGGTGTCATGGGTTCTGTGGGTTCACAACTTGCCCAAAATGTGGGACAATGCTATATTGACTGATAAAGGAGCAGGCAAAGCTTTCACTAGGAGGAAGGCAATGACTTATCAAAATCAAAACACGGCTCAGGGAGAAGGAGGACCGGGAGGGAAATGGAATATCTGGAGAACTATTACAATTAGTCTAGTTTCGATAGTCGTGGTTATTTGTATTGTCTTTTTTGCGGTTCCGCTGGTGAAGGTGCCTGTGCAGGTCGTTGAGAACTACACCGAGACTGAGTATAAGGATGAAGCTTATACCGAATCTGAGCCTTATACTACTCAAGTTACTACAGAAGTAACAGAGAGCAAGTCAGAAACTTTGTACGACGGCTCCTTAGTGGAGCTATGGCATAGGGTAATGCCGGACCGCTGGGGGACTGAGGTCTACTTTAATATTGATTTAATGGGGAAATCGAATCCTGTGGTTTCAGGTTCTTGGGAAGTTGGTGATGTATTTAACACATTTTATGTTACAGTTACTGACCCCGGTTTCACTCAAGTTTATAAATACCTGGGCTCGCAAAGCACAGCCCAAGCAGATGATTTTGAGTTTATACCCAAGCTCTCAGGAATTTATGTAATGCGCTTTTCCACAGATTACATAAGGCTTATCAAATATGCACGGTTGACGATGGTTTTTAAATGGGATGAGATTACAACCGAAACTACTGAACGCACTGATTACAAGCAAGTAACAAAGCATCGTCAAGTGCCGGTGGAAGTTACAAAACAAAGAACTGTGACTAGCTACGAGAGAGTCTCAGTCTGGAGATTTTTATCCAGTAATACCCCAACCCAGCCCCAGTAGCTACTCTGGCGTTTAGCCCCGCGGTCTCACAAGCATCTAGAGCTTAGCTTTTCAAGATTTTATTGGGTCACGCTGTTTGGCTGCGATTATTCGAACTCATTCTTGGACAGCGCTGTAAGTACGATAGCTGTTAGCCCCAAAATCCAGGAGGGAAAGAAGGCAGCTATGGAAGCAGCTAGAGCTAAGCCCCAAATTTTTCTCTGCAGCGCGTAGATGCCGCCTATTATGGCCAGTATTCCAATGAGAGCAAGCGGTACAGCCAGAGCGGTGAAAATAGGCCACAAATATGTGGGGACATTCGGCACAAATCGCATGATGCCACCTAATGAAACGAACACAAGGGCGCAGATTAAGCCGCAGCTACCGGCAATGATGTCCAGAATCCCAGCCGTCGTTGGCATCCAGGTCTCTTTATTCGCCATTTGTTACCTCCTTCGTTTAATTATTCTGGGCATGGTTGCTGTTACCAGTTTCTAAATACTATTTACCACAAGGCGCTTAAAATGTCCAGTGGTCAACCATACCCGTCATCTTGAGCCCTTCGCCCCATGTCATTCTGAGCCTTTCGCATCGTGTCATCCTGAACCTTTCCCCGCTGTCATCCTGAGCCCTACCTCTGTCATTCTGAGCGCAGCGAAGAATCTCAACTGGCTCAGGGCAAGCTCCGCGAAGAATCTCACTCAGTTACATTATGCTAAAGACAATGTGGGGGTATTCTATTCAGGTTTGGGTGGGTGTATAATCTGAATTAGAAATACTTAGTCTCAGGTGAAAGGAGGTTGTGATGCCACGGCACAGGTCTACCAGAAGCCGATTCTCTTGGTCAAAAGCATTCTTAGCCATCTTCGTTATCGTGTGTGTTCTGGCGATTATCTGGACTGGCTATTTGCTTTACACGCACCGACTAAGCGAGATTCCGGCTATTGTCATATTAGTAATAGCCGTCGCAGTTTTGGTTTGGAGCATATCACTTCTCCGTATACGCCAAGTCGGTGGTGGCATAGTTTTTGCAGTGTTTGTAGTTACCGCCTTGCTATCGGCTACGGTGTGCGCTTTTTCGGGAATCGAGCCCCTTGCCAGTGTGAAGCAAAAGCTAACTGCTTCGGTTGAGAGCTTTGCTAGCCAAACGCAAGGAAAGCTCCTACCAGCCTCGGAATATCCTGCGCAAATCAGTGGACGTGTTGTCATTGCTGAGAAGGTCATTGCGTATTACAAGCCTGCTCAGACTGCAACACGAATGGAGTTGACTCCGCCTGAAGGTAAGATATGGTGGGTGATAGATATTTCAGTCAAGAACATAGCTTATGAAGAGGAAATTATAGCTAGTTATAACAGATGGGCAATAGAAGCTGGTACTCAAGTTTACTATGCCAAACCTTATTTGGACATGATTCCAGCGGCATATCCTATGAGTGTCCCCGTTGGTCAGACGGGTCAAGCAACGTTTCGTTTCCTCGTTCCAGATAGCTTAAGGGTATGGGAGACCAAGTTGATTTATCAAGGAAGTGAAGCTGCTTCCTATGGGACCTTGAGTGGTGGAGAAAGGGTGCCTCTGTATGATTGGGATTCCAGGACTGTGATTAAAGAGCCAATTGAGGATTACATAGTCTCTAATAAGCACATGCAGCTTAGAACCATTGCCAGTTGGCATGGAAGCGAGTCTCGTGCAATAAGGTTTGAAATAGATAAATCGCCTTGGGTGGTTAATTGGAAATACGAACCCGTAAGTGAGATAGCAAGAAAATTTAATATTATCGTCGTTCCAGAAAGTGAATATGACCCATCACTTGAATATGACTATTTCAAACAGGGCGCTTTAGCGTTCTTAGAGATGGCTTGGGCTCCTGGCTTTGACGGCGAAAAATGCATTGTCGTTCCTAAGTCAGGAGGTTTTGTAATCTTGGTAGATGCTTCTGGAGTTAACTGGTGGGTAAAAGCAGGAGCGGAGTAACCAGAGTATTGTCAAAGATACCGCCTAATTGGAGAAAGGCAATTGTTTTATGGGCTGCTTCTTTCTTGATTGGTATTGTCATTACCTTAATCTGGGGTGTCACTACTCTATTGACGGTGCTGATTATTGCCTATGCAGCAGCCTTGCTTTGCCGATTAACGAAGATAGCACAATGGGCAATGAAGCAGTTTTGGGGACATATCAGGGGGATGACAATATCAGCCATGCTGCCAGGTCTTTTCCAAATAGTAAAGAATATGGTCACCAGTTTCTCTTTGGATGCATTTATACAGTTAATGGTGATGTTATTCTTGATAGCCCTTATATATTTCAAGTTCGACGAGATAATCAAGAATTCTTTGGGAAGGAAAAGCAAATGAATACGCCATCAATCCCCTTGCTCAAAGCGCTGGCTGAGGCCGGAGTTGGCTCCAGAAGGTGGATAACCGATGCCATAAAAAATGGCAGGGTGGAAGTGAACGGTGAGCCGGTTGAGAACTTCCGCCATCCGGTGAATCCGGAGACTGACCGCATCTCAGTGCATGGCAAGCTGGTCGACATCAGGCCAAGGCGTACAGTCTATCTGATGGTCAACAAGCCGGCAGGCATACTGACCACTACCAGCGATGAACGCGGCCGCAGGACGGTTCTGGATATACTGCCTGAGAAATATCGCCGCCTGAGGTTATATCCCGTGGGGCGGCTGGATAAAGACAGCACGGGCCTTTTGCTCTTGACCAACGACGGCGAGCTTACCTACAAACTTACGCATCCCAGGTTCGAACATGAGAAAGAGTACCTGATTCAAATAGACGGCGTGCTCAAGCCGGAGGAGAAAAGAAAGCTGGAGAAGGGCTTTGAGCTTGAGGACGGAATGACCTATCCCGTTGTTGTGAAAGAGATAAAATCACAGCCGCCGTTCAACTACAGCATAACCATGCACGAGGGCAGGAAGCGGCAGGTACGCCGCATGCTGGCAAATCTCGGCTACCAGGTCCTGGCGCTCAAGCGCATCAGGATGGGAAAACTTAATCTGGGAAACCTCAAAGAAGGCGCGGTACGTGAGCTGAATACTCAAGAAGTCCGCGCACTCCTGGCAGCCAAGAAAAATACCAAAGGGAGGTTAAACGATGGTAAATAGTAATGGGAAAATGATTAGTTCTGATTTAGCAACCCGCGACCAAAAGGTAACTGATAAAGCACATCCCTTAACGCTGCAGGAACTGAAAAAGCTGCGAAAGTCGGTACGAAATATCAATATCGAACATAAAAAAAGTTTAACTCCTCTCGAAAAACTGGCTATTTGGATTACCGACCGTGTTGGAACAATGGGGTTCTTTCTTATTATTTTCTCGTGGACAGTGCTCTGGTTGGGATGGAATATCGTCGCGCCTCATAGCTTAAGATTCGACCCACTTCCGGCTTTTGCGCTCTGGCTCTTTATTTCAAACATGATTCAGATTTTTTTGATGCCGTTAATCATGGTGGGGCAAAATCTCCAGAGCCGTCATGCAGAAATAAGAGCCGAAGCTGACTTCGACGTAAACACTAAAGCGGAGAGGGAAATTGAAGCTATTCTTATGCATCTGGAAAACCAAAATGAGCTTATATTAAAAATATTGGCTCAATTAGAAAAAAGTAAAATCAAGTAAAGGATAGTATTTAACATGAAGCCTAGGCTGGTAATCTGGATTATTGTAGGCCTTTTGCTTGCTTACGTAGCGTTTTTAAAGTTCACACAGACATGAGAACCAAATATAATCAAAGGAAAACAAATAAGAAAAATCAGGCAAAATCGATAACTAGCAGCAAGGCATTGCTCAGTTTCGTCTGATTCCAATATAATATCTTCTGCACGCCAGCGTAGCTCAGTGGTAGAGCAGCGGTTTCGTAAACCGCCGGTCGTCAGTTCGACTCTGACCGCTGGCTCCATATTTCTAGGGTACATTGAATACACCTAGGAAATGCAGCAGAGAACGTAAGCCAAAATAGCCCAAAAGGGCAAGGAGCAGAGTCATTACTGTCTTGCCTGCCCAGCAAGCGATAAAGAATTTTGTGAAACTGAAGCGCGTTGCTCCCATGCCAAGAACCATGGGGGTGAGAACCGGGTTGGGATAAATGGACAGCAAGAAAACAGTTACCATCCCTGTTCGATTTGGGGAGTCAAGCAGTCGCGACATTCTTATCTTCCTTAAGAATCGACCCAGTCTCGAGTCTGAAACATTGAAACTCGGGAGGAAGTTGAACCCGCCACGACCTGTCATATAAATAAGTGCGTAACCGATAGCATTGCCCAGCCCAGAGACTGCTCCTACTAATACCGGATTCAACAGACTTCCAAGAGTAAAAGTGAGTATCATGCTTGGAGTTGGTACTGGTATAGGCGAGCCGGCAAGTAGGGATATAAGGAAAAGCCCCAAATAACCCGCATGCTCAAGTCGGATTACGTATTCCCAATTATAAATGAGAAAAACAGCAACAGCAACACTCCCGCCTATCGTTGCTGCTAGCAAGACGGCAGCGATATACTTCTTCTTTCTTGAGCTTTCGCTGGTCACAACTGTGGCCCCTATTATATGCAACCTATATGTGTTTTTACAGTTATTACCCAAACTGTCTGTGACGGAAGGAGGTAAATGATAGTGCCTTGTCCTTTGGTAATTGCTCAAGATATAATAGCTGTTGATTGGTATACAATAATTGCAGTTAGCTAAAGAGACGCAGGGAGGAGATATCGAGTGCCGATATCCGATAATGTCAGCAAGCGCATGAAGGAGGGGTCGTGGATACGGAGGATGTTTGAAGAGGGCACCAATCTGAAAAAGCGCTACGGCGAGGAGAATGTTTTCGACCTTTCTATAGGCAATCCGGTCATGGAGCCGCCGCCTGAGTTTAACCAGGAATTGAAGAAGCTGATGAGAAAGCCTATGCCGGGAATGCACAGGTACATGGAGAACGCCGGCTATGCGGATACAAGGGCTGCTGTGGCGGTGCAGCTCTCACACGAGACCGGCATCAAATTCTGCGGGAACGATATTGTCATGACCTGCGGCGCCGCCGGCGGCTTGAATGTGGTGCTGAAGACGATATTGAATCCAGGGGACGAGGTAATTGTATTCGCTCCTTACTTCATGGAGTTCGGCAACTATATAGATAATCATGGTGGGGTCATCAGGGTTTTGCCTACGAATGAACAATTTATGCCGAAGCTCGATGCTCTTGAAGATGCCATTACGGTTAAAACAAAGGCTGTAATTATCAATTCACCTAATAACCCAACCGGCGTTGTCTATAGTCAGGACTTTGTGAGGCAACTCGGGGAACTGCTCCGCAGAAAAGGGGCACAATGCGGGACGCAGATTTTCCTGATAAGCGACGAGACATATCGAAAAATTATATATGATGGATTACCATACCCTCCTGTTTTCCACCATTATCGTCACAGCATAGTTGTGGCTTCTCATTCCAAAGACCTGGCGCTCCCCGGTGAGCGTATCGGCTATATCGCCATACATCCGGATTGCAGCCAGCGGGAGGAACTGGTAAGCGGCTTTGTTTTCTGCAACCGGATTCTGGGGTTTGTCAACGCACCGGCGTTGATGCAGCATGTGGTGAAGAACCTGCAGCACGTCACTGTCTCGGTAGCCGATTATCAGAAGAAGAGGGATTTTTTGTATGGCAATCTTGTCAAGATGGGCTATTCGGTAGTAAAGCCACAGGGAGCCTTCTACATGTTTCCTAAGTCACCACTGGAGGATGAGGTCGCCTTTGTCGACGAGCTGCGGCAGCGGAATGTGCTGGTTGTGCCCGGTCGAGGCTTCGGCACGCCGGGCTATTTCCGTATCTCGTACTGTGTTGACGACAAAACCTTGAAGGGTTCGCTCGCTGGTTTCAAGAAAGCAGCTAAAAAATTCAAGCTGTGTTAGGCGGGTCTTCTCTCCAAAGAAAAGCCTGAATAGATGATACACTACCAAAGCCTGCAATATGTGAGCTCGTTCAGATAGATGAGTGACACTATAATAGTGTCATTATGAGGATAGTAAGTGGATTAGCACCGGGAACTATTAAGCTAGCAAAAACAAATGGGGATATATCGAAAGCGGCTATACAAA
>Ga0315282_10001590_pt1 | contig 42556 bp, 26 predicted proteins | sample YL17G07_20_MG_FD_203693 | JGI IMG/M metagenome (GOLD analysis project Ga0315282, IMG submission 203693) | Sediment microbial communities from Yellowstone Lake, YNP, Wyoming, USA - YL17G07_20 | ecosystem: Environmental > Aquatic > Freshwater > Lake > Sediment | place: USA: Wyoming | collected... | reverse complement strand
CACCCACTCCCGGATCCTTTCGGTCAACTCGGCGGGGGCATAGTAATTGTCCAAAAGGATCAGGTTCTTCATCGACCGGTGGTAACGTTCGATCTTCCCCTGGGTCATGGGATGATACACCTTCGTCGGAACATGCCGGATCTCATGAGTCTCGAGATACTTCTTCAGCTCATGGGAGATGAAGCAGGCCCCGTTGTCGCTGAGAAGCCTCGGCCGTTGGACCACCTGGACATGCTCGACCCCGGTTTCGGCGATGGCCATATCCAGCGTGTTTTTCACATCCTCGGCCTTCATGGTTCGGCAGAGCTGCCAGGCGATGATGTAGCGCGAGAAGTCGTCCATCACCGTCGACAGATAATACCAGCCCCAGTGGACCACCTTCAGGTAGGTAAAATCCGTCTGCCAGAGCTCGTTCGTCCGGGTTGTCGGATGTTCAAACTTGTCTTTGGCCGAGACCACGGTAAACACCGGCGATGTGATCAGATCGTAAGCTTTGAGGATACGATAGACGCTCGACTCTGATATGAAGTATTCCCTCCGGTCTGTCATGAGCCAGGCGATCTCGCGGCAGGACTTCTCCGGATACTCCCTGGCGACCTCGACGATCCGCTCCTTCTCCCACTCCGGGATCCTGTTCCACACCTGCCGCAGATCCTTACGCTGAGAGGCCAGTCCATCAAAGCCCCCTTCGTTGTATCTCCTGTACCACTCATAAAAAGAACTGTGGGGAACGTCCATCTCTCGCAATGTCCGTTTGACGCTCAGCGAGGACTCCTCGACCATCCGGATGATCTCCATCTTCTCCGACTGCGTGTACTTCATATATCGATGGATCCGGATTCCAAACCCTGAGAGGTTTTTTTTAGCGTCCGGTTCCGGAGCGTCAGCTCCGCCACCAGCATCTTCAGAGCATCGTTCTCCGTACGGAGCTCCTTGACCTCATCTGAGCCCGCCTCCCGGATGGTGTCCCCGTTGAGCTGTCTTTTGCCGGCCTCGAGGAATGCCTTGCTCCACTTGTAGTACATCGTGGGATGAATGCCTTCCTTCCGGCAGAGGTCGGAGATGCCGGCCTCGCCCCGCAGGCCCTCGAGGACGATCCGGATCTTTTCCTCGGCCGTGAACTTCCGGCGGGTCTGGTGCTTGATCTCCCGGACAATCGATTCGGGCGAGCTTCCCTGTTTCCCTGTCATTCATTCCTCCTAGCTTGGTTTTGCTATTGGAAACCGTAGCTTAGGAGAAATCAATACCTGTCCGAATCTCGCTGACGTCAAGCACCGGCGATATGGAAGTATGCCAAAATATATAGAAATGTGCCTACTTTGGTCACAATTTGGGCACAGCTCGCCGGCAAAAAAACTATTCCTCCCAATGGGCCAAGATCTGTGGAGCAGATCATCCAAGGTCGGGTTCCCTTTGCTCGAACACCTTATCCGAGGCTGAACGTCTGTGTGGAATGGCTGCCGGCCGGTGTTGCCTGATCATGTTTTCCCCGGTACCGGAATGGATTCATGACTTATCTCCCATCTAAGCCCTACTCTAACAGGTTTCCCGGTTCCGGACAAAGTGAGCAAGCCCGCTCATCTCATCGGGGCCGGGGGCTGGGAGGCAGGTTTTCGACGAGGAACCGGGTGAGGAGCGTGTAGAGGTGGATCGTCGTCCCCTTGCCCTCGTAAATTCCGTGGGAGCGGTTCGGGTAGGCCATCATCATGAACTTCTTGTTGTTGGCCACGAGCTCGTTGACCAGCGTCTCGAATCCCTGGTAATGGACGTTGTCGTCGCCGGTGCCATGGACGATGAGAAGGTTCCCCTTCAGATCTTTGGCGAACGTGATAGGGGAGCCGTTCTTGAACCCCTCCTCGTTGTCCTTCGGCAGGCCCATATACCGCTCCTGGTAGATCGTGTCGTAAAAGCGCTGGTTTGGGACCGAGGCGATCGAGATGCCCGTCTTGTAAAGGTCGGGGTAACGGAACATGGCGTTCAGGGTCATCGATCCGCCACCGCTCCAGCCCCAGATCCCGACCCGGTCGGGGTCGGCGTAAGGCCAGGCGGCGAGGGCCGCCTTGGCAGCTGCGGCCTGGTCGGCCGAGGCCAGGATTCCGATCTGCCGGTAGATGCTCTTCCGCCAGGCTCGGCCGCGCGGCGCCGGTGTCCCGTGGTTGTCGAAGCTGGCAACGATATAGCCCTGCTGGGCGAGCATCAGGTGCCAGAGGTAGCCGCTCCCACCCCAACCGTCCTGCACCGTCTGACCCGCAGGCTCGCCGTAAACGTAGATGAACAGCGGATATTTCTTGGCCGGGTCGAAATCCGGCGGCACGATCCGCCAGCCGTCCACCTGGACCCCGCCGCCAATCGCGAGCTTGAAGAATTCCGCTGGCCTGCGCTTGAGGGCCCCAACCTTAGCCTTGAGGGCTTTATTGGCCGCGAGGGTTCGCACGACATCCCCTTTGGGGAGGCGAACGAGCTCGGTCACGGGCGGCGAGTCCAGCCGGGACCAGGTGTGAAAAGCCCAGCGGGCCGACGGAGACACGTCGATGCGGTGAACGCCGCTTTGATTTACTGGACCGACGCGTTCGGGTTTTCCCTTGCCGTCCAGACGGACACGATAGATGAAGCGTTTGGTCGCGTCTTCTGGAGACGCCGTGACATAGAGCCATCCGCCCTTCTCGTCGACGGCGTCGACGCTCATGATATCATAATCGCCCGGCGTTAGGAGCCTGACATCTGGGCCGTCTCGGGAGACATCATAGGCATGCTTCCAGCCATCGCGCTCGCTCAGCCAGAGGAGTCCCTTGCCGCCGCGGAGCCAGACGAAATCGTCCATTATTTCGACCCACGTCTCGTCCTTGTCCGTGAAGACCGGCCGGACCTCGCCCGTGCCGGCGTCGCCGATATAGACCGTGTTCCTGTTCTGGAGCCGGTTGAGCTGCTGGAAGATGATTTCCTTCGAGCTGGCGGCCCATTCGAGGCGCGGGATGTACATGTTTCGCGGGTCGCCCGTGGCTTTCATCCAGACCGGGTAGCCGCCGGCGACGGGAACGACGCCAACCCGGACGGCCGAGTTCGTCTCCCCGACCTTGGGGTACTTGAAGCTGAGAATTTTCGGATAGAGGCCGTCCGTGTTGTTGATCATCGAGAAAACGGGGACGCCGCGGGTATCGAACTGCCAAAAAGCGATGGCCGCGCTGTCCGGGCTCCAGCGGAAGCCGTCGCGGACGCTGAACTCCTCCTCGTAGACCCAGTCCGAAGTGCCGTTGACGGTCTCGTCATTGCCGTCGAACGTCAATTGCCGGACCTTCCCCGTGGCCAGGTCCTCAGCGTAGATGTTGTTTTTGACGACATAGGCGGCCAAGCGGCCGTCGGGCGAAAGCTTGGCGAACATCAGCGTCGACGGCTCGAAGTCGGCGCCGAGCTTGCGGAGGCGGCCGGAATGGAGGTCATAGGTCCAGAAATCGCCCCGCGTATTCTGCCTCCAAACACGCTGGGACTTCGTGAAGACGATGAGGACCCGGCCGTCGGGCGACCAGGCGTAGTCTTCGATGGCGAGAGGGTCGGAGGCGCCCGGCGGGATGAGTCCGACCGCCGGAACCAGCACTCCTCGTTTTCCGGTCTCTGCCCCGTATAGCACGAGGTCGCGGCCGCCCTTGGTCGAGGCGCTCGGCTCCAGGGTCGTATAGGATTCGCCATCCCGCAGCCAGCGGGCAGGGCCGAACCGTTCAGCGGAAAACTCGAGGGTGCCGAAGATGCGGTCGAGCGTCAGGACGGGGTCCGCGGCCTTTCCCTGGGCGGTGGAAACTGCGGGCACGGACAGAACGATCGTTAGGATGACCCAAACAACCAGCGTCAAACGGACTTTCATGGAAATCGGCCTCCTCCTCTTTGATCTTCAGGCCGCCCGCCCGGACATCCCAGAAGGACGGCTCGCCATCTCGAGAATACGATTCCCAACGCAATCATCCAACGGGCGAGGGACGAGGAAATCGAGGAAAAACTCCGCGCTTCCCTTCATGACCGGGTAGTACCGCTTTAGGAATTCCCTGTCGCCGGTGAACAAGTAATGCTCCCAGAGGTGAGTACAGAGCCAGATCCCTCCCGTCATGAAGGTGCCTCAGCTCGGGCCGTCCATCGGCGCGGCCACGCGCCAGATGTCCGTATTCTGATAGAAGATTCAGCCGCGAGATCGCCGGCCCGGCCATGCTCGACGAGATCGGCCAGGCGGCCCTTGTCGGCCGTCCCCCAGACGGGTTCGTCCCGCTTGGCCCCTTTCATGACCCCGGCCGCCACCTAGAATTCACCCAGCTGATCATAGACCCTATTATCCACGATTTCCCCAGTGACTGCCAGGATCAGATCGGGTGCGCCCCTTTCTTTCCTCACCCGGAGTAGATGAAGCCCCTCCGGCAAAAGATTGCCTGGGAAAAACAAGGGATATCGGGCGTTACTTCAGACGGGGAAGGGAGAGTGCAGAGGGAGTCATGGCGATCCCACCCAGGGCCGTGCAGCGGAGCTCAGCCGGAAGCATCTTCCCCGAAGAATAGACGGCGTCGATGGTCTCATCGAGAGGAATCGGATTCCGGTAGCCGCCGAGTATCAAGTCGGCACAGACAAATGCGCTCGCTGCGGCCACGGCGTTCCGGGTGTGGCAGGGAATCTCGCATATCCCCTGGACCAAGTCGCAAACAGACCCCATGGTGTTCTGCAGGGAAACGGCCGCGGCATCCGCGGCCTGCGCCGGGCTCCCGCCGGCCGCCTCGACCACGGCCGCGGCGGCCATCGCTCCCGCCGCGCCGATTTCGACCTGGCAGCCGGCGACTTCGGCGGCAAAGGTCGCCCGCCTGGCGATGATGAGGCCGATCGCGGAGGCGGCCAGAAGGGCCAGGGCTGTTTTCTCTCCATTGAGCTTCTTCTCCTCGACCAACGTGACGGCGACGCCGGGGAGGACGCCCGCCGAACCGCCGGTCGGGGCCGCGCAGACGATACCCAGGCTGTTGGAGACGTGCAAAGCGGCCATGGCCCTGGCCGCGGCCCTCGTATGGAGGCCCCCGGCCGGGAGCCTTGCCTGCGCCTCGGAGCGGAAGATCCTCCCGGCCGTAGGCCTCAGGAGCTGCATCCGGATCCCGCGGCCGGAAAGGCCCTGGCGGACAGAATTCCGCATGATCTCGAAGCGCCGCCGGATCTCCCCGATGACTTCTTTTTCGGATATCCCCAGAAGCTTCGCTTCATAGGCCAGCACGGTTTCTCCCAAAGAGAAGCGCCGCGCGCGGGCCACGCGGATCATTTCCGTCCCGGTCGAGAAAAGGGGCGTCCCTTTTTGGACATAAAAAAGAGGAGAGGCCGACCAAGTCCCCCTGACGCCCCTGAGTCGGTCAAGTTGGGCCCGGGTTTCTTGACTCAGGGGGGCTTTCCGTTTGAAAGAGAGAAAGACTCCCTTGTCCCTGACCTGCCGCACGGGATCACCGACCAGCTGACCGTCTGAAGAGATGATGCTTTGAAGGAGACGGCCCTGGCGCTTATCGGCAAAGACAATAACCTCGTAGCTTTTCCCGTCGAGAGCGACCGGCCAGCCTTCGAGCTCGGTGAGAACGATCATTCCCCCGCCGACCGACTGGGCCGTGGCCTTAAGGCTCTTCCCCCGTTTGGAGGCCAACTCGATTTTCACGGTATTCGGATGATCCACCCTTTCGAGCGGGGCGATCCAGAAATCGAGTCTGAGACCTTGCTTGGGGGCAATGGTGAGAGCTTTGGCGAACCGGCCGTCGGTGATCGGCCAGCCGAGGAGCCCCGAGGCGAGGGCTAGATCGACGCCCTGCTGGCGGTAGGTCTTGGCATAAGAGCCGTGTGGGTCAAAAGTGAACGCGGCCGCGGCGGGTTCCTCGCCCAGCAGGGAGCGGACGAGCCGGCCGATGTGATATGAACCGGCGGTGTGAGAGCTGGACGGCCCGCGCATGACCGGTCCGAGGACATCGTTGAGGATGCTGATGAATTCCATCGTTATTCTTCAGCCTAGGACCAGACAGGCGATCGCCAGGTCCTGGGCCGCGTTGCCCACGGACTTGAACAACGTGATGTCATCGCCGGAGATCCGGCCGGGCTTGAGTCCAGCCAGGACTTCGCCGATCTCCGCGCGGATATGGCCCTCATCAATCAGGCCCTCGCGGAGGGGGATGATCAGGTCCCCGGCTTCCTCGAGGCAGGCCTGCCTCTGATCGACGTAGACTTTGGCCCGCATGACGGTTTCGCCCGGGATCTCGCGGATATGAGGCTTATAAGACCCGATGGCGTTGATGTGGACACCCGGCTTCAGGTCCCTGTCCAGGAAGACGGGCACGATGGAGGTCGTTGCCGTCGAGATGATGTCCGCTTCCCGCAGCGCTTGGGGCGAGGCGGCCGGCTCCACATCCAAGGACAATTTTTTCCCCATTTCCATAGCGTAGTTCGCCGCGGCCGAGGGGTTGATGTCAAAAATAAAGGCCTTTCGGATCGGGCGGACTGCGGAGATGGCCTGGAGCTGCGTTCGACCTTGAACACCGGCGCCGAAGATGGCGGCCACCCGGGCATCCCGGCGGGCCAGCACGTCCGTGGCGGCCCCGGAGGCCGCCCCTGTCCGAACGGCAGTGAGATAAGCCGCCTCCATCACGGCCAGCGGCGTTCCGCTCTCAGCATCCATGATGATGGCTATAGCCTGGGCCACGGGAAGCCCCTTGGCCGCATTGTCCTCGCACAACGAAATCAGCTTCAGGCCGAGCCGCTTGCTTTGAGGCAAATAAGCGGACATGACCAGAGCCGTTGTCCGGAATCCGGGGATTTCGAGGCGGGTCCTGGGGGGGACGACGGCTCGGCCGGAAGAGAGCTCGATAAAAGCCTTTTTGACCGCCCGGATAGCGTCGGGCATGGCCAGGCTCCTCTTGATCTCTTCATCCGTGACGTATCTCATCGACATCCCATGACCGGATGATGATATCGCCCGCCTGGGATCGCTGTCAAGAAAACGGCGGGCGCGAAAAGAGGGAAGACGAGGAGAACGAGAAAAATGGACAGGAAGCGCTTTCGGGTTTTATCGGTCATATCGGCAATTACCCTTTATGCCTGATGCTAATACTTTGATTCATTTATAACTTATTTTTCCAGGATAATTAACCTTGGGCGCAGCCCGTTCATTTGATGGCCGGAAAGATGTCCTGCTATCCTTTGGCCGCATCTCTAGGAAGGGGTTTTGTCGATGAAGAAGTCGAAGTTCACGGAGGAACAGATCGAGGCGGAGACGGGGACGCGGGTGGCCGAGGTCTGCCGGAAGTTTGGGATTGCGGAACAGACGTTTTTCCGGTGGAAGAAGAAGTACGGGGGGACCGGGCGTCTCGGAGCTCCGTCGCTTAAGGCAGCTCGAGGAGGAGAACCGGCAGCTCAAGCGCCTGGTGGCGGACTTGACGCTCGACAAGCAGATGTTGCAGGATGTCCTCTCAAAAAAATTCTGAAGCCAGCCCAGATGCGGGAACGTGTGGGGCATCTCGAGGAAGCCTATTGGGTAAGCGAACGGCGGGCTTGCAGGGTCATCGGGATCTACCGCTCATCGCATCGGTATCGCTCGCATCGCAGAGACGACCGGGCCCTGCGGCTGCGGATCGTAGAGATCGCGGAGACGCGGGTTCGGTACGGTTATCGGCGGGTCCATGTCCTGCTTCGGCGCGAGGGCTGGCGCGTCAATCATAAGCGGACATACAGGATTTACTGCCAGGAGGGACTGAACCTACGGCGGAAGCGCCCTCGCCGGCATGTCACCGGAAGCCGGCGGATGGCGCGACCGGAAATCCAACGTCCCAATGCCTGCTGGAGCATGGATTTTGTCGTTGACAGCCTCTTTAATGGCCATCGGTTTCGGGCCTTAACGATGGTCGATAATTATAGTCGGGAGTGCCTGGTCATCGAGGCCGGCCAGAGCATGACGGGCGCAGAAGTCGCCGCGGTCATCGAGCGGCTGGTGAAGGAGCGGGGCGCTCCGGACCGCATCCAATGCGACAACGGGAGCGAATTTATCTCAAGAGCATTGGATAAATGGGCCTACGAAAATGGGGTCACGATGGACTTCTCAAGGCCTGGTAAACCTATGGATAACGCGACGATCGAGTCGTTCAACGGCTCATTCCGGGATGAATGCTTGAACGTCAATTGGTTCTTATCGATGGACGACGCCCGGGAGAAGATAGAGAAGTGGCGAAAGGATTACAATGAGTTCCGGCCGCACAGTTCGCTTGGAGACTTGACGCCACGGCAGTTCGTTGATAAGTTCAAGAGCAGTTTAAAAAGCCAAAAAACTCCATTCTTGGCTGGACCAGTTTTGGGGTGAGGCTCCTGGTCGATCGACCGAGTGATTGCCGGCGGAAAGAAATAGGAAAGCTACCTTAACGTCCCTCCGACGTCATCCGTGACCTCCAGGTCGACGTCGTAGTAGACCGCGGACATCGGCTTGGCCGATATGGGGTCCGTATTGTCGAGCCTCACGACGGCGTGATAGAGGCCCTTCTTTAGGCCGGCCGTAGAAACCGTATTCGCGACCGTCTGGCTCCTTCCGTTCTTTGCCACGGACACGGAAAGCCAGTCCGGAATGTCTTGGCGCACCTTCCAAAGAGATAGCTCCGAGCTCCCTTTGTTCGTGAGAGTGATCATCCCGTTGAGCTCTTGAGGAGAGGAGCCGCCCGCCCGCAGGGAAACGCGATAGGTATTGGCCACGATAATGGGCGGCAGCGGGAAGTCATTGGATCTGGAGATCCTGAAAAACCTAGCATCATTGGGTTCGACTCGGACGGATATGACACTGTTCGAACTGATCGAGGGCCCCGCGGTTGTATGTCGCCACAGATCACGCACATAGAAGGCCGTCTTTTGGCTGATCCCGATCTCCGAAGGCTGGATGGCCACGGCTTCCCAAGACGTTCCCTGGTTGAAAATGAGCACGGCCTGGCTGCCGTCGAAGAGTGGCTTGCCTGCCCAGATGCTGACCTTGCCGTCCATGCGGATGATATGCCCCTGGACACCCAGAGGGTCCTGGTCGACCGCGATGGCCTCAGGGTTGGTCAAGATCCGGATTGTCGATGTCGACATATCCCGCAGATCGTTCCCGGCCATGAGTGGCGCTGCCATCATACACCAAAGACTGAAGAACGCGCGGTTTTGGACCTCGCTCAGCCCCGGCATTCCGGTGATCAGCATGTCGGGGTCGTTCCAGTGGCCGGGCCCGGCCCATGGGAACAGCTTTTCGTTAATCGCGGCGATATTCATGGCCAGATCCCAGTCCGCCTTGCCGGGGGCGCAGATATCCGTCGTAGTCCTCCAGAGGTGCCCGACCTGGGCGGCCCACTTCCACGGCTCTCCGTCGCCCCATGAGCAAAGACTATGGACGATGGGGTGCCCGGCGGCGCGCTGGGCGTCTCGGAGCGTCGTGTAAGTTTTGACGATGTCCTGACCTTCCGTGTTACACCAGTCGATCTTGATATAGTCCGCCCGCCACTCGGCGAACTGTCGCATGTCCTCGAACTCGTGGCCCTTCGTTCCCGGCATGGCCCCGCTGCAGGTATGGGTCCCGGCGTCCGTGTAGAGCGCGTATTTCAGGCCTTTTTGGTGGATATAGTTACCGAGGCCGAGGAGCCCCGACGGGTACCGTTCCAGGTTTGTCGTGATCCTGCCGTCGTTCCCGCGCAAGAAACAGATGCCCTCGTCGGGGCCGACGTAGGAGTAGCCGGCGTCCTTCAAGCCGCTCGAAACGAGGGCGTCGACAATCTCCTTGATCAGCTTTTCGTTCTGCGGGTCCTGGCCGAAGATGTTCCAAGGATACCAGCCCATCGGGGGAGTGAGGGCCAGTCCGTCGTCCACGGCATGGATCCTGGGCGCGGGTTCCTGAGTGTGGGGGATTGTCGCACAGAGGACGATGGCCACGCCTACGGCCGTGATGAATATTAGGATTCTTTTCATTGTCGAACTCCCTTCTAGTAAACTGGAACAATCTCAGCCCGGCCGGGGATGAGAAAACGGGAGGGGAAAAAGAAATGAGTGACCTGATCCCTCGTCATTCCCCAAAATGCTTTTCTGAATCCTGCGGATGACGATACTTCGGATTTTTCCATGGGCTTATCGAGGACCTCTAATGTTTCCAGGCTCATGCGGTGTCGAGGGGACTCCGGCCACAGGGCGGACTTCCCGAGATAGAAGCAATAGGTGCAGTCTAGGGGGGCAGTCCGACCCCGCTGGTTTCACCAGTAGGTCGCTCAGGGGCTTGGCAGGATAGCGGCCACCTGGCGCCTGCGCCCCTTCTTCTCCCTCGGTGTGCATCTTTCCCTCAATCCGGTGACTTCCGGCCCGGTCTCCTGATTTTCTTCATGGCCGGTGCTCAGCGGGCTTTTCGTGAGGAAAATCCTGGAGCGGCCCGGAATACTATCATTTCGCGGAGAGCACATATCCTGGCTACAAGCTTCGGAACCAATGCCTCTCATCGCGAAATGATAGTATTCCGGGCCGCTGGTCGGAGTCAAACCCCCCGAAACCAATAAGGGTGGAGGACCTTTCAGGGGATCCGCCGTTGGCCTTCGAATAAAGGTCGACCGCCGGCACATGCGGGAATTCATCACCTCCCAGTAAGAGCCCATTCCTATCATTCTTGATCCATCAACGTCGGAGGCGAGTCCCATTGACAGCATCACTCAGCCGACGCTATAGTTCAGGAATGGCGAGAAGGATGGATTCATCACCACGAATGGAAATCCAACGCGCCGCGGAAAAAGGGGATTCCTGTTCTTTGAAGAATTGAGGCGGAATCATGGTTTCAAAATCCCTCCAGAAAAACGTTTGCTGCTTCCTGATGGTTTCGGTCACGGGGATCTTATGTCTGTCCACTAACGGATCTGCAGAAGTCAAGGCCAACGGTCCGCTGACCTCTTCCAAGAAAGTCGCAACTCCTCACGGGGATTACGAATCGGATTCAAAGGGTCAATTCCTTGGCGATGGTCTTATGGGATACATTTCATCTCGGGCATCACAGCCGTCCTCCGGTTATGGCGCCGGGGTGGGATTTTATGTGGCCGTTTACCCAATTCTGCCGGAGCCTATTGATCACTTCCAGATCGGTCTTGCATCGACATGGATTGTCCCCAAGAACTCCGATAATTCCCATTCGCCTCTTTGTCCTCCCGGCACGTATGCCCGGGATAACTGGCCGGAACGGGCCCCGACTTACGGGGCGGTCTTTCAAACCATTGAGGGTGGTCTCGGCATTTGGGGAAGCACTCAATTCCGATTCGGCTATCAACCTCCCAAATTTCAGATCGTCGGAGTGCCGGATTGCTATTCCGGGAATTACCTCATCTCGCCCGGCTGGTCGGATACGACGACAGTCACCAGCGATGACAAAATGGGCATCGCGCAACTCAGCAACCATTTCCTCCTTCCACCGGACGGGCTCACGTTCCAGAAGAACCCCCATGGAGAATTGTTCGGATACTCCTGGATGGCCTTGCCTCTCGCGGACGAGAAGAAGGGGCCTCCACCGACCGGCAACCAGCACTGGACCCTTTTTCTGGCCCTGGCCAACTTCAAAGGGCCGGTCGCCTTTGTCATCCCTGAATCGTGGAGCAAGATATCGGCCGGTTACACTTTTGATTACGGACGTGGTCTCGATGCTCGGGAGGGCGAGGCGGGAGGAGGTGCACAGGAATTCAATACCGTACCGTATTTTGAAGTCAAAGATGATCAAGGCACGACGTATTCTAAGATCCCAAATTTTATCTACCCGGTGGATGAACAGGAAAGAACGGTGCTGATGCAGGATGTGCGATACTATTCAAAGAAAGCCTTGGCCGATGCTGTATTCCAATGGCGTCAAGGAGGCGCTGAGTGCTCCGGGCGTTTCGAGATATATCCCGATGCCTGCGTGATGGCAGAGATCAAGGCATCTCCTATGAATTTCCGTCAAACAACGGAAAGAAAACCTTTGACCGGTATTGACAAGGTTGTCCAAACGGCTGTCTTCGATTCTTATACCTTTGGCTTGCAATGGTATAACAGCCCGCTAAGTCCCAACGGAGAATTCCCCCGGTACTATAAGGAAATGGGCTCGAGCCGGGTTGCGATCGCCGCCTCAGAAGTGCCCAGCCCGCTGAGAGCGAAGGAATTCAGCCCCGCCGTCAACGGAAATAGCTATACGTCCCCGGCGACCGGTTCCTGGGCAAATCCCGGACCGGCAAAAGGCCCATATTATGCCTATTTGGCTGACGGCTCCAGAGTCACCTATTATTGGTATCGTTTTATCGATCAGCCCTCTTTGCAGCAATATAAAAACGTCTGGAGCGATTCGATGAAAGCGGAACTGCAAACGCTCATTGAAAAAATCCAAAAGAGCTGGAAAATTGACAACGAATATATGCCGCCACCTAGAGATGGGAAGCTGCTGGTTTCCATAGATCCGGCTCTCATCGTGACACCTCCGGCGGGTTTGGAAGTCGGTTATGTGCCGATCGTGACACGTCAGGAGATTATGAAGTAGGACGTCTCTTTCATTTGGACCTGCCCTCTCATTTTGTCCATTTTTTATGTTAGAGAAATATTTTGCGGGGCCTTAACCAAAAACTCACATAATTGATGAACTATTTTTCAGGGATGAGGTCCTAATATCGTAAATGGGTATTGTGTCCCCCTTTTCGCATCAGTTCCGGATGAGCCGTGACACGAATTCCATTGGGGTCGCCTGTTTGCTATAATAACGTTTTGGAGCGGCTCCGAACATGCCCGACCTGTTTTTTCGGAAAGAATTTGCGATTCATGCCCAAGAATCGGACTTCGAGGGCTTGGCCCGCTTCGGATCACTTCTCAATTTTTCCAGACCGCGGCCGGCGGGCATGCCCGCCTTCTGCGTGGTCAGTGTCCGGGCCCGTATTTCTTCATCAGATCGTCAACGCCGGGTCGGGTGGCGAGCTCGCCCGTCTCAGAACTAGGTGGAAGTGAGGGGTTTTTCCTTGAAAAAGCTATCGCCCGCCGCAAACGCTTTCCTTGTTTTCGCCGTCCTCCTCGGCGTCGCCGCCGCGGACAAACCCAGGCTTCCCGAGCGTTATAAAAAATGGCTCGACGAGGAAGTTGTCTATATCATCACCCGCGTCGAAAGAGAGGTCTTCCTGAAGCTCCAGACGGACCACGAACGGGACCTTTTCATTGAGGCCTTCTGGAAACACCGTGACCCGACCCCGAACACTCCCGAAAACGAGTTCAAGACGGAGCATTTCCGGAGGATCGACTATGCCACCCATTATCTCGGCCGGGAGGCGCCGATCCCCGGGTGGAAGACCGACCGGGGCCGCATGTATATCCTTCTCGGCGAGCCCCAGGAAATCCAGAGGCTCCAGGGGAAGCTCGGTATTTACGATTGCGAGGTTTGGTTTTATCAGGGCAAGACCGACCAGGGCCTGCCCGCGGGGTTTAACCTCCTGTTCTTCAAGGAACGGGGACAGGGGATGTACAAACTCTACAGCCCCCTCCGCGACGGGCCCCAGGCCCTGCTCTCAACCTATAACGGCGATCGGAGTGATTACACGAGCGCCTACCAATCTCTCTCCGACATCGATGCTGAGCTGGCGGACGTCTCGATGAACCTGATCCCGGGCGAGGGGACGAACCCCATCGGCCGTCCGTCCATGACCTCGGACCTCCTGATCCAGCAGATCGAGACGCTCCCGACCCGGTCCGTCGAAGAGCGCTACGCCCGGAAGTTTCTCGAATACAAGGACCAGGTGGAGGTCGAGTACTCGGCCAATTATCTGGACAGCGATAACCTCGTCAAGGTCTTCCGCGAGCCATCCGGTCAATATTTCGTTCATTATGCCATCGAGCCCCAGAGGCTGTCCGTCAATCAGTACGAGAGCAAGATGTACACCGCCCTGAAGGTCGACGGCCGGGTGACGACGCTTGACGGACGTCTCGTCTACCAATATCACAAGAGCGTCTCCCTGGACATGCCCGAAGCACAAATGGCGACTCTCAGCCATTCCCCCTTCAATTTCCACGACATTTTCCCCCTTATATCGGGGGACTACAAGCTTTCGGTCCTCATGAAGAATGAAACGTCGAAGGAGTTCGTGTCTTTCGACCAGGCGGTCCGCATCCCGCAAAAAGGGACGGCCATCGAGCTCACTCAGCCCGTTCTCGGATATAAGGTAACCCGCCTGGACCAGTCGCCGAGGAAGATCAAGGCGTTCCAGATCGGCCCCTTCCAGATCTTTTGCCAGCCGGGGAGGATTTTTACGGCCAAGGACACCATGGCGGTTGTATTCCAGGTCAACAACCTCACCCAGGACATGGCCCGGACGGTTGAGTTGAAGATCCGATTTATTAGAGACGGCCAGACGTTCCGGGAGATCACGCGAAAGCCTTCGGAATATCCTGATCTGCCCGACTCGCTCGAGGAAGTGGCCCTAAACGATTTTCCTCCGGCGCACTACCGGATCCAAGTCTCAGTCTATGACTCCGGCACATTGGTTGTGACGGCGGAGGACGAGTTTGACCTGACCTATGCGGCCGCGGTGTCGAGGCCCTGGTTCTCGTCTCGTGTCTTGCCCGAGGCGGGCGACCCGATCTACGACCAGATCACCGGGCTCCAGCTCTCCAACCTGGGCCGCTACGCCGAAGCCCGAGTCTTTGACGAGCGGGCTTTTGGCCGCCTGCCGGATTCACCGGACGTGGCCGCCAACCTGGCCCAGGCTTGCCTGGCCCTTGGCGATTATCCCAAAGCCGTCCAGGTCTTGACGCCGTTCCTAGGCCGGCCGCAGGCCGCAAAGTATGAAATTTACACCCTGGCCGGAGAAGCTCACCTCAAATCGGGTGATTTCGCCGGCGCCGTTACGGTGCTCGACCAAGCTGTGTCACATTATGGGATCAATGCCACATTGCTTAATGCCCTCGGCGAGAGCTATCTGGGGCTCGGGAAACCGGCCGAGGCGCTGGCAGCCTTTGAGAAATCTCTCCAGGTCAGCCCGGACCAGCCGAAAATCAAGAACAAAGTGGACGAGCTGAAGAAAAAGAAATAACGGAGGATCCTGTGAACCGAGCTTTTCATAAAATCATCATCCAGAAAACCGGCCTGCTGATCACGGTTCTTGCCATGACGGCGGCTGCCCCTTTGATTCTGGCCGCTCAAGACAACCTCGGGCGGGGCAGGATCACCGGCCAGGTCGTGGACGGAGCTGGCTTCCCCGTCGAAGGAGCGAAGGTTGTCGCTGAGAGCCTTCAAGGCAACGCCAAGCTGGACGCCCTGACCGACAAGAAGGGGCATTTCGCGATCGCCGGGCTCGGTACAGGGAGGTGGAGGGTCACGGCGGGCAAGGAAGGCTACGCCAACGCCTCCTCAGAAATCAACGTCGCTCAGCTCAAGGCCAATCCTCTCGTCGCCTTGACGATCCAGAAGCTCGCGGGGGTCCAGGGACTTCAGGCCGATAAGGCGAGCCTGTCCCTCGTCGACCAGGGAAACGCCCTGCTCGACCAGGAGAACTACGACGGGGCCATCGCCGTTTTTACGGAATTCCAGGGGAAATATCCGGACGTTTATCAGATCAAGCTGAATATCGCCACGGCCTATCTTAAAAAGGGCGATGTCGATAGGGCCGAGGCCGAGTTCAAGGGGACCCTCGACAAGATTCTTCTGGTCCACGGCGATTACAAGAATGAAAAGGCGACTTCCATCCGGGCGCTGTCCGGGCTTGGAGAGCTGGCCGTCAAGAAAGGCGACATGGCCGCGGCCCAGAAGTATTTCAGCGATGCCCTGGCCGTCTCGCCAGAAGACGAGGCCGCCGCCTATAATGTCGGGGAAATGCTCTTCTCGAACCAGAAGTCCGATGAGGCCATCAAATACCTCGAGCTGGCCATCCAGATCAAGAAGGACTGGCCGAAGCCTTACTACAAGCTCGGCTTCGTTTATCTCAACAAGGGCGATTATGCCAAATCCCTGGAATGTTTCAACAAGTTCATCACCCTCGATCCGGAGAATTCCGAAACTTCTAATGTCAAGAAGATCATAGCCGCGATTGAAAAGATGAAGAAATAGGGCCCGCGGCGGCGCCGCGTACGGCCCTGGGGCCACTTCCGGCAAGAGAAAAAAACCCTTGACTTTTGACCTTTGGGGATATTACTTTATTAACTAATGAAATAATGTCTGTAAGAAAGGCTTGCCCAACGATATGATGGATGAAGGGCTCCACAGGAAAGCGCTGTTCAAGGTCGGTAACGCCAAGTTCATTAGCGAAATTAACAAAGTCAAAATCATCAACCTTATTCGCGACAGTAATGGAGTTTCGAGAGCGGAACTGGCCAAAATCAGCGGATTGAGCGCCCCGACCATCTCCCGGATCGTCGAGACGCTCATCCACGACGGGCTGGCGACCGAGATCGGGGCCGGCGAATCCAGGGGAGGCCGAAGGCCGACGCTCATTAAGTTCTCCGGCGTGAATAGCTTTATCATTGGCATTGACCTGGGCACGACAAACATCTACGGCGTGCTGGCCGACCTCGATGCCAAGGTCATCGCCGAGATTAAGCGGCCGACTCAGGTCGAAGATGGCTTCAATCGGATCGTGGAGCGGACGTCGGAAATCATCGCCGAACTTCGGGACCGCCTCAGGTCGAAAGAGGCCGGGGCTTGCGACGGGGTTTGCGGGATCGGTATGGCCATCGCGGGTCTTATCAACCGCGAGCGGAATATCGTCGAGTTCTCGCCCGATTTCCATTGGCACAATGTCGACGTGCGTGCCGCGCTAGCCCGGGACGTCGATATCCCCGTCATCTTCGATAACGTCACTCGCGTCATGTCTTTGGGGGAGATGTGGTACGGCGCCGGCAGGGATTTTCGGAACTTCATCATGATCAACGTCGGCTACGGAATCGGCGCCGGGATCATCATCCAGGGGAGCCCGCTCTACGGGCTCAAGGGGCTGGCGGGAGAGTTCGGCCACGTCACCATGGACAAGAATTCCGACGTCCAGTGCGACTGCGGCAATTTCGGCTGCCTCGAGGCCCTGGCGTCGGGTAACGCCATTGCCAAATTCGCTCAGAAGGAGCTACGAGGAGGGGCCGTGAGCGTCCTCACGGAGATGTGCGAAGGTGATCCGTCGCGCTTGACTGCTGAAATGGTCGCCAACGCCGCTAAACAAGGAGATGGAACCGCCTGGGAGGTCTTCGACAGGGCCGCCGAATTCTTGGGCCTGGGCATCGCCGGCCTGATCAATCTTTTCAATCCGGAAGCCGTGTTCATCGGGGGTGGAGTCGCTCAGGCCGGAGATATCCTCTTTGACAGGGTCAGGAAAACGGTCAACGCCAGGGCCCTCACCAAAACGGCGGGCGACGTCGTCATTCAGCCCGCGACGTTCGGCCCCAAGGCGGCCGTCATGGGTGCGATATCTCTCATCCTCAGTGGTGTCGTCAATTTGGACCATGAGAATATCAATTTCAGGGCAGGCAAATGACTCTATTCCGTGGGGAAGCGCTAACCGGACAGGCGTCTTGTAATTTATAACATGGCGAAGAAGCTTTTTGTTGCTCGTATTTCATTAGATTACTTCCTTAATATACGAAAGCATAAGTTCCTAACCTGGGAAAAGGAGGTGGCAACGAACGATACGGAGAAAATTCGCAGGGAACCAAGGGCTTGAATTCTTGAATCTTGAATTAGGGTTCACTGAAAAGGAGGAAGCAGCATGAGAAAAACGAGTTTTCTGATCGGCATGATAGCTTGCCTTTTGCTGACATCGTATGCCAGCTCCCAGGAACTGCAGTCTGGATCTATAAGAGGCAAGGTCATGGACGAAAACGGGCAGCCTCTACCGGGCGTGTCCATCACGATCTTGGGACCGGCGCTGCTCGGCAAGATCACGGCCGTGACCAACGCGGAAGGGCAATTCCGGGCTCCGCTCCTGACGCCCGGCTCCGATTACCAGATCAAAGCCGAGATCTCCGGATTTGAAACGGTCACTAGGACAGGCCTGATCATCAATGTCGGAAAAACGATTTCGGTCGAATTCCGGATGAAACCGTCGACGCTCAAGGAGGAGATCACGATCACGGCGCCGACGCCCACGGTCGACGTCGTGAAATCAACGACGTCCAGAACCATTACGAGCGACGTCCTGGCATCGCTTCCGCTGGCCCGCGACATCTACGTTCTCTTTTCAATCGTTCCGGGTGCCGTCGGCGGTGGCATCCATGGCGACGCGAGTGGAGAAGTCGGCGCCGTCATGGACGGCATCCAAATGTCGGAACCCGACGTCGGAGGAATCGCCCTCGGATATGATGTCGGAATCGCTTGGGACATGGTGGAGGAAGCCGAGATCGTGACAGCTGGAGCGACCGCCCAATTCTTTGACAGCGCGAGCGGGCTAACCAACGTCGTCATGAAATCGGGAGGGAACAAGTTTTCGGGTGAGGCCTCCTTCTACTACACGAGCCAAGGCCTTGCCTCCACCCATCTTCCCGATCCAGCCCTCCAGACTCTCAACCTCGCCAAGCCTTCGATCCCAGTCTTCGCGTACGATGCCTCATTGGCCGTCGGCGGGCCCATCATCAAGAACAGGCTCTGGTTCATGGGCGAATTCCGTTATATCGATAGCAAGGACACCGGCGATTTCCGGCCCACGGTCATCAACGGAAAGCAATACAATAACTACGACCGTGCCTTCCCCAACTATATCGGCTTCCTGAAGTTTTCGGCCCAGCTGACCAAGAATATTCGTGCTTCCGCGATGGGACATTATTCCATGGAGGATGTCCCTTACTATTACAGCGGCTGGAATCTCACGGACGAGGCCAACTACCACAACAAGCCCATCCGCTTCAATTACGGCGGCACGGTCTCGTGGACAATCAACAGCAGCACGATCATCGACCTCCGCGCCGGTGGTCTGTATTTCAAGTGGACAGGGCATACCACCGCAGCCGGCAATCCCAACGGGCCTTATTTCTCAGACGCCTACACCGGCTATGCCTGGGGCCAAGGGGGTGGCGAGCAATACACGTACAAGCCCAAGTTCAATATCTCGCTGACGGCCACCAAGTTCCTAGACAACTTCCTTGGAGGAAACCACGAGCTTAAGGCCGGCCTGGAATGGGACAGGAACCGGGGCGACTGGGGCTTCTATATGAAGCAGCCCCTGTTCTGGACCTACTACGATGGAAGCCCCTATTATTGGGCGGCTCAAAACGGCGGCGTGACCGATCCGGTCTACGGCGACGGCGCACTTTATTACGCAGCCATTGGAACCACGTACGGAGCGAGCGACAGTATCAGCATCACATCCCGGGTGGGCGGCTTCATCCAGGACTCCTTCACCATCAAGCGCTTGACTGTAAACCTGGGCCTGCGGGCCGACCACCTGACGGCCTGGACGCCGGCCTCGGTGAAGGGCGCGGCGACGGACCCCGTGGCCCTGGCCCTCGGTGCCACCTACTTCCAGCCCCTCTACGGCTTCAACCCTTATGCCGCGGTCTCGTACTCCGCCTGGAACAACGCCTTCCCATATGGCACTCAGTTTTCCCCGCGCGTCGGCCTGACCTACGACCTCTTCGGCAACGGGAAGACGGCTCTGAAGGCCTCGTTCTCCCGCCAGCAGGAGGGCTTCCCCACCGGAACAATCCTCCCTCCCCTGAACTGGTACGGCTACGATTTTTCCTGGTGGGACGACAACCACAACGGCGTGCCCGATGTCCCGGGCTCGGGCGGCGACCATTACCAGGTGCTCTACGACGAGACTCCTTTGAACATGATCTCCACGGGTTATCTGGATTCCATCGACCCCAAGGTCAAGATGCCCCACATCGATGAGATCACGGCCGGCATCGAACACGAGCTCGTCAAAAACATCAACGTCGGCGTCCGCTATATCCATAAGGACCGCAAGGATGTCCTGGCCAGTGTCCTCTGGGACCAGACGACCGGCCAGTATTGGTACACGCATGACCAGGCCCCCCAGTGGTGGATCCCATTCACCACGACGGTTCCCGCGACCGGCGCCTTCCCGGCCAAGCAAGTCACCATGTACTTCCTCTCCAACGACGCACCCTCCGAATACTACCGCTTGACCAACGTCCCTGAAGGTGTCATGAAATACCATTCCGTAGAGGTCAGCCTCGATAAGAGACTGTCCAACGGGTGGCAGCTCGGCGGCTCCGTCAGCTTCACCAAGAGCACCGGGAACTATCCTGTGAGCTACGCCTCCTGGGCTTCGTTCTCCACGTTCTCCAGTCCGAACTCTTTCGTCAACAGGTATGGCGACCTTCCCTACAGCCGGCCCATCGTGATCAAGCTTTACGGCACAATCAGTCTGCCGTACCAGTTGATGTTCTCGTTCAACTACCTACATGCCGACGGCTCGCCCTGGGGACGGACGGTCACGGTCCAGCCGCCGGAGGACTGGGCGGCGGCCAATAACGTCTCGTCGACGCCCTACAACATCTACGTTGAACCACCCGGCACCCGGCGGAACGAGGCCTCGGACAACCTAGACTTGAGGCTCGAGAAAGACTTCAAGCTGGGCCCCGGAAAGCTCGCGGCATTCGTAGACGCTTTCAACATTCTCGGTGCCTACACGTTGACCGTCGCCCAGAACCCCGGCGGGACATGGAAGCCGGACGACAATAGCTCGACGACCGGCACCTACATCGAGGGTTCGACAGGCCTCCGTGGATTTGTCGGATCCCGCATGTTCAAGTTCTCCCTGCTGTACAGGTTCTAAACACGGCATTATGATGGGGACAAGAGGGAGGGGCCACGCGGCTTTTCCCCCTCCAGTCCCTCCGGGAGAGGAATGGAGACATGCCCAAGGAAACCCCATCGCCCCGTGAGAGCCGGCTGACCGTTCCCACGAGGACGTCTTGAGCCTTCGGCCGGCCCTTCCCGCGGCCTCACGCCCCGAGCCGGTTTCGATGTGGACATCGTCCGACGAGAATGACGCTGGCTCTCCGTGGCCGTACGCTCACTCCTGGCCGGCATCGACCGTCTCCTCGTCGTGTTTTCGGTCCGGGTGCGTTGCGGTGACGGCTTTGATATGAAGATCTCTGCGGCCGGGAAGGGCGCCGTTGGCTTGCCGACCGAATCCGGAGGCGCTCATTTGATCGAGCCTGCGGGAAGGGTATTATATTAGGAAATTCGAGGAGCACAAGAATGAGACAAGCGATCATGACTTCTCCCGGTGAGATCAAGTTCACGGACGTGCCTGTTCCCAAGCCCGGCCCCGACGAAGTCCTCATCCGCATCAAGACCATCGGGGTTTGCGGATCCGACGTTCACGTCCGGCACGGACGCCACCCGTTCACCTCTTACCCTGTCGTCCAGGGCCACGAATTCTCGGGCGTCGTCGAGGCCGTCGGAAGACGCGTCCGCAACATCCGGCCCGGGCTGAAAGTCACGGCCACTCCCCAGATCGTTTGCGGCCGCTGCGGCCCCTGCCGGCGCGGGGACTATCATATCTGCGACGTCCTCAAGGTTCAGGGCTTCCAGGCCCCCGGCTGCGCCCAGGACTTCTTTGTTACCGAGGCGGCGAAGATCGTTCCCCTCCCCGCGTCGTTCAGCTTCGAACAGGGCGCCCTGGTCGAGCCGACGGCCGTCGGGGTCCACGCGGTCGCCCGGGCCGGGCGGATCGCCGGGAGGAACGTCGTCATCCTCGGTGCCGGCCCCATCGGCAACCTCCTTGGGCAGGTTGCCCGGGCCGCGGGCGCGAAAATCCTGATCACGGACATCAGCGCTTTCCGGCTCGAGGTCGCCCGCCGGTGCGGGCTCCGGTCGGTATCCAACGCGAAGGAGGAGGGCCTCGAGGAGGCGGCGGCGCGCGTATTCGGCAAGAATGGTTTTGACACGGCCTTCGAATGCGCCGGGGCCGAGGCCGCCGTCAATCAGGCCATTGGAGCCATTCGGAAAGGCGGGACGATCATCGCCGTCGGAGTCTACGGCGAGCGGCCGCGAGTCAACATGGGATTTCTCCAGGACCGGGAGCTCGTCCTGAAGGGGACTCTGATGTACCAGCGGGGGGATTTCATCAAGGCCGTCAAACTGATCAAGGACGGGCGCGTCATCACCAAGCCCCTGGAGACCGTTCATTTCCCCTTCGAAAGCTACCGGAGCGCCTATGACTTCATCGACCAGGAAGGGGACAGATCCATGAAGGTCTTTATCGACCTTTGAACGGGCGCTCGGGACGCATTTCAGAGGGAGCCAAGGTTTTATTCGTTCGGAGGATAGAGAACACATGAAGCCATTCAACTACCACCAACCAACGGAAATTCGGTTCGGCCGGGGCCGCGTGGCCGATATCGGGCCAGCCGTGGCCCGGATCGGAAGCCGCTGTCTACTCGTGACGGTCCCGGAGACCCCTGAGTTCGGGGAACTTTTCGGAAGGGTCAGACGATTGCTGACCGAGGCCAAGATCCCCTTCGTCCAATTCGACGGCGTCATCTCCAATCCCACGTGCGAAGTCGTGACGTCGGGTGCCAGAATGGCGAGGGACTTCAAGGCCGACATCGTCCTTGGCGTCGGCGGTGGCTCAAGCATGGATACAGCCAAGGCGATCGCCGTCGAAGCCACCCACCCGGGCACGGCCTGGGATTACCTGTTTTTCCGGGAAAGCCAGCCGACCGGCAAAACCCTGCCGATTATCGCTGTAACGACCACCTCGGGAACCGGATCCCATGTCACGCAGGTGGCCGTTATCACGAATCCGGGGGAAAAAAACAAATCCGCGCTGTCTCATCCGCTGCTCTACCCCCGGACGAGCATTGTCGATCCCGAGCTGATGCGTTCCGTGCCCGGCCGGGTGACGGCCACGACCGGGTTCGATGTCTTTGCCCACGCCTTTGAGAGTTTTATCAACCCGAACGGATCTCCTTATACGGACCTGATGGCTCTGAAAGCCCTGGCAATCGTCGCGAAGCACCTCCCGACCGCCGTCAAGGACGGAACAAACCTCGAGGCCAGAGAGCAAATGGCGTGGGCCGACACGCTGGCCGGCCTGTGCATCGCCAACTCCGGTGTGACTCTTCCGCACGGCATCGGCATGGCCATCGGCGGGCTTTATCCGCATGTGGCTCACGGCGAAGCCCTGGCCGTGGTCTACCCGGCGGTCCTGCGCTACAGTTTCCGGGCCGCCCCCGCGAAATTCGCCGCCGTGGGCCGGATCCTTGACAAAAGACTTGCCGGCGAGACAGGGCTGAAGGCCGCCGAGATGTCGTGTGGTGCGATCGAGCGCTTCATGAAGAAGATCGGGATGGATCTCAAACTCCGCGATCTTCACGTGCCTGAAGACGAGCTGGCCGCGCTCGCGATTCAGTCTCTCGTGCTCCCGGACTACCGGAACCATCCCAAGGTTGCGACCCTCGACGAGGTCGTGAGGATTCTCGGCGAAAGCTATTGAAGAGACGGGTTGCGCATTACCGGGGAGGAGCCGTGAACAGACGTCAGCTTTGGGCCTTTATTGTGGCCTTCGCCATTCTATCGGGAGCTGTCGCCGAACTCCGGTCACAGGCCGCTCGAAAGGACCCGGTGGCCCTGTGGGCGTTCGACGACAGAGTGACGACTCGGACGGCGCTCGATGCGGCGAGCGGCGTCCAGGATGCGATCGAGGGACATTTCAAGTTTGTTCCAGGGATCTCCGGAGCCGGCCTCAGGTTCGATGGCTACACCACCCGCGTCATCCGGAAAGGAAACCAGGCTCCGCGCCTGGGCGAAGCATTCACGATGGAGGCTTGGGTCGCCCCGGCGGCGCTGCCATGGAATTGGTGTCCCGTCCTGAGCCAAGAGAAGGACGAGCTTGTCGGCTATTCTTTCGGGATCGGGCCCCAAGGCGAATTCGGACTCAAGGTCTCTGTCCGCGGCGAATGGAAGGAGTGCCTGTCGCGCACCAGGATCCTCACGGGAAAATGGACACATATCGCGGCCGTGTTCGACGCCCAGAGTGGAATCACATTATTCCTCGATGGCCGGGAGGCTGGCTCGCTGGCTTTTCAGGGGATCCCGGCCTTCGCTGGCGGCGCGGACCTCCTTATCGGAATGAACCCCGAAAAGAGAAAGCCTTCACACATTGTAGGGCCTGGCGTCGGAACGGTTGAAGGCTGGTACGCGTTCGACGGGATTATGGATGAGATCAGGATCTTCAATCGGGCGCTCTCCGCCGAAGAGCTGAAACAATCCTATGAGGCTGTGCGGCCGGCCTCAGTCCCCGATCTTGCTGTCCCCCGGCTGCCCTCCGGCCCTCGAGGGCCGGGGCGTTTCGGGGCCTATTACACAAAGCTCCGGTACGACGACGGCTGGGATGCCCTGTGGCACGTCGGTCCGGCCGCGGACATCGTCGTCCAGTTCGACGATTCGCCGGTCCGCGTCGTTTTCTGGCGGGGGACGCGCTACGGCCCGGCCTGGGTCATGGAGAACGGACAGTGGCTGGCCGACCAGAGTGTCGAAACATGGGACGCTACCGAGGGCTGCTACGAACACATGGAAGACCCTCGGTGCCTCTATTCCCAGGTCCGGATTCTGGAATCGAGCGAGGCCCGGGTCGTGGTCCACTGGCGCTATGCCCCCGTGAGCTCGCGCAACCATTTCTGGCGGGTCGACGAGAAATCCGGCTGGGGGTTATGGGTGGACGAATATTATTATTTTTATCCCGACCTTACGGCCGTCCGCAAAGTGGTTTGGCCCGCAGAATTCCTGGGCCAGGAATCACCGTCCGAGATCCAGGAAACCATCCCCTTGTGCCAGCCAGGTCAAAGCTCCGAGGATGTCCTTAACCAGGACGCCCTGACGCTTCTCAATCTGAAAGGGGAGAGCCACGTGTACTCCTGGCCCGGAGAGATCAATGATCCTGACCTCCGGCGGAAGCTCCAGCCCGAGAATCCGAATATCCAGGTTGTGAACCTGAAGTCGAAGGCCAAGCCCTTCATCCTCTTCGAACCGGGCTGCCAGATGAACGTTTATGTCGGGAGGATCAGGGCCGGCGTCTCGAATTTCCCGGCGTACAACCACTTCCCGGTCTCTCTCCTTCCTTCGGACGGGCGATACGCGGTGGCGGCCGACCGTGTGACGAGTTTTTCCATCTCCTACACGGACCCTCCGAGGCACCCAGGGCCAGAAGATACCACTTGGGCGAGTTGGGTTTATGGCGTCACTGAGGGCCCGTACGGAGACCTGGCGACGCTCGGAAGGTCCTGGGCCCAAGCGCCGGCTTTGTCCCTTCAAGGTCCGGGCCTTCGTTCCGAGGGCTATGACCTTTCCCAGCGGGCCTATGTGCTCGCCTGCCCGCAGCCGGGGAGGCCGGCGGCCGCGGTCTGTGAGCTCCAAGCTGCCGCGGAAAGACCGGCGGTGAATATCGTGCTTTATATCCGAGGTTGGGGCGACGGGAGCGCTGTGGTGACAGTTGATGGACGACCTGTCGAGCGCGGCCCGGCCCTCAAGCTCGGATACGTCCGGACGATCGACGGGACCGATCTTGTGGTCTGGATCAAGAAGGGATCGGTCCGGCCGGTCAGGATCGGCCTGGTGCCCCGATGAGCGGATTTGAGTCATGCTATAATGAAAAATCCTTAAGCCTTCGGCCTGTCTCCGTCGCGCGGGTCAGGCGGCATCCGCGGTGGGCTGCGGGTCGGGAGGAATCGCGATGAAAAAGACGGTCCTTATCCTCTCCGTCGTTGTTTTGGCAGCCGTGGTCGTCGTGGTCAAATTGACACGCCAAAACGTGGGGGTTGAGCCTGTCTGTTGGTACGGCATGATGCCCCATCCCTACGTCACCGAAGTCCGGAGCGGCGTCGAGCGCTTTGAACGGGAAACCGGCACCCGGGCCGCCAAGGTCGTCGGCCAGCAGTGGACCCAGGACAACGAGAATGTCAACGTCGAGGCCCTGTCCACCAAGGGATACAGGGCCTTCAGCGTCTATCCCGGCGACCCCGCCGGCGCCAACGCCCTTTTCGCTCAATTGAAAGGCCGCGGCCAGCTCGTGGTCGCCTATGGAGCGGAGCCGGACCTGCCGACGCCCGTTCCCTTCACCGTGGCTACCGATATCAAGGCGGCGGCCATAACGGCCGCGGAGAAACTCATCGAACTCATGGGCGGCCGGGGCCGGATTCTCAACGTCCTCGAGATGGTCACGGATATCAACACCAAGAAGCGCGACGAGGGCATCCAAGAGGTCGTGGCCCGGCATCCCGGCGTGGAAATCGTCCAAACGATTTCGGACATGACCCAGGTCAGCGAAGCCGTCACCAAGATCCAAAGCGCCCTCGCGGCCCGGATGGACGAGATCGACGGCATCATCACCACGGGCTACAACCCGACCATCGCCGCCGCGTCCGTTTTGACCGAATGGCACCGCGATCCCCGGCACAAGCGGATCCGCTTCATCGGGATCGACACCGGCCCGACCGTGCTCCAGGCGATCCGCGACGGCTTCATCGACGCCACGATCGCCCAGAATCCGCCCGGACACGGTTACCTCTCGGCCCGACTGCTCGGGCTGATGCTCGACGGGTGGACGCCCAAAGTCCCCTACCAGTTCATCAACGCGGGAATCGTCATTGTCACAAAGGACAATATCGACACGTACGCCATCGAGGTCCGGAAAATCACCGATGGCATCACCGCCGAGCTCCGGACGAAGTATCTCCAACCGCCGAAATAGGAACGCCGCCGATCCATGCTCGAACTCAGGGGCATCCGCAAGCGCTTCCCGGGCGTCCAGGCGCTCGATGGCATCAGCCTGAGGTTCGAGCCCGGAGAGATCCGCGCCGTAGTCGGCGAGAACGGTGCCGGGAAGAGCACCCTCATCAAGGTCGTCACCGGGATCGAGCAGCCCGACGAAGGCGAAGTTCTTTATGACGGGGAGCGCCTCTGCTTCCGCGACTACCGCGACAGCCTGGCCCGCGGCATCGACGTCGTCAACCAGGAGATCCAGATCATCCCCGAAAGCACCGTCGCCGAGAACATCATGCTCGACAAACTCGTGACGTACGGGCGGACAGGGATTATCGATTGGAAGGCCGTCGAAAGCGTCGCCAGGAGATATCTCGACCTGGTTGGGCTGGCCCTCCCCCCGGACGCCGTGATCAAGAACCTGAGCGCCGCCCACAAGCAGCTCGTTCAGATCGCCAAGGCGCTGGCCGCCGATGCCCGCGTCCTTTTTCTGGACGAGCCGACGAGCTCGCTGACCGAACACGAGACGGGCAATCTGTTCTCCATCCTCCGGGACCTCCGCGGCCGGGGCGTTACGATCATCTTCGTTTCCCACAAAGTTGAAGAAGTGTTCGCCCTGTGCGATACGGTCAGCGTGCTCCGTGACGGCCGCCACGTCGGCACGCGGCGGATCGCCGGCCTCGAACCGGGGGAACTCGTCCGGATGATGATCGGACGGGAGATCGTAGAGGCCCATCTAGGCCCGCTCGACGTCAACCGGGACCGCGAAATGCTGCGGGCCGAGAACGTAGTCCGCGAGGGCAAGGTCGATAACGTCAGCTTCACCCTTTACGAAGGCGAGATCCTCGGTTTCTACGGTCTGGTCGGGGCGGGCCGCACCGAGTTGGCCCGCGTCCTGATCGGCGAGGACCGGCTCGACCGTGGCGCGGTCTATGTCCGGGGCGAGAAGGCCCGCATCCTGAGCGTCGCGGACAGCCTGGAGCGCTACCGCATCGGCTACGTCACGGAGAACCGCAAGGAGGAAGGGCTGTTTCTCCAGTCGCCCGTCACGACCAACGTCACGATCACCGTCTGGCCCCGTCTCCGCAGCCGGCTGACGCGGGCCATCAGCCGGGCCGGGGAGTTGGCCCTGACGCGGCGCATGATCCGGTCCCTGGACATCCGGACGACCGGGCCCAACCAGAAGACCGAGGACCTGAGCGGCGGCAACCAACAGAAAATCTGCATCTCGAAGTGGCTGGCCGCCGATTGCGACATCCTGATCATCGACGAGCCGACTGTCGGCGTGGACATCGGGGCCAAGGAGCAAATCCACCAGCTCATCTGGGACCTGGCGAAGAACGGGCGGAAGGCGGTCATCCTCATCTCCTCGGACATGGCGGAGGTCATCAAGGTCGCCAGCCGGATCCTCGTCTTCAAGAACCGCCGGGTCGTCGGCGTGATTGAGGACGTGGACGACGAGACCAAGACCTACGGGCAGGTCAGTGCGGCCATCGGCCGGTACTTGCAGTGAGGAAGGACACGATCATGGCAACCAAGACCACAGCGCAGAAGGACGGGGCGAAAACCGGGGCGGGGTTCGACCGGCGGGAAAGGATCAGCGGCCGGACCCTCGGGCTGGTCATCTCGACCGTCGTCCTCTTCGCGATCCTGGCGCTTCGTTCCCAAAGCTTCCTCAGCAGCTACACCATGTTCGTTATTTCGCGCCAGATGGCGTTCTATGTCCTGATCGCCTTGTCGCAGGCCTTTTGCCTTGTCGTGGGCCAAATGAGCCTGGCGGTCGGAGCGATCGGCAGCATCGCCACCGTTGTTCTCGGCCTGGGACTCGACACCTGGGGCCTCCCGGCGGGCCTGGCCGTGGCCCTGGCCCTGGGCGTCGGCGTTCTGGCCGGCTGGCTCAACGGCCTGATCATCACCCGCCTCCGGATCGATTCGTTCATCGTCACGCTGTCCATGATGTTCATCTTCATGGGTTTGCGCTCGGGCATCTCGGGCGGATCGCCCTACAAAGTCCCAGAGTCGTTCAGCGTCATCGGCCAGAAGACCCTCTGGGGGGTCCCGTTCGTTTTCATCCTTGTGGCCCTTCTGCTGGGGCTCATCGGATTCATGTACAGGAACACGGTCTTCGGCCGCCGCATGCTGGCCACGGGCGGCAACGCGGCCGCGGCCCGGCTGTCCGGGATCCACACGGACCGCATGGTCGTCTCGGCCCACGTCCTGTCCGGGACCATCGCGGCGCTGGCGGCCGTCCTCTGGGCGTCCAAGCTCGGCTCGGCCGCCCCCGAAACCGGCGACGATTGGCTGATCATTTCCTTCGCCGTGGCCATCATCGGCGGGACGGGGCTCAACGGCGGGATCATTTCCGCGCTCGGGATCTTCATGGGGTCGTCCATTTTCATGCTCATCAAGCACGGGCTGGTCGAGGTCAAGGCGAACCCCTACTATGCGAACTCGTTTCTCGGCCTGCTCATCCTGCTGGCGATCGTCGTCGACCGGGTCCGGGAAATTTATAGCGGCAAACAGAAAGGGAGATAAGTCTCATGAACAAACCGTCCGTGAAAAAAGCGATCTACGGCGCTGCGGCGCTCCTCGTCATCTTTTCGGCCTTCAGCCCGGCGGCTGGTTCCGCGCGCCGGGCCACCGGTCCTTTGGAGCCCGCAGCTCAGGCCCCGACGAAACTGCCCGTCCCCGAGCGCGGATTCATCAGCTCCGAGCCCGGCCTGACCTGGGAGCAGGGCCTGCTCAGCGGCAATGGGACTATCGGGGCGAGCGTCCTGGGCCGGCCGCTGGACGAGATCGTCGTTTTCAGCCACAAGCATATGTTCGTCCCCGAGCGCGTCCCCCTCCTGCCGCCGGCGACCGCCACTCGGCTGTTCGAGATCCGCCGCCTCATCGACCGCGGGCTTTACGCGCAGGCGGGGCAGCTGGCGGAAGATGTCGCCGAACAGAAGGGATTCCTCTATCCCGACCCGCTTATGCCCGCCTTTGACCTCAGGGTCAAGATGGCCGCGGAAGGCGCCGTCACAGATTATCTTCGCTCGACGAACTTTGAGACGGGCGAGACGCTCGTCCACTGGTCCGATGATCGGGGGCCGTTCAAGCGCCGGCTCTTCGTCTCCCGCGCCGACGGGATCGCCCTGATGCAGATCATCGGGCCCGGACCGGGCCGGGTGAACTGCCGGCTGGAGCTCACCCCCCGGGAGCCCAAGAACGAGAGGTTCAGGGCGAACGTCACCAACCTGGCCATGACCACCGACGCGTCCACCCTGACGTATCGCAACGGCTTCACCCACGCGTATCCCGGAAGCATCCAGGCGTTGGAAGGCGTCGCGCGGGTCATTGCCAAGAACGGCACGACGATGACGGACGGACCGGCCTTGGTAGTCACGGGCGCGGACGAAGTGCTTGTTTTCGTCGATATCAAGGTGCTCGACGACTTCGAAAAATCCATGATCGAAGCGACGAAACGGGCCCTGGCCGGCTTACCCCCGGTTTATAGCGAGCTTCTGCAGAGACACGAGAAAATCCACGGGGAGATGTTCCGGCGCATGCGGCTCGACCTGGGTGGCGGCCCGGACTGCGGCTTGACGTCGGAGCAGCTGCTGGCCAAGTCGACCGACGCCGAGCCCTCGAGGGCGCTCCTGGAAAAGGTCTTCGACGCCGGCCGCTACAATATCATCTCCAGCACGAGCGATCTGCCACCGACCCTCCAGGGCGTCTGGGCCGGGACCTACGACCCGCCCTGGTCCAGTGATTTCACCCACAACGGGAACGTCCCTTCGGCCCTGGCCAGCATGCTCATGGGGAACACGCCCGAACTCCTTCTGGCCTATACGTCCTATATGGAGGGACTGGTCCCGTATCTCGAGGTCAACGCGAAGATGATCTTCGGGGCGCGGGGGATCGCTCTGCCGTCACGGTCGACCACGAACGGCTACAACAACGCGTTCGAAGCGGATTTCCCCGGACAGTTCTGGGTCGCCGGCGCCTCCTGGGCGGCCCATTTTTTTTACGACTATTGGCTCTACACGGGCGACCGGAAGTTCCTGGCCGAACATGCCCTGCCCTTCATGGAAAAAGCGGCCCTGTTCTTCGAGGACTATCTCACCGAAGGCCCGGACGGGAAATACGTGTTCAGCCCCACGCAGTCGCCCGAGAACGCCCCGAGCAACACAGGGTCCCAGACGACCTTCAATGCCACCATGGACGTGGCGGCGGCCAAGGAACTGCTCCGGAATACGATCGCCGCCTCCCGGGAGCTGAACGTCAACAAGGACAAGATCCCCCTTTGGGAAAAAATGCTGGCCAGGATGCCGGAGTACCTGATCAACGAGGACGGCGCCGTCCGGGAATGGCTGACGCCCAAGCTCGCGGACAATTACAATCACCGGCACAATTCCCAACTCTATGCCCTGTTTGACGGGATGCCGGAGGAGATCGCGAAGAACCCGAAGCTCAAGGCCGCTTTCAAGCGGCTCATCGAGCTCAAGCTCGAGCGCCACTGGAGCAACTGGGAGAAACAGGGTGGGTTCATGTCCTTCGGCCTGGTGCAGCTCGGGCAGGCGTCGGCCAGCCTGGGAGAAGCGGACCTGGCTTATCGTTGCCTGGTGCCGCTCCTCAACCGGTATTGGCTGCATAATCTGGCGTCCATGCACAATGCCAAAAAGCTGTTCAACACGGACATCAGCGGGGGCCTGCCGGCCGTCCTCATCAAGATGCTCGTGGCTTCAGAGCCCGGAGTCGTCCGGTTGTTTCCGGCGTGTCCGGCGGCTTGGCCGTCCGGGACGATCGAAGGCGTCCTATGCCGCGGCCAGATCGAAATCACGCGCCTGACGTGGAACGGCGGGACGATCCAGGTCGTGTTCAAAGCGGCCAGGGCTCAGGACATTTCGCTCTTCGCGCCCGGGGAGATCAAGACCATCGCCGTGAAAAAAGGCCGGGCCGCGGTCCAGAATCTTCGTGATCCCAGGGGACGCAAGGTGTCGCTCCCGGCCGGCCAGGAAGTTCTGGTCGAGCTCGAGCTCGGCGGGCGTTGATCATGCCCGAGTCGGACCGGGGAGGAGGAATCATGACGAGAGAAGCCGCCTGGCTTCTGATTGCCGCCGTCATCATGGCCGCCGTGACGGCGGCCGCCTTCGCCTCGCAGAGCGACAAGCCCGCTCCAAATCCCGCGACCGTGATCTGGTCGACACACCCCGCGGACAAGTGGGAGAACGCCTATCCCGTCGGCAATGGCCGTCTCGGGGCCATGGTCTTCGGGAAGACCGACGAGGAGCAGGTCCAGCTCAACGAAGAGACCTATTGGTCCGGCGGGCCCTATTCGACGGTGGTGAAGGGCGGCGCCAAAGTCCTGCCCGAGATCCAGAAGCTCGTCTTCGAGGGGAATTATAAGATGGCTCACATCCTGTTCGGCCGGAACCTCATGGGCTACCCGGTCGAGCAGATGAAGTTCCAGGCCCTGGCGGACCTGGTCATGGACTTCCACGACAAGGGCCCGGCCGCGAACTACCGCCGTGCGCTCGATTTGGACAGGGCCATCGTGACCACGAACTACGAGCGGAACGGCATCCGGTACACCCGGGAAGTCTTTTCGAGCCCCGTCGACCAGGTCGTCGTCGTCCGCCTCACCGCCGACAGGCCCGGCTCGATCTCCTTCACGGCGCAACTGCGGGGCTACCGGAACGAAACCCATTCCAACTATGCGACCGATTATTTCCGGATGGACGGTGACGGTCCGGACGGCCTCGTCGTCCGGGGAAAATCCGCGGATTACATGGGCGTCGAGGGAAAGCTACGCTATGAGGCCCGCCTCAAGGCCGTCCCCGAGGGCGGGGCGCTCCGCGTTGACTGGGACGAATTGAGCATCAAAAATGCCGATGCCGTCACCCTGCTCATCGCCGCGGCCACGAATTTCGTGAGTTATAAGGACGTCAGCGGAAACCCGGCCGCCCGGATCGATGCCGTCATGAAGGCGGTCGCCGGCAAGACGTTCGACGCGATCCAGGCCGCCCACGTCAAAGAACATCAGAGGCTTTTCCGGCGCGTTTCCCTGGACCTGCCTGCGACCTCCGGTTCGGCGCTCCCGACCGACGAGCGCCTGAAGAACGCCGATGGCACGAACGACCCGGCGCTCGCGGCCCTGGTCTTTCAGTTCGGCCGCTACCTCCTCGTCTCGTCTTCCAGGCCGGGCACGCAGCCGGCCAACCTCCAGGGCATCTGGAACAAAGACCAGAATCCAATGTGGGATTCGAAATATACGACCAACATCAACACCGAAATGAACTACTGGCCGGCCGAAGTCGGCAACCTGAGCGAATGCGCCGAGCCTCTTTTCCGGATGATCGGGGAACTGACCGATCAGGGCAGCCAGGTGGCCCGGGAACATTACGGCGCCCGCGGCTGGGTCTTCCACCAGAATACCGACCTCTGGCGCGTGGCCGCCCCGATGGACGGGCCGAGCTGGGGTACCTTCACGACGGGCGGCGCGTGGCTCTGCACCCACCTCTGGGAACACTTCCTGTTCACGGGAGACAAGGAATTCCTAAAGACGTATTACCCCGTCATGAAAAGCAGCGTCGAGTTCTTCCTCGATTTCCTGGTCCCCCATCCGAAGTACGGCTGGCTCGTGACGAACCCCTCGACGTCGCCCGAGAATTTCCCGGCCGTCCCCGGCCAGGTCCCGTTTTTCGACGAGATCACTACCTTCAAGACGACGACGTCGATTTGCGCGGGGTCCACCATCGACATGCAAATCCTGAACGACCTCTTTGGATACGCGGCCAAGGCCGCCGCCGTTCTGGGCGTGGACCCGGAATTCAGGGCTCGAGCGCTGGCGGCGAAAGCCGGGCTAGCCCCGATGCGGATCGGCCGAAAGGGCAACCTCCAGGAATGGATCGAGGACTGGGACGAAGCGGAAAAGAGCCACCGCCACATCTCCGGCCTCTGGGGCCTTTTCCCCGGACACCAAATCTCGGCCCGCCTCACTCCGGCATTGGCCGAAGGGAGCAAGGTCGTCCTCGAGCAGCGCGGATTGCTAGGGAACGGCTGGTCCTCGGCCTGGAAGGCGGGCTGCTGGGCGCGGCTCGGGAACGGCGCTAAGGCCATGGAGAATTTCGCCTTCGCCATGCGCAAGTATACGACCCAGAGCCTGTTTTCGATTTGCTCCGGCGCCATGCAGGTGGACGGTGCGTTCGGCATGGCCGCGGCCGTGGCGGAGATGATTCTCCAGTCGCACGAGGACGAATTGAGTTTCCTGCCGGCCCTTCCCGAAACCTGGAAAGAAGGCGAGGTCAAGGGGCTTTGCGCCCGGGGCGGTTTCGAGGTCGGCCTGCGCTGGACGGCGGGCCGGCTCGGGCAGGCCACGGTCTTCTCCAAAAATGGGAACACCTGCCGCATCCGCTCAGCCAGAGCGCTGAAAGTCACGTCCGGGGGAAAGATCGTCCCGGTGACGAAACCGGAAAAAGACGTTTGGGAATTCAAAACGGCGCCGGGGACGGCGTACGAGCTGACCCCGGAGACAAAGTAAGGCCGGTGTGATGTCGCGATATGCTGAGGGGCGCACCAGAGGAGACATGATGAAACGTTTCCTGATTCCGTTTGTTCCCGGCCTGATCATTTTCGCCCTCGCCGGATGCTCGCGGAGGGTCACCGAGAGGACCGTCGCCTACACCTCCCAGCCGTGGCCGCCGCGGGTTTGGAAATCCGAACCGCCGCCCGGCTGTCCCTTCGAACCCTCCCGGGACATCCGGGGTATCGCCTTCACCCACAAATCCGCAACGTACACGGATGCCGATACTTGGTATCCGTCCTGGGCATCCAACGGCAACATGTACAGCGGCTGGACTGACGGTGAGATCGGCGAGGAGTCCTGCCACTCAAGCGGCGGGGCGAAGGCTCGCACAGGCAACGCCAAAATCGTCGGCGACGATCCCTTGAACCTGACGGTTACTTCTCTCGGGTCAGAACCGGCCTCGGCCCTTCCGTACGGCGGCCGCTATCCCAGCGCCAACCTCGTGCACAACGGTGTCTGGTATTACGGGACGTACTGCATCGACTTCGACCTGTCCAAGCCGGAATACCGGGACCTCTACAGCTGGGCCATCTGCGGCCCGGTCCCAGGATTCCGGATTTCATTGGACTACGGGAAAACCTGGATCCCGAGCCCGCTTTTGCCCGAAAAGCCGCTCTTCCCGGAATCGGGGAAGGACGGCCGTCAGGTCAAGATGGGGACGCCCCATTTCGTGGACTTCGGACGCAACCTGGAGCATTCCCCCGACGGGAAGGCCTATCTCGTCGGCCACGGCACCCTTGAGGCGGACCCAACGCCGCGCATCGCCGGGAACAGTTGGATCGCCGGCGACGCCGTCTACCTCGCGCGCGTGATCCCCTGTCCGAAAAACATCAATGACCTCAGGGCCTACGAATTTTTCGCTGGCCGGGGGACCGACGGGCGTCCCGTCTGGTCCCGGAATTTTACAGACATCCGGCCGCTCCTGACCTGGGACGACCACATGGGCTGCGCGACGATAACCTATAACGCCCCGCTCCATAAATATCTGATGTGCGTCACCGACGGCTGGCCGGGCGTCGGGGACATGAACTCCTACATCCTGGAAACGGACGAGATCACGGGACCCTACAGGATGGTCACATACATGAACAAGTTTGGCCGGCAAGGCTACTTCCTGCACTTTCCGTCGAAGTTCATCAGCGCCGACGGCAGGATGGCGTGGCTGTCCTACTCCGCGAACTTCCACAAGGCCTACTTCGGCAACCGGACGGCGGCCGATCCGATGGGCAGCCGCTACGCCTGGACTCTCCAGGAGGTCAAACTCCTGGACGGGACCAGGGAGATGTCCGGCCCGGCGGGGAGCGATCAGCCGCCGGTGGATCCGCTCAAGAGCGAGAACAATATCGCCCTCGGGGCCAGAGTCAATGTTTCGTCGGCCCACAAAAATAGCAGGCCTTTCACTGAGCTGATCGAATATTTTGGTGAGGGGGCCGTCGACGGAATCGTCGACATGAATACCGGAATTAACGCGCATGAATGGGTAAGCGGTGGCGAGCGGGAGACGGCCATGATCCGTCTCAGCTGGGATTCGCCACAGACCGTGCGACGGGTCTGGCTTTTTGACCGGCCTAATCCGACCGACCACATCACCTCGGGCATGCTGCTTTTCAGCGATGGGAGCACCGTCCGCGTGGGCGAGCTTCCCAACGACGCGAGATCCTGCAAGGAGCTGAGCTTCCCTCCTAAGTCCGTCACTTGGGTGGTGTTCGTCGTTGATTCGGTTTCCAGGGAAACGGCCAACGTTGGCCTCGCCGAGATGGCAGTCTTCAGGAATTGATGGATAAGAGCCGCTCGGTCCTCCGGGTCGAAACCCCGTTGATGAAGACTTCCTGGATCAAGCTGATCAGGGTCAGCGCATTCATCGTTCTCACAGCTGCCGCCTTGCCGATGAATCCTGCCCTAATTCCGTCAACCAATCCAAGTCCGGCTCTGAAGCAGGCGGGCCAAGCCTCCACGCAGGCATTTTCGGGCTTGAAGGATTATGGATTGAGAGATTATGTCGGCCTCTCCCAGGACCTGCCACATTCGGAGAATAAGGGCTGGAAGCTCGTCTGCCGCATGCCGTATAACTGCCATTTTCAGCCCTGGATTCAGCTGGAAGCCCCTGCAGGCCAAATGATCCGCTTCAACTCCAGCAACCCGCTTGTCCTATATCTGACGTCGACGGAGACATATACGACCGTTTCGGGCAAGCAAACGCATGAGGCGAGAAATTGGGTCAGCGGGGAGGGCGCCATTTATGCCATTCCTGCGGGCGTGACGGTGAAAGCCGTCAAGTACCGGGAAACGGGATACGACACAACGTTGGCCGGTTCGTTCGAGTGCAACGACAACGACTACAATATTCTCTGGAAAAAGGGGGCCAGGACCGCCTATATCTGTATGAGAGACCATTTCTACGACTGCCCCGACCGGGAGAGGGTCGGATTCTGGGGCGATGGGACGCCTGAACTCGACCAGTGCTTTTATGCCTTCGATATGGCCTCCCACCGGCTGTGCAAAGAGCTGGTTCTGAGGAAACTCGAGCCCAATTTCTATCCGGGTCAACACTTGGAATTTCTCGGCGAATACGGGCTGTGGTTCTATTACCTGCACACCGGAGATCTGGATTCCATAAAGGCCGTCTATGACTCGACCAAGATTTTTCTTTTGGAGACCTATAAATTCGGCAATCCCCGGCAATGGTTCGATTGGGGAAAGGATATCAAGGATATCCCCATCATCGAGACCTGTTTCTTTTATATTGACCTCAAAACCCTAAAGAAGATGGCCCAAGTGACCGGGCATGACGCGGATATCCCGGCCATCGAGGCGAGGCTCAAGGCCATCAAAAGCATGTTTGACGGCAAATATTGGAAAGGGAATTGTTATATGTCGGCGAACGTCTCCACGCCGGACGACCGAGCAAATGCTATGGCGGTCAATGCCGGACTGGCAGACCGCTCCAAATGGGCCGCGATCTACGATACGGTGCTGACGAAAATGACGAATGCCAGCTGCTTTTTCGACCGTTGGGTCTTCGAGGCTCTGTGCACCATGGGAAAACAGGACACCGCCTTGCTCAGAATGTATAATCGATATAAAACCATGATCCCGTGTAGCTTCACGACCTTGTGGGAACATTACGATCGGTGGTGGGCGACAGGCCTCAACGCCTTCGACGCGGCCTCGTCGCTCAATCACGGCTGGAATCCCCCTGTCCTGAATCTCTCCCAAACCATCGCCGGAATTGCCCCGGAGGCGCCCGGGTGGAGCACCTACCACGTGTTGCCCAAAGAGGCGTTCCTGACTGCGATCAAGGTCGTCGTTCCCTCCATCAAGGGCCAGGTCAAGGTAAACATGAAGAAAACCACCACGGAATATTCCCTGGAATTGATATCGCCCCCGGACACCCAAGCCATCGTCGGCATCCCCAAGAATTCATTTTTGGAGCTGAATGCCATCAAGGTCAACGGGACGACCGTTTGGAATGGAACCTATCGGGGCGGGGTGAAAGGCATCTCCTGGAATGCAGAGGACGACGGATATATCAAATTCAATACGGACCCGGGGACATGGACTTTTCTCGGTTTGGGCGCGCTGCCGATAAGCTCGTCAAAGCCGCTGCCACCGCCTCCGGCGGATGATATCCCGCTTGAGAAGAAATCCTGGATTGCTTCGGCCTCGGTCAAAGACGGCACTTTTCTCTTCAGCGGAGATAATATCTCGGTCGATGTCTCGGCCGCCAATGCCATCGACGGGGACCATTGGACCGGCTGGCGCGACATGACAAAAACGCAACACAGCGGACAATGGTTCCAAGTCGATATGAGACGGGCGGAAACGTTTTCCAAAATTGTTCTCGACAACACTTGGGCTTTGTGGGATTTTCCCAAGTCCTATGCAGTTTCAGTCTCCAGCGACGGAGTCAATTGGGGAAGCCCTATCGCCTCGGGACCGGGGCAGTTGGGAATGACCACCATCATCTTTCCGGCTCAGACTGCGCGTTATATCAGGATCACGCAGACCGGCACGGATGCCACCTACCATTGGTCGATCTATGAACTGGATGTTTATCGAGAAAAACCGCGTTGATCCGGGTTCGCTTTCTTGGAGATTCCGTGCTGGGTCCTGGCCGGCAGGCCGGTCAATCGCCGTAGTTGGCAGGGCGTGGGTGGCCCGCTCCGGAGTGTTTGACGGCAGGTCCCGTTTATTATACTTTCCCCACAGCTAGGCCGAGGCAAAACGGCAGCGTCCGGCACCGGCCAAGAAGGAGAACCGGGGATGACGCGAGCGGTGAATGGCCGACGGGTGTTTCTCGGTGCGATGATCCTGTCAGCCTTCGGATTATTTCCGATGGCCGGCGATTCGCCGCCCTCTTTGAAATCCGTTTCCTCTGTGGTGGCTACGTTCTACGTCTCGAGCTCCGGCCACGACAGAAATCCCGGCACGAAGTTGGCGTCGTTCGCCACGCTAGCCCGGGCCCAGCAGGCGCTGCGGGCATGGAAAAAGATGGCCTCTGGCCCGGCCGTCGTCGAGGTGGGTCAAGGCACTTATGCTCTCGACCGCCCTCTCGTGTTCTTGCCCGAGGACTCCGGATCGGCGGCGTCCCCCGTCGTCTTTGCCGCCGCCCGGGGCGAACGCGTGACCATCAGCGGGAGCCGCACCCTGGATTGCCGCTGGAAGCCATACCGAAACGGGATCCTGATGTGCGAGCTGCCCGCCATCAAACAGGGGGGGCTCCGTTTTTCGCAGCTCTTCGTCAACGGCAAACGCCAGACTCTAGCCCGATTTCCAAACCGGGACGATTCGAAACCCGGGCGAAGCGGCTATATCCATCCCGTGGGCCCGATCCCGGACGGGCGTCCGGACCCTAAACCCGGAGAGAACGACGACATGACCTTCTCGGGCGGCGCCCCGCGGGGCATCCTCTTCGACCCCGCTTCGTTCACGGCCAAACGCTGGGCCCGGCCCGAGGAGGCGGTCATCCATATTTTCCAGGGCTGGGAGTGGGGGAGTCTCCAATGGAGACTGAAGGCGATCGATTATGACGGCCGGGCGATCTGGTTCGGGGAGGGCGGGTTCCAGATGGGTGCCAAGTGGTTCGAGGACCCGGCCAAGATCGAAGCGGGCTCGCGCTTTTTTGTTGAAAACGTGTTCGAGGAGCTCGACACTCCGGGGGAATGGTATCTGGACGTCAAAGCCGGAATTCTCTATTACAGGCCAGAGCCGGGAGTCGACATGACCGCCACGCGCGTCGAGGCCCCGCTCCTCGAGCAGCTCGTCCGGTTCGTCGGGACGCAGGATGCCCCGGTCCGCCACATCGCCATCGAGGGCTTCTGCCTGACGCAGACGGCCTCGACCTTCCTGGAGCCCTACGACATTCCATCCCTGAGCGACTGGGCCATCCACCGCGGGGGGACAGTGTTCCTGGAGGGGACCCAGGACTGCTCGGTCAGAAACTGCTGGTTCGACGCCGTCGGCGGCAACGCCGTCTTCATCAGCAATTACAACCGGAATGCCACCGTGACGGGGTGCAAGTTCACGGAAACAGGCGACAGCGCGGTCTGCCTCGTCGGGACCCTGGGGGCTACGAACGGCACCCGCCGCGCCTTCCCCTACGAATGCACGGTGTCCAACAACCTGATCCACGACTGCGGGGTCTTCGGCAAGCAGATCGCCGGCGTCTACATCTCCCGGGCCAAGCGCATCACGGCCGCCCACAACACCATTTACAACATGCCCCGGGCGGGCATTTGCCTCGGCGACGGCACGTGGGGCGGCCACGTCATCGAGTTCAACTACATCCACGACACCGTCCGCGAAACGGGTGACCACGGACCCTTCAACGCTTGGGGGCGCGAGCGGTTCTGGAGTTTGACGCAATCCCACTCCGAATATAGCGTCCACCGAAGTCTCGAGGCCGGCGCAGTCAAAATCGATGCCATGGAGCCGGTCATTCTGCGGGACAATCTCTTCGAGGACCACTCGGGCTGGGGTCTGGACCTGGACGACGGCGCCTCGAACTACGAAATCTATAACAATATTTCCAAGGGCATCAGCATCAAGCTGCGCGAGGGGGCCTATCGGACCGTCTATAATAATATCTGGGTCGACAGCAACGTCGCGCCCTGCTTCCATGTGGGCAACGAGGACAACCACGACCGCTATTTCCGGAACATCACGGTGATGGCCCGTGACGACGTCTATTCGATTATCGCCCCGCCGGCGCGGGGCCTGTGGCTCGAGGAGATCGACCATAACTGCCTCTTCAGCAGGTCCGGTCGATTCACGGCCCGGATTAGCCAGATGCGTGGCGAAAACGGCCCCGAAAGCGGATCCCGCCGGGTCGATCTCGAGGAATGGCGCAAGCTCGGTTTCGACCGGAACTCGGTCTTCGCCGATCCCCTTTTCGTCGACCCGGCTAGGAACGATTACCGGGTGCGGCCCGAATCGCCGGCCCTGCGGCTTGGTTTCAAAAATTTCGAGATGGGGCTTTGGGGAATTACTAAAGAATTCCCCCGAGAACTTCGCTGATCAGCGACGATCCTGAAGATGCCACGGCAAGCCATGATCTCCGGGGCTTGACCACAGGAATGACGGCATGGTCCAACGCCTGATCAAAGTCCTCATGACCGGGGCCATCGCGCTGGCTGTGCTATCCGGCTTGGCCCGCATCGTTCCTCAAGGCGCCCAAGCGGCCGTTCAGGACACGCTCATCGGGGGCCGGTCGCCGATTCCCGAGCCCTATGCCTACGTCGGCGCCGGACGGTTCAGCGGACCGGCGGTGCCTGAATCGCCCGACCCGCTTGTCGCATACCGCTGGCCCAATCCCAAGGCCTCTGATGGGCTGGAGGTTTTCCTTCTTGAGCCTAAGGCCGTCGCCGCCGACCCGGCCGGGTCGTTCGAGAATCTGCCGTCCCTGACCGGTCCCAAGCCCGACGTGACCGTCAGGGGCGCGGGCGCCATCAGGCTCGATTTCGGTTTGGAGATGGCCGCCTGGGTGGAATTCGATAGTCCTGATTGCCCGGGGGGCATTGAGATGAGCATCTCCGAGTACAATGAACCCGGACAGGACAAAACCAAAACGCCGGTCAAGTACGGCCACACCTACAGGCTTGAACTGAATCGCGAACTCTACGAGGGGGTCCGGTTCGCTTGGATCCACGCGAAGTCGCCGGATGCTCCCTGGCATATCAAGGGAATTCGGGCCGTATGCCGGGTCAAGCCGGCCAATTATGCGGGCAGCTTCTCATGCGACGATCCCCTTCTGACGAAGATTTGGTATGCGTCCGCGTACGGCGTGAAAGCCAGTTTGGTCAAGGACTATTTTGGCGCCATTCTCATGGACCGCGGCGACCGCATGTCATGGACTGGCGATGCCCACCCCTCGCAAGCCGCCGCCCTCGTGGCCTTCGGCAACTACGATTTCGTCAAGCGGAATATCGACTCCACGGCGGACCTGAACAACGGCATCCGGAGCTATTCGTTGTACTGGGTCTTGAGTTTACTGGATTATTACAATTACACGGGCGACGCGGCGACGTTGGAGCGCTATGTCTCCAACGCCTGGGCTAAGCTCGATGAATCCTACGCTTCGTTCGGAACGGACCCCAAGCTCAGGTTTTACGGCTGGGACGAGCGTTTGTGCGCCGGATTCGAAATCTGGTTCAAACCGTGTCCGGAAGCTCAGAGGGCCTACAAAATGCTATCGATTCGCACCTGGAGGGACTTTGCCGCAGCGATGGAAAAATTCGGCCGCCCGGATTTGCGTGACAAGTATTCAAGCTATGCCCATTCCAAGCTGGCCGACCTGAGGAAAGACGGGAATTGGTATTCCCGCCTTGGCCTTCATGCTGCGGCCGATGCCGTGACCACCGGACTGCTCACTGCGGTCGAGCGGGAAGCGCTCTTCGAAAAGGAATTCCGCGACCGGGTCAACAGGGTTTCGCTCTCGCCCTTCAACCAATATTTCATTCTCCAGGCCCTGGCGAAGCTCAACAAATACGATGACGCTTTAAGTACCATCAGGGACCTATGGGGAGGCATGATTAAGTACGGAGGAACTACGACCTTCGAGGTGTTCCGGCCGTCGTGGCTTTCGGTCATCGGACCGAACGATGCCGTTCCCAACACCCAGTGCGGCATCGTCAGCCTCTGTCATCCCTGGGGTGCGGGACCCGTCAAATGGCTGAATGAAGAGGTGCTAGTGTAGTGCGTCATAAATATCTTGACATATAGTGAAATGAAGCATATTATTATGCTTAATGAGCAGAACAGCACAGACCATCATCTTGTCGCCCGAGGAACAAGCGAAGTTGGACACTTGGGCC
>Ga0315282_10001589_pt1 | contig 42566 bp, 37 predicted proteins | sample YL17G07_20_MG_FD_203693 | JGI IMG/M metagenome (GOLD analysis project Ga0315282, IMG submission 203693) | Sediment microbial communities from Yellowstone Lake, YNP, Wyoming, USA - YL17G07_20 | ecosystem: Environmental > Aquatic > Freshwater > Lake > Sediment | place: USA: Wyoming | collected... | reverse complement strand
CGCCGGTAGAACCTACGAGATATCCGATCAAATCAAAGAACAGATTCCGAACACCATTCTCTCTGGTCATTTTAAAATCTTCTGCAGAGATCTCGCTGAAAGGATTTACAAGCAGGGCGCTTTTTTTTAAAAAATTGTAAATGAAGAACTCTATTTCATTGCCCTGCATCATCAAGGGAAACCGATTTATTAAAGACGGCCACCAGCCTTGAAAATAGAGTTCAGGGTTTAGGAGGCGTCGACTTAATCTTGATTCAAGATAGGAGGATAAATCTATGGCGACAGAAGAAAGGACCAAGGAGATCCTGAAGGGACTTCACGATGCAGTTTGCAATTTTGAGGAGGACGACGCGGTGAAGTGGGCAAAGATTGCATTGGATGAAGGGGTCGACCCGTTTATTGCGACCATGAACGGGTTGGCCGATGGCATCATCGAAGCTGGCGAAAAGTATAATCGGAAAGAGTACTTTGTCCCGGAGCTTTTGATGTGTGCGGATGCCCTCTATGCCGGTCTTGCCCTGTTGAAGCCGGCCATCGAGAAATCAGGAAGAAAATCAGAGGCGAAAGGCTCGATTGTCCTGGGCGTGGTTGAAGGTGATGTCCATGACATCGGAAAGAACCTTGTCAAGCTGATGTTTGAAGTAACGGGTTGGACCGTTTATGACCTGGGAAAGGACGTACCCCTTGATAAGTTTGTTGATGAGATGATCAAGACTGACTCTCAAGTTGTAGGTATCTCGGCATTGATGACGACCAGCATGCTTTCTATGCCGGAGGTCATCAAGAAACTGAGGGCCAAGAATCCGAAGGTTCGAATCATGTTGGGGGGCGCTCCACTCACCCCGGAAGTTGCGGAGAAGTATGGTGCGGACGGCTATGCCAAGACTGCCGGCACCGCGGTGGATGAGGCGATGCATCTCCTTAAGATGTTGAAGGAGGAGGAGACCAAAAAGTAGATTGTCTCTTAGATTCGGTTCTTAAATTTCGGAACTTGATCGGTAAACATTAAAATACGATAGAGGGGAAAAGAACCATGATAGGGAGCAACGATGAAAAGTATTTAGTGATCTTTCAGCCATCTGGATGCAGGGGATACATTCAAACGGGGAAGACCCTGAAGGAGGCTTCTGTTGCATTGGGTGTGGACCTGGAAGGTGTCTGCGGAGAGAAGGCGATTTGCGGTACGTGCAAGGTGAGGATCGAGGAGGGGAATTTCGAGAAGTACGGCATTAAGTCGAGTCGAGAGAATCTTTCTCCGATGGGAATGACAGAGAAGAAATTTTTCAATCTCAGGCAACAGCAGGAGGGTTATCGGCTCGCCTGCCAGACACATATCCTGGGGAACGTCGTCATCTTTGTTCCTGAAGAGAGCCGGATGGGAAAACAGGTTGTCCGAAAAGCCGCCACGAACCGGCCCATGAGAGTGAACCCAGCCGTCAGAAAATATTGCGTTGAGCTTCTAAAAGCTACCTTGGATGATAACGTAGGTGACTGGGAGCGCCTTCAGACTGAACTGGATAAGAAGTTCAACCTGAGGAATCTCACCATCGATTATGAGGTTCTCCTGGACTTACAGAACACCGTGCGCGAGGGAGATTGGACGGTGACCGTTTCCGTCTGGCACGGCAAAGAGATCGTCAAGATTGAGCCAGGGTTTGTGGAAAAGGCTTACGGTCTCGCGGTAGATGTGGGGACCTCCACGGTGGCGGGTTATCTTTGTGACCTTACGGACGGTTCGGTCGTAACGACCGCTTCGATGATGAATCCGCAGGTCGTCTACGGCGAAGATGTCATGTCCCGCATCAGTTATACCATGACCAATCCAAATGGCCTGGAGATCTTGAACAATGCTATCATCGATGGTCTCAATGGAATCGTGTCAGAGGTGGCAGGGGCAGCAAAAATCAAGCGCACCGATATCGTCGACATGACCTTGGTCGGCAATACCTGCATGCACCATATCTTTCTAAACATCAATCCAAGATATATCGGCCTCTCTCCTTTTCCACCATCCCTGCATCACTCCCTTGATATCAAGGCCCGTGACTGGGGACTCAAGATGCCCCCGGAAGTAGAGACAGGCGATAAAGGCACCTATCCACCTTGCCAGGTGACCTGTCCTGCCGGAATCAATGGCCAGGACTTCCTGTATCTCATTGCCCAGGGGAAATTGAATGAGGCTCTCGAAGTGGTCAGGCTTTCCTTCCCCTTTGCCGGAGTTCTTGGCCGTATCTGCACCCATCCTTGCGAATCTGAATGCGAAAGGGGGAAGGTGGAGGAGCCTCTTTCTATCCGCTCCCTTCATCGCTTCGTTGCAGACGTCGAACGCAAGGCAGGGCGTCAAAAGGCAACTCCGGTTGAGAAAACAAGGGAAGAAAAAATAGCTGTCATCGGCTCAGGGCCCTCCGGCCTTGCCTGTGCTTACGAATTGGTAAGGCGTGGCTATCCGGTAACTGTCTTTGAGTCTGCTCCCAAAGCAGGTGGCATGATGCGTTACGGTATCCCCGAATACCGGTTGCCGAAGGATGTCCTGGATGACGAAATTAGGTATATCGAAGAGTTAGGCGTGGAGATAAAAACAAACACACCAGTGAGGAGTACGGAGGCTCTGCTCGGTCAGGGGTACAAAGCAGTTTATGTGGCCACGGGTGCCTGGACGAGCCAAAAGCTCGGTGCTCCGGGCGAGGAGACTGAGGGCACCATCTATGCCCTTGATTTCCTGAAGAAGGTGAATTCAGGGGAGAAGGTGAAACTGGGAAATAAAGTCGTGGTGATCGGTGGGGGGAGCGTGGCCATCGATGCGGCCAGGCTTTCTCGACGTCTTGGGGCTAAAGAAGTTCACCTGATCTGTTTAGAATCAACAGATTTGACCTGTAAAGACAGAATGCCGGCCCAGGATTTGGAGATTGAACAGGCTGTGGAAGAAGGGATCATCATTCATGCTTGTTTAGGGATCAAGAAGATTTTTGCCGATAAAGGGAAGGTCGCGGGGCTGGAAACGGTCCAGTGCACGAGCGTCATCAATGAAGAGGGAAGATTTGCTCCCGAGTTTGGAGACAATCCGTCTCCCACCATTCCGGCCGACACCGTCATCGTTGCAATCGGTCAGAGACCCGACGATAAAGATTTAGTTGAAGTGGAGAGGATGCCGTCCAAGACGATGAAAATAGACGAAACGACCTTAGAGACAAACCTGAAAGGCGTTTTTGCCGGGGGCGATGTGGCCACCGGTCCAGCGAACGCTGTTCGGGCGATTGCCGCCGGGAAAGAAGCAGCGACTTCGATTGAATTCTATCTGGCCGGGATGGATTTAAAGACGTCCCGACCTGCGCCGCTCAAGCGAATAGAAGAAGTGCCAAAGGAAGGGGTCGAAAAGGATCCAAGAAAGGTGACGCCAGTCATTCCTGTCGAGAAAAGGATGAGTTTCGACGAGGTTGAAATAGGTTTTGATCAGGAGATGGCGACCCAAGAATCCAGACGCTGCCTGAATTGTAGTGTTTATGCCCAAAAGGAGGCCGCAGAGGGTGCCGAATGTCGCAGCCTGGGTATCCGAATTAATCCCGGTTCTTATGTCCATGTGCTTCCCATCGAGGCTGGCTTTGTTGGTGCGGACAATGTGGGTGTTCTCATTGCCGAGACTCCTTACAACCAGGATAGCGTTGAGCTGGTGATTGATATCGGAACGAATGGCGAGCTCATCCTGGGCAATCGGCAAAAGCTGATCTCTGCGTCCTGTGCAACCGGGCCTGCCTTTGAGGGCGCCGAGATGAAATTTGGAATGCGGGCTGCTCCTGGGGCGATTGAAAAGATTGCGATCGATCAAGAGACCAAGGAGGTTCGTTTTAAGGTTATCGATCAAGAAAAGTGGAATACGGAACTGCCCCCGGAGGAGGTGCGGGCGAAAGGAATTTGCGGATCGGGGATTATCGATGTTGTCCCGCAACTGTTCCTGGCAGGAATCATCGATAAAACAGGGCGGTTCAAGAAGGATCTCGGTACGCCTCGCCTGCGTGAAACGGACGGCCAGATGGAGTTCGTCATCGCGTGGGCAAAAGAGACATCCATCGGCCAGGATGTTGTCATTTGTCAGAATGATGTCAGGGCGATCCAGTTGGCTAAGGCAGCGATGTATGCCGGCAGCAAGATCCTGATGAAGACATTGGGCGTGGAAAAGTTGGATAAAGTGATCCTGGCCGGCGCTTTCGGCAGCTACATCGACAAGCAATCTGCCGCCATGCTGGGACTGTTCCCCGATGTTCCGCCGGACAAGGTTTATTCAGTGGGGAATGCGGCCGGGGATGGCGCCCGCATGGCTCTTCTCGACGTGGATAAGAGAACAGAGGCGAATCATTATGCAAGGCGAGTGGATTACATCGAGCTTACTCTGGTTCCCGAATTTGAAAAAACCTTTGTTCAGGCGATGTGGATACCCAATATGAAAGATAAGTTTCCGAATCTCGTACATCTCCTTCCGGAGGCGAAGTGAGGAGGGAAAAAGGTATTGTGGCTTGGCTATCAGGTGACCAGGGGATCAGGGAAAATATTCCAATCCTTGCCCTGTTATCCCGGTATCCTGATGTCCTGATATCCACGTGCTGATACTCTGATAAGCTGATATCCATCTTTTGGATATGGAAAGGGGGGTAAAGAATGTTTAAATATCAAACGAGACAGAAAGTATGCAACATCGGCGGTGTAAAAGTCGGAGGCCAACTGGGTGAGAATCCTCCACTCCTCATTGGAAATATGTTCCAAAAAGGTGATTTGATTTTGGAGGATCGGAAGGGTGGTAAGTTTAATCGGAAGGCGGCCGAAGAGCGAATCCATGAGCTGGAGAATATTTCTCGAGAGACAGGAGTCCCATGCCTGATCGCCATGGTGGCCAATTCAGAGGAAGAAATAAAAGTCTACATCGATTTTTTTACAAGCGTAACGAAGATGCCTTTTGCCATCGATATCTGGCAGCAGAAGACGAGGTTGGCCGCAGCCCGTTACATCTCGAAGCAAGGCCTCCAGGCCCGTGCTCTTTACAATAGCATCACGCCGTGGGATGAAGACATCAATGCCCAGGTATCGGAGCTTAAGGAATTGGGAATCAGGCATGTCGTGATCCAGGTTTTTGATATGGAAGATAAGACCCCAACGGGTAGAGTGAAATCGCTGAAGCATTTACTACCTCTTGTGGAGAAAGGAAATTTTGAAAGCATTCTGGTGGATACGGCGGTCATGAACTTGCCCGCCACAACTTTCTCCCTGGTAGCGAACATTCTCATTAAAAATGAGTTTGGGTTCCCGGTGGGCTTTGCCCCTTCGAATGGCACGTATATGTGGAGAAAAGCGGCCGGTGAGCAGGGGAAAGAGAAGTTTCCAGCCATCGATGCGGGAGTGCATGCCATCTCCGCTTTGACGAGCGATTTTCTTTTCTTTGGACCCTTAACCGGAACGACTCGAGTCTTTCCCGCGGTCGCCGCAGCGAGCAGCATGATGGCAGCTCTTGCTTTCAACGAGAGCAAATTGCTGCCCTCCGGAAACCATCCTTTGAACCTGCTCTTTCCCGATGTCGTTAAACAATTTCAAAAAGAAAAAGGAGAATAAAAGATGGCAACAAATCCGAATCTAAGAGAAGGAGTCCTCAAATTCTTCAAAAAAGAGAAGATCGGTTACATTCCTCTCTTCAGTGGCATGGGTAACATCACGGTAAGCGGGCTGGAGAAGCACGGCTGGAAATTTCCTGAGATCCACACCGATGGCCGAAAGATGGCCAGTATGGCCGCCTCGAGTTTCCAACTCTTTGGTTTTCCCTGTGCGGTTGTTCCCTTTGATATGGGAGTGGAAGCGGAAGTACTGGGCAGCAAAGTGAATTACTATGCCCATGCTGCAGATATTCTCTACCCTACCATTATTGAGCACCCGGCAGAAAAGATAGAGGATCTGAACATCCTGGTTCCTCCAGACTTGGCCAAAGCGGGAAGGATCCCAGTCGTCACCGAGGCTCTCCGGTTGTTGAAACAGGAGATCGGTAACCAGGTCGCCATCGGAGCCTGGGTTCTTGGACCTTACACCTTGGCAGGACAACTGGTTGACCTCTCTCAGTTGGCAAAGGCAGCGTTCAAGAAGACAGATCTGGTACGAAGTGTCCTTGAAAAATTGGCCGGAGTGATCATCCAGATTATAAAAATTTATAGAGCCGCCGGTGCCGACTACATCACCGTCCGTGAAATGGGAGCGGGGCCAGACATATTGAGCCCCCGCATGTTTGAAACTCTTGTTCGGCCTCCTCTCAAGAAGATATTTGATGGCGTTGAGTCCCCGAAGATACTTCATATCTGTGGTGATACGAATGCAATCGTTGACCAGATGGCCCTTTGCGGAGCGGATGCCATCAGTGTCGAGAAAAAGAACAATGTGGCAGAAACCAGAAAGAAACTCGGCCCGAATGCATTGATCTTTGGCGAATTAGACGCCTATGGAGTCCTCGCGATGGGAAAGCCCGAGGATGTAGATAAGGCCGTGAAAGAGGCGGTTGACAGAGGGGTGAATGCAATCTGGCCCGGGTGCGATATGTGGCCGGTCGTGCCCAAAGAGAACATGTCGGCTCTTGTTGCGGCTGCCGGGAAGTATGGCAAACTGAACTGAGGGAGAAGTTTCAAGGTTTTGTGATCGGGCGATTAATGTTCTCTGAAAAGCTGAGAGGAATGTCTGAAGCCCTCTAAAGCGAGGAGGGCTTCTTTTCCTAATAACCATTTGTGGTAATTATTCGGCCAAAACTGGTAAAGGTTGGAAAGTAGAAGGACAAGTAGTGATTTTCACTGACTAATTTTTTAGGCGTAATTATCATAATATTTATGATATTTTTCTTGACATCCTCTTTCAGTTTTGGGTAAGATAAGCCCGCTTCCTCAAACTTACAAAGACAAGCGAGAGATATCCTTGTTTCAAGCTGCGAGTAGAACCCACAAGATATCCGATCAGATCATCGAACAAATTCGAAACGCTATTCTCTCCGGCCGATTTAAGCCCGGGGACAAAGTGGCCTCTGAAAAGGAGCTCATGGCTGAATTTGGTGTCAGCAAAGCTACCTTAAGAGAGGCACTCAGAGTGCTTGAAGGCATGGGGTTGGTGGAGATCAGGAAGGGAATAGCAGGAGGCGTCTTCATCGCAGAAGTGGATATGAAGACAACTATCCACGGCATCATCAACTTTCTCCATTTTAGAGAGGTCTCCGTCAAAGACATTACGATGATTCGATATTTGCTCGAACCCCCCGTTGCACAGATCGCTGCTTCACGCCTGCAGCCTGAGGATATTGCCAAGTTGGAAAGCATGATTGTAGAGCATCCGGCTGTTCCGCATACCATTGTTTCGAGAGAGATAGGATTTCATCGTTACTTAGCCAGGATGACCGAAAATCCAATTCTCATTCTCGTGATGGACTTTATCGATAATGTCTTGAATGATGTCAAGTTTCGATTAAATCCGGGGGCTGAATTTTACCATAAGGTAGCAAAGGCGCATCAAGCCATCCTCGAGTGTCTAAAGCAGAAAGATGGGGTAGGGGCGAGAAAAGAGATCGTTCAGGATCTCTTGGAGGTGGGCAATGATTTGGCCATGCTAAGCGGGACACAACCTTTCAGCCCAACCACGCTTCTTGACGAGAATCTTCCACTCCCTTCTCAACGAACTCCTCTCCTTCTCGATCGCGCCCTTAACGAAGTCCTTTCGACAGATTTACAACGGATCTTCGGTGAGGAAATGGCAGGCAGGCTTCATGAGAAAGGTGTTGTCTTTCGGAGAATCGGAACGGGGGAGCTTTATTTTATTGCCTTGAGCCATCGAGAAGGATCCGAGGTCGGGAGCGACTTTTTGAGATAAAACGGAGAGATGTCTTGATGAGCATCTTCAAATGCATATTAAGAAGACGATCTTTGAAGAAGGAGGTGATCCGGAAACAAGAACAAACTTTAAATACAGTGAAGCAATCACGGTTCCAAAGGAGGTCCCAAATTGAAAGCTAAAGCGAAGAAAGTTCAGGCGGCGAAGGCGGTCAAGGCTGCTAAGGTAGTTAAGACCGATAAGAAGGAAAGAATCTTAAAGGAACTAAAATCGATTGTGGGAGAGAAGAACGCCACAGCTGACCAGCATATCCGGTATGCCTATTCCTATGACATGTCTTTTGTCAAACCCAAATTACCTGATTATGTGGTCAGGGCATCCACCGTAGAAGAGATACAGAAGCTGCTGAAATTTGCTAATAAGGAAAAGATTCCAGTGGTGCCCTATACGTCAGGGACCAATATCGGGGGATTATGTATTCCTGAGCATGGTGGGATTCTTCTCGATTTAAAGGGGATGAATAAAATTGTAAAGCTCGATCCCGAAGCATTGTATGCTGTGATTGAACCGGGTGTTTCTCACGGCCAGTTGGCCGATGCCCTGTACAAATATAATCTCAGGTTCGGTTGGCCTGTGGGTCCACCTTCCTCATCAGTCTCCTCTTGTGCCATCAACCACGGAATTGGCCACATGAATGCAAGGTATGGATTGAACAGCCAGGAGATCACAAGCATGGAGGTGGTTCTGCCAACCGGAGAGCTGGTGAGGGTAGGGTCCTGCGCGATCAATGCCGATGCCTGGCACAGCTGTTTGCCCATGCCGCAAATGGACGGGCTCTTCAAGGGTTGGGTAGGATCGACCGGCATTGTAACCAAACTCGGGATCGCTGTTCATCACATCCCTCCCCTCTTAAAGATCTTCACCGTTTCCTGTGATAATGTGGACGATATGTATTCGTACATGCTCAACCTGAGCAATTATGAAATCTGCGATGATCTCACTGCTGTCTCCTGGTGGCTCTCACAAGTTCCCATCCCTTATCCCTACAAACCCAAGCCTGATAACGCTCCGGAGTGGTTCAGCTATGCCACGACCTTCTCCTTTACGGAAAAAGAGAGAGAGGCAAGAACTGAAATCTGGGAAAAGGTTGTCAATGAAGAGAAGAATAAGGGAACGAGCATTCAGGTAACCCATTACCCGGAAGAGGCCTTGAAAGCTCGAACCCAATTGCCCAGCCAGATTGTGGGCTCCACGAAAAATTACTGCAAGATGGGAGGGGCAGGCATTTCTTGGCCAGGAACGTTCACCCCCGCAAACCGATGGGCTCCTATTTATAAGGAATGGAAAAAAATCATGACCGGTCGTAATCTTTCTCCTTCCATCAGAATGAGCATGTACCGGGGTGTCCACTACGGCATGCTCAGGGCGATGACTCCTTTTAACAAACAGAGCGCTAAGGAGACCGAGAATGCGAGACGAGCCATCGTTGAATGTTTAAAGGTGGATTTGGACAACGGGGGCATGCCCTACAAACCTCCTGTTGACTTTGCTGTGGAAATCAATAAACGGGCGCATCCGGGTTACATCATGCTGATGAAGCGATTGAAAGACTTTTTGGATCCAAATGATATTATGAACCCTGGAAAGTTGGGAATCTAACCATGAAAAATTCGAAGCACGAAATCCGAAATTCGAAACAATCTCTAATGTTCAAAATCCAAATGTCCCAAATAAAACTTTTGAATTTTGATATTTGAATTTAGGATTTGTTTCGGATTTTGATATTCGAATTTAGGATTTATCAAAATAGGAGGTTTATCATGAAATGGAATATCCCCACTCTTGAAGATTTTGAGAATACGGTCTGGAGATGCACGGCCTGCGGGACTTGTAAAGAGGCCTATGACTATGGCCCTCCTCCTTTCAGCGCTGCCATCTGTCCTGCTGGGGAGGAATTTGGTTTCGAGGGGTTTAAGTCCTCGAAAGGCAAGATCGCCTATGCCCGGGGCCTCTTGAGCGGAGACCTCAAATGGAATGACGCCCTGGTGGATGCTATTTACAAGTGCAATATTTGCGGCGGTTGCCAGAGTCAGTGCCAACTCGATCATAAACCGTTCATTACTGACATTATGGATGCGATGAGGCGGAAGGCGGTTAAGGACGGTGTGGGGCCCATGCCAAAACACAAGGTGATCGCTCAATCCTTGAGCAGCTATGACAATCCCTATCAGGGGCCACGACGAGTCAGGCTGGACTGGACCCGACCTTTCAAAAAGCAAGGAAAGACGATCAAGGATATTATGAAAGAACCTGCCCCGATTCTCTATTTTGTCGGATGTACAGGAGCCTACAACGTTCCGGAGCGCGCGATTCCCCAGGCCACGGCCTCCATTTTCAACAAACTGGGACTGGACTTCGGCATTCTGGGAGAAAATGAGGTTTGTTGTGGGGTAACGGTTATGAGGATTGGAGACGTGGAGGCTTTCCAAAAGGTCGCTGAATTGAATTTAGAGATGTTCAAGAAGCTGCATGATGAAAAAGGCGTGAAAACGATTGTCACCTCTTGTGCAGGTTGCTACAGGGCTATTATGAAGGATTATTCTATGGCCGAAGAGTATGGAAGGATGATGGAGGGGATTCGGGTCACCCACGTCACTCAATTCTTACAAGATCTGTTTATGTCAGGACGATTGAAACTTACCAAATCTGTCCCCTGGAAGGTTACCTATCATGACCCTTGCCATGCGGGCCGACATCTCATCAAGTTTAGTATCGATAAAGATGGAACCCAACTTTGGCCGGGTGCCTATGTCAGTTTAAGTGAGGAAGATTGTATTTATGATGCTCCGAGAGAACTTCTTAGGGCGATACCGGGGATCGATTTGAGAGAGATGAGGCGGATCAAAGCCAATTCCTATTGCTGTGGTGGCGGAGCCGGTGTCATGACAGGATATTCTGATTGGGCACAAAGAAATGCTGGTCTCCGAATACAAGAAGGAATGGATACAGGGGCACAACACATGGTCTCCATCTGCCCCTTTTGTCATTACAATCTCAACCAAGGTTCTCAAGGGATAGGAAGCAAAATGAAGCTTTATGATCTGACGGAGCTGATCGACATGGCTCTTCCAGAAAGGTCCTAATGCCCGAACCACTATTTCAAAAAAGAGGTATATGAGATATGAATTACTAGTCCATCCAAGAAAATTGTGCACTCAGATCCTTCTCATGGTTGATCCAGGTTGTTTGAAAATGTCAACTTTTCAAATCTTGAGTCCCTTTAGCATTCTGGCTTGGTCTGGGTAGATAACTTCATGTATAAATGTCCACTCCATGAAGCAATTTTCTTCTGAATACATCTTTGCAAGTAGCGTTGCATGAACCCCAATTATTATTTTCTTAGAAATTTTTTTGGAAATTCTATTGACTTCACAGAATCTTTTCCACTAATCTATTGACTGTCTGTTGAATTTGAACAATACAGTAACATATAGAAAATTGTGTGCTAATATAAACGCATTTGTTCTTCTTATCTCATCATTGCGGACGTCCAACGCGAGCGTGGTAATTTTTCTAAGCGCGCATCGCTTCATCTTTTTTTCTCCCGCGAAGACAATTTATTTAACGCGTTTGGATTAGAGACTGTTCTGAGAGAAGTCATAATTTACAGAAAAATAAAGGAAAGACGAAAAATATTCTATCTATTTTCATTAATAGGACTCAAGGTGAATCAGCCGATCTTTAATATTCCTAAGTTTCCTGTAAAAGGTGCAGGTAAACTTGACGTTAAAAAGAAATACAGAAGCTTTCAGAGAATGGATATTTGGCCTCAATATGCAATAATTGATATTTTTGATTTGAATGTTCGAAACTTTCCTTCAGAAAGACATGAGGAACTTCTGGAAGTCCATAAACTTTTTGAGTCTTGTTTTGAAAAGATTGATAAAAACATCTAAATTGCATTGTCAATAGACTATGTTTGTCGCAAAGGGAAGTCTTTTCTTAGGAAGGGTGTCTCAAACTTTCTGACGGGATCTCTTTTCTCCTCTAGGCCAACCCGAAGAATCAAAACCATCTACGGGTACGGGTAACATAATTTTAACCTACTTCAATGAAAGGGGGATTTGAAAATGGTTAGAGATTTACGAAACGGTGGAAGTTCTCGCTTCTTTTTTTTACTGACTTTTTCTCTGGCGCTCTTCGGTTTCTCTTTGGCCCAGGCCGCTGAAAAATATCCCGTCCGCTCCATCAACATGATCGTTCCGTATGCGCCCGCTTCGGGAACGGACCTGGGAAGTAAAATCATGGCAGATAAAATCGGCGAATTTCTGGGGCAGCCGTTGATCAGCGTCTATAAGCCCGGTGGAGGAGGATCCCTGGGCGCAGCCTTCGCTTCCAAGGCAAAACCGGACGGATATACGATCTTAGCAGGGAGCATCACTCCTTTTGTCGTATCGCCTGTGGTGAAGAAGCTTGATTACACCATGGATGATTTCATTCTCTTGGGCATCTACTCGAAGAATCCGTTCTGGATCGCGGTCAAATCCGACGCCCGCTGGAAAACGCTAAAAGATTTTGTGGAAGAGGCCAAAAAAGCCCCCGGCAAACTTTCCGTGAGCACCTACGGAAAACTCTCAGCAGGCGATTTCGTTCTTGAACTCTTTAAGAAGCAGGCAGGAATCAATATCGTGGATATCCCGTATAAATCTTCCGGCGAAGCCTTGACCGCCCTTTTGGGAGGACATTGTGATGCTGCTCTGGTCTCAGCCGCCGCCGGGCTCCTCGATTCCGGCTCGATCAGAATATTAGCCGCCGCAGAAGAAAAAAGGCTGGAGGGTCTACCGAATGTGCCTACCTTTAAAGAATTTGGATATCCGATCGTATTGGACTGTCCATACTCTCTTGCCTTCCCCAAAGGAACGCCTCCTGAGATGGTGGCCCGAGTCTATGACGCCCAAAAAAAGGCCGTTGATAAATACTCGAAGGAGATCAAGGCAAGCCTATGGAAAGTGGAGCAATGGCCCGATTTCCGCACCCCTGAAGACTCCAGAAAAAGATATAAAGACCTGGAGATTCTTTTTTCAAGAATTGTCAAAGAACTGGGTGTAAAGGTGGAATAGAAAAATCCGTATCCGTCCTGATTCAATACCAGGGCATAATCTCGTTACATGGATTTCTGCTCAGGAGAATACGACAGATGAGAAGATATGACCAGATGAGCAGCTTGGTATGGTTAGCCTTTTCGATCTATATCTGCATCGCGTCGAGCCGTCTGTCCTTTGGATCCTTTGACCATCCCGGGCCTGGCTTTCTGCCATTGTTGGTAGGCATCTTTTTAGGAATGTTTTCCATCATCGCCTTCCTGCAGGCCTACCTATCAAAAGTAGTAGATGAGACGACTTCGTCCTGGTATCCTAAAGAAAGATGGAAAAAATTGATCGGGGTGCTGACGGTCATGTTCGCCTATGCCTTTTGCCTCGAAATCCTGGGATTCTTACTGACCACCTTTCTCCTGTTGATCTTTCTATTCCGTTATGGGATGGAACCTAAAAGATGGGTGGTCGCCATCGGAGCGAGCGGAATTGCTTCCTTATCTTCTTACGCAGTGTTTGAACTGTGGTTGAGGACTCAACTGCCAAGGGGAATTTTTGGATTTTAGCCATGGACTTGCTTTCAAATCTCTCCTTAGCTTTCTCGGTTATTTTCCAACCGAATAATCTCCTTTTTTGTTTCATCGGTTGCGTGATCGGCACCTTGATCGGGGTGCTTCCAGGGATTGGACCTGTCGCCACGATTTCTTTGCTTCTGCCTTCCACTTTTCACATGTCTCCCGTGTCAGCAATCATCATGCTGGCCGGAATCTATTACGGAGCCATGTATGGTGGTTCCACTACTTCCATTCTCGTCAACATCCCCGGTGAGTCCGCTTCAGTGGTCACCTGTCTTGACGGCTACCAGATGGCGCGGCAGGGACGAGCCGGTCCTGCATTGGGAATCTCTGCATTCGGTTCTTTCATCGCAGGAACAGTGGCCACCATCCTGATTATGTTAGTGGCACCCCCCCTGGCAATGATCGCCCTTAAATTTGGACCCCCTGAGTATTTCTCTTTGATGTTCCTCGGTCTCACTCTTTTGATCTATCTCGCCAGCGGCTCCATGATCAAAGCGCTGATGATGGCCTGTGTGGGTATTTTTTTAGGCACCATCGGAACGGATACCATCTCTGGAATCGAGCGATTTACCTACCGGAGCTATACATTGATGGATGGAATCGGACTGATTCCCGTGATCATGGGGCTCTTCGGAATCTCGGAAGTCCTACTCAACATCGATGAAGCCTCGAAGCAGGAGATCTATAAAACCCGGATTTCGAATCTTCTCCCGACGCTCAGAGATTGGAAAGATTCCATCGTATCCATCCTCCGTGGAACTTTCCTCGGGTTTTTCTTAGGCATTTTGCCCGGAGGGGGCGCGACGATCGCCTCTTTTGGAGCTTATGCAGTGGAAAAGAGGTTCTCGAAACATCCAGAAAAATTTGGGTCGGGAGCGATCGAAGGAGTGGCCGGTCCTGAATCAGCCAATAATGCCGCAAGCCAGGCATCTTTCATCCCTCTCCTCACCCTGGGAATTCCCGCCAATGTGGTCATGGCCATCCTGCTCGGGGCCTTGATGATCTATAATATCAAGCCCGGTCCCTTGCTGATCAAGAATCATCCGGATTTATTCTGGGGAGTGGTTGGAAGCATGTATATCGGAAATGCCATGCTCCTCATCCTGAATGTCCCTTTGATCGGTGTCTGGGTGAAAATTCTAAAAATACCCTATCCTATTCTTTTCCCCTTGATCCTGCTCTTTTGCCTCATCGGAGTCTACAGTGTCAATAACAGCATTGTAGAAATAGTGATCATGATCATTTTCGGAATCGTGGGGTACCTGATGAAGAAATTCAGGTACGAGGCTGCCCCTTTGATCTTGGCGTTTGTTCTAAGCCCGTTGCTTGAAAATGCCCTTCGTCAGTCCCTCCTCATGTCTCACGGCAGTTTTTCGATCTTCTTTACCCGGCCGATTTCATTGATCCAGATGGTAGTGGCGATTCTTCTTCTGGCCCTTCCCTTGATACCGGGCTTTAAGAAACGTCCAAAGGCAGAAGAGATCGATTGATTCATGAATTCAAATGATTCAACGGGAGAACCCCGTCACCTCTTCAGATCTGTTTTGATTTTTTCCATTCTCTCCGCCCTTTATATCCTTTCGATGTTTCATCGTGTTTCCAATGCGGTGATCGCTCCCAGCCTCATCCAGGATCTCAATCTCGACGCAGAGACCCTCGGCATCCTCGGAGGCGCTTATTTCTATTCCTTCACCTTGATTCAGATTCCCATGGGACCCATGCTTGACCGAATTGGACCCCGAAGGGTTATCTCCTCTTTCGCGTTCGTTGGAGCTTTAGGTGCTTTTCTCTTTGCCTTCAGCCATTCTTTTTACGCAGCCTTTTGGGGAAGAATCTTGATCGGCCTGGGGATGGCAGCCATTTTAATGAGTTCGCTTAAGGTCTTTACACTGCGATTCTCTCCGAAACAATTTGCCACGCTCATGGGTACCCTTGTTTCGATCGGATCACTCGGTAGCATCTTAGCTGCCTCTCCACTGGCCTATTTCAATTCTACCATCGGGTGGAGATTGACGATCGCCTTTGCCGGAGGGATTTCTATTATCCTTGCCTATTTCACCTATTGGATATTAGGGAGAGAGGAAGGAAAGCGGGAGGGCGGCGTGGATCTTCCGATTTCCTCTTCGCCGGGTCTTGGTATTTTCCAGTCCCTTCGGGTCATCTTGGGGACTCTCGCTTTCTGGCAGGGTTCGGCCGTCTCCTTTTTCAGATATGGAACGTTTATCGCTCTTCAGGGTTTATGGCTGGGGCCTTATTTAATGAATATTAAGGGATACTCTCCTCTCGGGGCTGGAAATATTCTCATTTTCATGGCCTTAGGAGGGATCGCAGGGGGTCCGATATCAGGCCGTTTTTCCGATCGTGCCTTTCCCTCCCGAAAAGTGGTAGCCCTTGTGGGATTGAGCCTTTATGCCCTCTGTCTCCTCCCCTTGACCGGGGCTGTAAAGATGGAGAACCCCTTGGGTTACGGGGTTCTCTTCTTCTTCATCGGCTTCTTCAACACCTTTGGGATGGGGGTCTATTCTCACATCAAGGAGCTCTTTCCCCTCGCGATCTCCGGCACGGTGATGACCTGGATCAATTTCTTTAACATGGCTGGAGTCGCAATCTTCATGCCCCTACTCGGAAAGATCATCGAGAGCTTTCAGCGTCCGGATCACTCTTATCCACCGGAAGCCTACCATCTCTCCTTCCTCATCTGCTTCCTGAGTATCGTTGCCAGTCTCATCTTTTACGCCTTCTCCAAAAAAGAAAGACACGGGGAAGGTGAGATACCGAGACTCGGAGAGGAACCTTGACGTCACCGTGTCACGCGATCACGCCGTCGGCGCGTCAGCTTTTCTCGACCGGAAAAGTCAATTGCCCTCCGTAGTAACCCAGGAGAGCGACAACGGGGGTAAGGAGGATCATCATGATAAAGTAGACGGGATGGGATGCACCGGGTTGAGAGGTTCGCCAGGAGATGAGAATGATTTCAAAGATGAGAAGAAGGATTGAAAGCTGGATCTTTCTTTTCACGAAAGAGTTGGGGCTCAATCGGTAATTGATCCACCAGGTGAGCAGCCCCGTAGCCATGGCAAAGGGAGATGAGATGGCTCCCAAAATAAAAAGATAGAAACTGGTCGTCTCGTAGGAAAGATTTCCAAAGATGAGATAGAGAAGGACAAAGAGGGATGAGGCCGTCAAAAGGGCAATCGGAAAGTGGACGACCATGGGGTGCGGATGGCGTCTGGTCATCGGGAATCTCTGAAGAGAATTTTGGACAAAGAGAGGAAGGTGTTTCAATTCTTCGGGTGGGCCTTTCTTGATCGTTCCTGTTTGGGGATATCGCTCAAAGACCTCTGTCCCATGGGGGGCGGCTGAGATCTCTGCGGTAAGATCCTTTCCCGCAGGATGCCGGTTCATATGAAGGCCCTTGGACCAGAGAGGGCTTTTCATGACATCGTAGACCCTTCCCTCAAAGGCAATATAAACGGGACTTCCTTCCTTTCCGTTAAAAGACGTTAACTCCTCGGCAGTAAATTCTCTCATTTTATTCTTTCCTATGATGAGATACTTATCAGTCTATTCACCCCGCCTCGACCTGTCAAGCGAATATCCGTGAGATTTCTGAAAACGCGTCAGAAATCTCTGATTACACAGATTATGAGAAGATTACACCGAATAGAAATACAGTAAAAAAAAAGAAAAATCTAACGGGGTCCAGGGGCGATCAGGATTGAACCTCCATGATCTTGAAACCGTTTTCTCCTTGAAACCTATCCAGCCAGCCCTAAAAGGGTGGGCCGATGAAGCCTCTTCAGGGACCCAACCCGGTCGGGCGATAATATAGAATGCCCCTTCAGGTGAGAAAATAATTCGTGGCCCCAACCGGGAGGACGGTCTGGGTGAAGAAGTTTTAGAGCGCCACCTCTTAAAGATTAAGGAGAAAAGATTTTAAACAACTATCACCGTTGGGCTTCTCTGCCAAGGACGATTGCCCATAACGCAAGTGTGCGCATTCTAAAACTTCGGAATCCCGGCCGTCCTCCCGGTCGCAAGGAGCCAATTTTTTCACAGCTACGGCTTACGCCTCAAACTACATTGATGTTGATTTGGACCCCATGCAATGGTATTCTTGTCAAAAGGAGGGAGGAATGATTCTAAAAATTCTCATTGGTCTGCTGCTGGGCGGGGCTGCTGGTTTTGGCTTAAGTTATGTCACTCGGGGAATCGGAAGCTCCTGAGCGATCACGTGTAACCCCTACCTCTCCATCCCTCTGGGTGCGCTGGTAGGGTTACTCTTTGCCTTAGGTTAAGGCATACCGAATTCGGAATGGCAGAATGCGGATTTCGGAATGGAGGACTCGTATCACTGGCATCTTCAGATCATCCCTCGATTGACCACCCCAGCCGGATTTGAAACGGGATCAGGCATCTATATCAATGTGGCGCTTCCCGAGGAGACTGCTGAATTCCTAAGGAAAGAATAAGGTTGCAACGAGGACAGGATGGATGTTCTTCTTCTCTCACGAATTCAGTTTGCTGTGACCACCATGTTCCACATTCTATTTCCGGTGCTCACCATCGGCCTTGCCCTCTACTTAGTAGCGGTGGAGTCTCTCTGGTTGGTTACGAAACAAGAGATCTATTACCGCATGTACCGTTTCTGGGTGAAGATTTTCGCCATCAATTTCGGAGTGGGAGTGGTCTCCGGGGTCGTACTGGAGTTCGAGTTCGGCACTAACTTTGCCAACTTCTCCCAGGCAGTGAGCAATGTCTTTTCACCGTTTTTGGCCTTTGAGATACTGACCGCCTTCTTTTTGGAGGCGGGGTTTCTGGGCCTCATGCTCTTCGGATGGGAAAGGGTTCATCGAAGCATCCACTTTCTCGCCACCTGCCTGGTGTCGCTCGGGGCCATCATTTCAGCCTTCTGGATTCTGGCGGCAAACTCATGGATGCAGACCCCTGCAGGCTACAAGCTTGTGAACGGAAAGTTTATGGTCACCGACTTTTCAGACGCCATTTTCAGTCCTTCCCTCTTCGCCCGCATGTGCCACATGACGATGGCCTCTTTCGAAACATCCGTCCTGGTCGTCGCCGGAATCAGCGCTTACTACCTTCTTAAGGGAAACCACCCGGCGCTCTTCCGTCGCTCTTTGGGAATCGCCTTGCTCATGGCAGTCTTGTTTGTACCCCTCCAAGTCTACCTGGGCGATGTGAGCGGTCGACAAGTTTTCCATCACCAACCGACAAAACTGGCTGCCTTGGAAGCTCACTGGGAGACGAATACCGCAGGAGGAGCGCCCTTTGTGGTGATCGCCTTTCCGGACATGGAAGCAGAGAGGAACCGCTTTGCCATCGATATTCCCAACGGTCTAAGCTTACTGGTTACCCATTCCTTTCATGGTAAGGTCCTTGGGCTGAAGGAATTTCCGAGGAAGGATCGTCCGGATGTCCCCATTCTCTTCTGGAGCTTCAGACTGATGGTGGCGATCGGCTTCATTCTTCTCTTCGTTATGATCTGGGCCGCGGTTCTGTGGTGGGGGGGTCGCCTTTATGAAAACCGTCCCTTTCTAAGAACCCTATGGGTCGTCCATCCTCTCGGTTTTCTCGCCACTGAATTTGGCTGGATCACCAATGAAGTGGGCCGACAGCCCTGGCTTGTCTACAATCTCATGCGCACGAGCGAAGGGGTCTCCCCCATTCCGGCGGGAAACGTCGTCTGGTCTCTCAGCCTTTTTCTGATCATCTTCGCGGTGATCGGCACGAGCTATTTCTATTACGTCCTCAAGACGCTGAGAATCGGCCCGGATCTGTCGAGCCCTCTTCCACCGGTTCAACGCCGGGCGGGCATGCAGCCGCTCAAAGCGAAAGAGAAGGGGACTCGGTGATGGGTGATGGGTGATGGGGAGATATGTCGTAGGTCTCCGCGTCCCCCTATCTCCTTATCTCCTCATTTTACAGTAGAGGGAGTGTAATGGATCTTGTCGCTATTTGGTCCGGTCTGATCGGTCTGGCCATTATTCTCTATGTCATTCTGGATGGCTTCGGATTGGGGATAGGGCTCCTTTTTCGAAGCACCCGAAACGAAGAAGAACGGGACATAATGATGGACAGCATTGCCCCGGTTTGGGATGCAAATCAGACCTGGCTGGTCTTCGGAGGAGGGGGCGTCTTTGTTGCGTTTCCGATGATTTACGGCGTGGTCTTCAGCGCCCTTTACATTCCCCTTCTCACTTTCGTCTTTGGTTTGATCTTCCGGGGCGTGGCTTTTGAGTTCCGTGGCGATTCAACCCGAAAGGAACCCTGGAACAAGGCTTTCTTCTTTGGAAGTTTGGTTGCAGTCGTTGCGCAAGGTTTGACCCTCGGCGGTGTTCTCTCTGGAACAAGGGTCGTTGAAGATCATTTTGCAGGCGGCCCCTTTGACTGGCTAAACCCTTTTTCAGTGACCGTGGCTCTGGCACTGATTGCCGGCTATATTCTCCTGGGGTCCACTTATCTGATTATTAAGACCACGGGGACAGTACAAGCTCGAGCCTATGATCGAGCTTTCCGGGCGGCATGGATCGTTTTGGCCTTTCAAATTTTGGTTACTATCTGGACACCCTTTCACTACCCTTCTGCCCTGTCAAATTGGTTCAGCCCGCCCAGGATCTATTTCATCTGGGTTTTTCCGCTGATCGGGCTGTCGGCTTTCTATGAAGTCGTCGTAAGTTTAAGGAAACGCCGGGAAATCCTGCCCTTTGTCTTCAGCGTGGTCTTCTTCTTCGCCGGATACCTCGGCCTGATCGCTTCCGTCTTCCCTTACGTCGTTCCTCCCAGTATCACTTTTCAACAGGCCGCAGCCCAGAAAGAAACTTTAAGCTTTACCCTCTGGGGTGTGATCATCGTCTTGCCTTTGGTCTTAGGTTACACCGTTTATAGCTATACTGTTTTCAGAGGTAAGGTTGGAACAGAGCGTTATTATTAGTAATTTCACTTGACCAAATCCTTTCTCATCCTCTTGATTTTCAAAGAAATCGATGCCATAATTTGTTTGATGTGTTCACCCAAAAGACTTCTCTCCCTAATTCTAATCGTCTTTCCTTTTTTCCTAAGCATTCCGCCTTCGACTGCTGAAACGAACCTAGCCGTACCCTCCCAATATGGCGAGGTCATCTACCGAATGAATGAGGAAAGCCCGAATCAGATTTTCATCATCGGTCTAAGCCACAGAGATTCCCTAACCTGTCTTAATGGCGACATAACATCAAGAGTTCAAGCAGAGGTCTTCAAAATCGGAGATTGGTTGATTCACAATCAAGGGCTGGGGCTTCTTCTGCCGGAAGGCTTCTTTAAAAGTACGACGACAAAGATTGAGAAAAAGAACATCAGCGCTGCGGAGAGAGAAAGCGGTTGCGCCTCCTATGACATGAAGGTCTTGGAGAAAAGACTGTCCGACAACAAAGTTTATGTCAACGCAGAGATGCTATTAAAAGAGACCCATCCAATAAGGTTGCGTCAAATAGAGGACAAGCCGCTCTATGACGCCGTGAGGGCCAATATCCTTAAGCTTGCAAGCAAGGGCATTGCCTGCGATTATTCCGTGGTCAACTCAGAACTCGAATATCTGCAGGAGAGAAGAACAGCAGCGATGCTTCAGAAAATACCAGAAATTGTGAACGATGAGTTTCAGCAGGGGAATATTCGGAGCAGAAAGGCTATCTTTACTGTCGGGTTATACCATATTCACGAAATCATCCGGTTCTTGAACGAGAACAGAATTATCATTCACGCGCCGAAACCTGCCTCGGTTGGGACAAAAGATTGTGCTGCGGAATTGAACTTAGAAAAAGAGAACTTTGGAATCACAGTTATCCTGCCAAGCATACTGACGAAAGATCAGAAGATTTTGGAAATCAATAAACTGAATGAAACAGTAAACCAGTACCGAGGAATACACACTTCCAAAGTCTCTTCATCGTCTTTGCTGCGACCTTAACTTAAAGTACCTCTCCCTGCTTAGAAAATAAGACCTCGTCTAACCCTAACCGTGACCTATTGAGCATTTTCTCTACTCATAGGAGAGAGGGTATCTGCTTTTCCCACCAGGTCAAAAGGATCCTGGTCGGAACGAATCCCCCTTTCATGCCCTCCTTCTGTCCAATAGGGTTCGAGGCCAAAGTACCTATAGACGTCTTCAGCAAATTTCCGATTCGTCAGATCTTTCTTCTTATCGAAACGAGGAGCCGATGCCAACCTCTCCCGAGTGGTGTTGAGAACGTAATACTTTCCCTCAGGCCTTGATAAAGCACTGAAGGGAACAGCGACGAGTTTACTGTCACGACCGACTTCTGGAAATCCCACCTGTACGATTGCAAACTCGATGCGGCCATTCGAATCGGCCACAAAGTCCGTAACTCTTCCCAGAAATCCACCCTCCGGATTCTGAATATACTCCGAAAGCAATCTGCTAACCTCATAGGCTTTCAGGCTGTTTGGCATCGGGTCTGCTGCGTAGGCGTTAGCCAGCACAAAACCCATGCTAAAAAATGAAATCAGCAAGATGATTAAGACTTTTCTTTTCATTCTTCTCATCCTCCTTTAGCATCGTGGTCAAAAGGCTTCCTTAAAATTAAGGTAACTATGGACTTCCTCTTTTTCAAGTTTGCAGTCTTCTGGGTCAGGAGATACAGTATTTCCTCGCAGAAAATACGGAATTTACCCCATTTTGTTAGCCCAAAGATTATAAGAAAATTTAGAAAGCTATTTTGCATTTAGGCCAATTTTTAATTCTTATTTACGACCGGTCCCCGTTCTGGGCTGAAAAGGAGGTGTCATGAAAAACCAACACCTGCGGATAAAGTGCCTGGTTTCCCTGGTTCTTGGTTTGATCGGAGGCGCCGTACTGAGCTGTCACCTTCTGATGGCCTTCACACCGTCGGACAAGATTCCTCCCAATGCGGAGGCAAACTTTAAGCTCATGGCAGAAGCCTGGAATACCATTGAACGAGTCTACGTTGATCGAAAGGCGATAGACCCTCAACACATAACGTATGGTGCGATCGGCGGTATGGTTGATTCTCTTGGCGACACGGGACACAGCCGCTTCCTCACTCCTCAGATGCTGAAACAGGAGCGAAACCTCACAAGGGGCAGGTTTGAAGGCATTGGTGCAGAAGTCCAGATGAAGAACGGTCAGCTCGTCATCGTCGCACCGATCGATGGCTCACCCGCGCAGCAGGCAGGTCTCAAGCCTGGAGACATCATCCTGAAAGTGGACAATCAAGAGGTGAGCGGGCTTCCATTAGATCAAGCCGTTGAGCGAATTTTAGGACCGGCTGGAACCCGGGTGAAGCTGACCGTTCTCAACCCGAAGACAACTACGACGAGGGATGTCACCTTAATCCGGGCCTCCATCACCGTCCGGAGTATCACATGGCATCTCTTGCCGGGTACGAGCGTCGTCGATTTGCGGATTGCGACCTTCAGCAGAGGAGTGACCGAAGATCTTCGAAAGGCGTTACTTACCTTAGAGAAAGAAAGGATGACAGGCCTCATCTTAGACCTGAGAAATAATCCGGGAGGTCTCCTTGATGAGGCCGTGTCGGCGGCCAGCCAATTTTTGAGCGCCGGGAACGTACTTCTGGAAAAGAACGCCGCCGGCAAGATCCATCCCGTGCCTATCAAATCAGGCGGCGCGGCCACCTCCTTGCCCCTGGTGGTGTTAATCAACGGCGGAACGAGTAGTGGAGCCGAGATCGTTGCAGGAGCATTGCAGGATGCCCACCGCGCAAAGCTTGTAGGCGAAAAGACCTTTGGTACGGGGACTGTCCTTCAAACATTCTCCCTCTCGGACGGCTCAGCGCTCATGCTGGCCATTGAAGAATGGCTGACCCCTGACGGGCACGTTATCTGGCACCACGGTATCACTCCTGATGTTGTGGTCGCTCTCCCTCCAGAAGTAACCCCCCTCATCCCTACGACCGAGGAGGGATTGACAGCAGAGGAATTCCGAAAAAGCAAAGATGTTCAACTCTTACGCGCCCTGGATCTTCTCCTGAAGAACACTGAAATGGAGAAGACCTTGTCGTCATCGGTGAGTGAAGCTTTCGAGTTGCTGTAATCATGTTGAGCCGATTTCTCTTCATCTTTTTTCTCTTACTGCCGCGTGTTGCATACGCCTCCCAACCGATGCAACCGATAACCGATTATCGTCTTGAGGTTGCCTCCAACACCCAAGCTTCAAAACAGGAACTTCTCAAGAAAACCATGGCTGTAGAGATTTCAACGTTGAAGAGCCTGCCCGAAATGATGGAGCATGTGGCCGGTAAAAAGATCATCTACGTCGGAGAAAACCACGATCAGTTTTCCAATCATGTGATGGAGCTTGAGGTCATGAAGGACCTCCACAAGAGGGGAAAAATCATCGCTATCGGCATGGAAATGTTCCAGAGGCCGTTCCAAAAAGTGTTGGACGAGTACATCGAGGGCAAGATTGATGAAAGAGAATTCTTAAAGGGGACACAATATTTCAAACGATGGGGATTTGACTATAACCTTTACAGGCCCATCCTGCTTTTTGCACGGTCAGAGAAAATTCCCGTGGTTGCACTCAATCAGAGGCAAGAGATTGTGGACAAGGTTTTCCGGAGTGGCCTCGATTCCCTCTCGGAGGAGGAGAGGAAATTTTTACCATCCGGGATGGACTTTTCTGACGACGCTTACAAAGAAAGATTGAAAAAGATTTTTCAGCAGCACGAGGACTTCGGGGCAGGAGATTTTAATTTCTTTTATCAGGCACAGATTTTATGGGATGAGACCATGGCAGAATCTATCGATGAATTCTTGAAAGCCCATTTGAATTATCAAATGGTCGTTCTGGCGGGCAACGGCCATCTTGCCTATGGCTCCGGCATTCCGAAGAGAACGGCAAGGAGAAACGGATACGATTATGCAATCATCCTGAACGACACCGATCTCAAAAAAGATATTGCCGACTACGTTCTTTTCCCGGGGACCATACCGGGTGAGACTTCTCCAAAGCTTATGGTTCTCCTCACAGAGAAAAGAGGAAAAGTGGAGATTGCAGGCTTCCCCCCTGAGAGCAATTCAGAAAAGGCAGGAATGAGAGTGGGAGATATTATTCTATCCGTTGATCACGCGCCGATCCATGAGATCGATGACATGAAGATAGACCTCCTCTCCAGAAAGAGAGGGGACAAGGTAAAGGTGAGAATCTTGAGAAAAGGCCTCTTCGGTTCGCAAAAGATCAATTTTGAAGTGGTCCTTCAGTAAACCCCGTTAGAAATTCCAGCCGTTGCGACCCTTCGACACGCACTCCAAAAGGGGGCGGATGACCAATCGTGGCCTAAGGAATCATCCTCGCCGGCCTGATTCCCCTGGCAACCGTCTCTCGCTTGAGGATTTTAGATCCAACCGGGCACGCCGTGATACACATCCCGCAGCGATACGTGTAGCCGTTTCGTCCCATGTGCGGGAGACCCCTGTCCTGATAATAGGAGCAACCGGGCTTGTCGATTTTGATCCCGTCCCAGATCATCCTCTTCAACGCCTCCGGGCCCTTTGGCGGGGGTGGAATCACCTTCGGAGGGCAGGCGCGGATACAGGCATAGTCGCATTCCGATACGGTCTTTTTACAGAGACCCAGATTCAGGGGTTCGTCCGGCTTCAGCTCGGCATCCGTCAAGAGCTGCACAAAGCGCTGCCTCGGCCCGAACTGGGGTGTCAGGAGGAGATTGGAAACTCCGAATTCGCCCAATCCAGCCTGCACTGCCGCATGCTTGTGGGAAAGCACCCCTTTCAGACTGCTCAAGTCGTATGGGTCCGAGGCATGGACCGGCATCGCCAGGAAGCCTTTCTGGCCGAGAAAACGCGCAATCCGAAGAAGTGTCTGGTCCAGCCGACCGTTCATCATGATCATCATCCGGCTGTACATGCCCCGAAGTTCAGGCAGCCCGTCCACCAACGGGTCCACCCATCGAAGAGCCATCACGATGCTGCTCCTGCACTCCGGAAGAAGATCAGCGGGTCGGTGATATCCTTCCGGGGTGATCGCGCCAATTCGATCCGTTGAGGCGACTCCCACGAGGTCGAGCCCTTGATCCAGGATGTATCGCTTGATCTCCTTAGTTAACTCCTTCATCTTCACCCCGGCGATCATATGGATGGACTTTGACAAACTGACAAAAATTGTTTTGCTAACTGAATTTATGCGATATAGGGGATAGCATGTCAAGGAAACTTGACACCGTTCTATTGCACGTCGTTCCTACGCAAGAAGCAATCCAGGACAAAAATGAAAAAGGACTTCTGGGTTCTCGCTTTCGCGAGTATGCCTGCCATCAAGGAGAGATTCTGCCGCCCTTTGTTTATGCAGCCAATTCTTTCGCTTGTACTTCTTCCGCGAGCTTCGTCCTCTTCGCCCAACTGACCAGGCTTTCGAGCAGCTCCCTTATCTTTTTCCTCGTCTTCTCATCCGTTACGCGGCCGTTGTCATCCACCTTATCCTGTGCGAAAGGGACCATCACTTCTGGTTGATTCATTGGATACATGTTCAAAAAGACAAAGCTTCGCCTCAGATCATATTGTGCCCTTGCTGTCCCCAGCATCCCAATCGACGCGCCCATCACGGCAACGGGCTTCCCATCGAAGGCATTGTCTACGTAAGGTCTCGATGCCCAGTCAATAGCATTTTTCAACACACCGGGAATCGAATAATTATATTCTGGCGTCACGATCAGGATGGCATCGGCAGCTCTGATTTTTGCCTTGAAATCCTTAACCTTTTCCGGCGGCTGATGCTCTAAATCTTGATTGAAGGGCGGGATTCCTTCAAGGTCAAAAATCTCGAGGGTTGCGCTGTCAGGAGTCATTTCATGAGCAGCAGATAAGAGCGCCCTGTTGTAAGATTGTCTTCTCAAACTCCCTGCAAATCCAAGAATATGTATCTGCTTATCCATCAAACTTCCTCCTTTCTCACTCACTAAAATTCCTACTCTATAGGTAATCATCAATCATTCAACCCGCAATGTCGTTTATCTTTGCACAACTCCTGCCCGGTGAGTGACCATCTCGCACCTTCAAAATAAAGCCTCTCCCCCAGAAAAATACTGGTTTCATCTTATTTATTCTCTGAAGAATTCTTAATACCTTACACTTAAGCTCTCATCAAAGGAGGAAAATATGAGAAAAAGAATGAGACTTCGGATTTTTTTATGCCTCTTCATCGGAACGATCGCCTCATTCAGCTCTGCTCAAACGCCAGCAGATTTCCGCGAGGTGGAACAAGTCTTGGGTGTATCCGGACAGATGCAAGAAGGCGCTTTCGTGGTATCCTTCCCCAGAAGTGACCTCAGATTTGCCATCTACGGTGAAAACGTTCCAACCGCTTTTGGCTTTGGCTCATGGACCGCATGGAGAAACATGGGCAAGGAGACGATGGTGATGGGGGATCTTGTTCTTCTCGAGAAGGAGATCAATCCTGTGATCTCGGCCCTTGCAGAAGCAAACATTGATGTCACCGCGTTGCATAATCATTTTCTCGGTGAAAAGCCCCGCATCATGTACATGCACGTTCATGGTATGGGACAGGCAGGGCCGCTCGCACGCGGCATTCGGAAGGCGCTGGATAAGACAGGGACCCCATGGTCACATCCTGCTGCAACCAGTGCCTCGCCCGCGGTCAACACAAAACGGATCGAAGAGATCATTGGCCATGCCGGCAAAGCTGGAAGTGGCATTTTTAAAATCACCGTGGGCCGACCGGGTGTGAGAATGAACGGGGGGGAGCTCACTTCGAGCATGGGCCTTAACTCGTGGATCGCTTTTATCGGCACGAATGAACGATCTCACGTGGCCGGGGATATCGCGATGGTCGCAAATGAAGTGAATCCTGTCATCCGCGCGCTGCGCAAACACGGGATAAGAATTTTAGCGGTTCACAATCACATGCTCGGCGAAGAACCCCGCATCTTCTTTCTCCACTACTGGGGAACGGGTAGAGCTGAATATTTAGCCCAGGCTTTTCGCGACGCCTTAGCCCAGCTTAAATGATCCGGGAGCAACTGAAGCGGGGTTAGCCTGTCTACCATCCTTCATCTATCCCCTCCTGCCCTCGAATAGAGACCGAACGCCAGCTTCTGGATGCGTGGCGGTGGGAATGATCCCACCCGGTCTCTGTGGCCACCGATGAATTCCAGAACTTCGTTTTGTTTCGTAACCAAACTAAAATACAGCATTTCGAGACATAAAATAGGGATTTTACCGTATTTATTACTCACCAAATTCTTTAGTATGTATAATAAAAACCTATCGCTCCCAGTCCCAAAAGAAAGGAGAAGAGTATGCCCAAATCCGTTTCTACTGCCGGTAAGGAAAGCTCAACCGGGAACACAGAGCAAACCATTAAGAAACTGATTATGACCCTTTCCAATGACAATGATTTTGTCCGTAAGGACGCCCGCCAGTCTCTTGTGGCCATCGGAAGCCCAGCAGTATCTCCATTGATTGAAGCCTTGAAACAGAAAAATGACCACGTGAGGCGCGAAGCAGTAAAAGCCCTCTCTGCGATCGGAGATCCTGGGGTGGCCCCTGCGCTGATAAAAAGTCTTGAAGACGAGGAATTCGACATTCGCTGGCTCGCAGCTGAAGGTCTGGTCGGATTGGGCATGGATGGGTTGAAGCCTTTGCTCCGGGCATTAATAGACCGCGGGGACTCACCTTTGCTCTTGGAAGGCGCGCATCATGTGATCCATGACATGGCAAAGGGGGGACTGAAAAAATATTTGGGCCCGGTGTTAGCTTCGTTGGAGGGCGTTGGAACCGCGGTGAAAGCACCCGTTGCAGCCTCTCATGCCCTGGAAATGATGAGAGAGGCAAAGATCATTTAATACCTTATACCCAACCTTCCTTACACGACATCTCATGCCTATGTCCCGAGTTCATACGGCATAGCGAAAAATTGTAAGAGGAAAGTCTCCATGTTTTCAAAAATGTTACGCTGGATTAATGAGCGTTGGCCTCTCAGCACCGCCATTCGTTGGAGCCTTGAAGAGGAGATGCCCGGAGGAACCAGTTATGCTTATATTTTTGGCAGTTGCGTCCTCATTCTCTTTCTCTTTCAGGTGATCACAGGCGTATGGCAGTTGCTCTATTTCGTTCCCACGACTGATCGTGGCTATGACAGCCTCAATTATTTACGTACGGAGATACCCTTCGGATGGCTTATCCATGGGTTGCACTATTGGGGTGCCAGCGCCATGATCGTTCTCGTAGGGTTACATATCTCGCAGGTCTACATCTGGGGAGCTTATAAAAACCCTCGCCAGCTGACTTGGCTGATCGGTGTGGGTAATTTGCTTCTTACTTTGGCCCTTGGATTTACCGGGCCGGTTTTGCCCTGGGATGAGAGGGGGTATTGGGAAGCAGAGGTAGCGGTGAGTTCGGCTGGGACCATACCGCTCATCGGGACTCTGGCAAGAAATCTGTTGTCTGGGTGCACCGCTCTTGGGCAGATGACCGTCTCCCGTTTCTTCTTCCTCCATGTCGCTATCCTGCCCGGGATATTGATCGCATTCGTTATCCTCCATCTGGTTGCCTTCCGCAAGTTTGGCATTTCAGGTCCCTGGGATGAAGCCAAACGCAAGCTCACCGGCCTCTTCTGGCCCGACCAGATATTCAAGGATGGCATCGTGGTTACCCTCATTTTCGTAGCTCTGGTGGGTTTGTCTGCTTACTGGCCTCCCCCCTATTCCGGTCCATTAGATGTTTTGGAAACCTTTTACGTTCCGAAGCCAGAATGGTACTTTCTCTTCTTTTACCAAACCCTGAAGGCCTTTCACGGGGTATTCGAACCGATCGGCACAATCGGGATTCCACTTATTGTAACTCTACTTTTTCTATTCCTCCCTTTCTATGATCAAAGTCCTGAGCGAAATCCGGCCCGTCGTCCGGTCGCAATGATTTGCTTCTTCATTTTTATTGCCTGGGTGATCACGATGGCGATTATTGGATATGACAGTCACCCCGGGATTGCATCGGAAGGCACATCGAAGGTCAGCACAGCGAGTTTACAAGCCTCGAAAGTTTCATCGGGAGATCCCGCTGCCCAAGCTTCAGCGACTGTAAAGCAAGGCGAACAACTCTTCAACTCCCTCGGATGCATCGGGTGCCACACGATTAAGGGCAGAGGAGGCGTCGTAGGACCGGCATTAACTCCTCAATTGCTAAAAGGCAAAACCCGCCAGTGGCTCATCACCCAGATTCGAAACCCAAGATCCCACAATCCCAGTACGATCATGCCGGCTTTCAGTTCCGCCACAGACCGGCAGATCAATGATGTCGTCGATTTTTTATTAAGTGTCGTTCAAGGAAAACCGGTGATTCGTGGACCAGTAGTCAAAGCACCTCCAACAGCAACGGTCCCTGTGCCACCTGCAATCCCATCGACCGCAGAAGTGACCGGCCCTCATGGCCCTCCGGAGGCAGCCTCCTTCACCATTGGAAATGTTGAGCTTGGAGCCACTATCTTTCATCAGGACTGCGAACCCTGCCATGGTCCTCAGGGCAAGGACAAAGTTCCAAATCCTGGTTCTACCGATGGCACCGTTCCACCCCTCAACCCGATTGATCCAACCCTGTTTAACAAAACCGCTCAGATCTTTGTCGATCACATCGATCCATATATTCAGCATGGTTCAATCCCAGACGGACCAAACCCGGCACTACACATGCTCTCGTTCGGAGACAGCCAATCACTCACCCAACAGATGATCGCCAATGTGGAAGCTTATGTCCTGCGCTTGAACGGCGTAGAGCGGGCGCAACCCGTTCATCCTGTACTCCAGCCGCCCTTGTTTTTCTGGCTGGTGGTCATCGTCTACGCACTCGTATTGGGTGGATTCTTGATCTGGAAAGGTAAGAGGTGAGGCTGATGAAGATGCCGGATATGGTTCCGCATGGCTCGAGGAAGTGATTATTATTCTGAGGTGTAATCATGGTCGATAATCAAAACTGGAATCATACCTGCGCCGTTGCAGAGGCCCCTTTATCCGGCGGAGGGGTTCCTGCTCTTCAGCCTGAAACGCCACGGAGAAGATTTCTGAAGCTCATCACCAATCTAATGGTCGCCCTTGTGGCCGCGGTCTTGGCAGTTCCCCTTATTGGCGGTATGATCGGATCTTCTTTCCGTTTAAAAAAATTGCGTTGGGCCGAGATTGGGGATATCAGCTCGCTATCCCTTGAGGAGCCGACCAATATGAAATTTGCCTACAAGACAGAAGATGCCTATATCCGGGAAACCGTGATCCACGATGTCTGGGTCATCAAACATTCTCCGTCAGAAGTCACGGTGTTCTCCCCGATCTGCCCTCATCTGGGCTGCCATTACGCATGGCATCCTGAGACTCAGGAATTCGCCTGCCCCTGTCACGGGAGCATCTATTCGATCACAGGTAAAGTGCTCGGTGGCCCGGCTCCTCGCCCCCTCGACACGTTACCGTTCAAGCTGGAAAAAGAAGTACTCTTCGTCGAATGGGAGACGTTCAAAGTCGGGACACCTCAAAAGACTCGAACGTAAACGGCAGTACGGGTGAATCCTTGAGCTGTAGGGCGATTAATCCAATTGGTGCAAGAAGGCTATATTCAGATCCAACCATAAAAATGGGATACGCACAAAAGAAGAACGGCCTTGTTCAAGAACCAACCCGAAAGATCCAGTGGTTCACAAAACGCTTATTCCTGACTCATTTTCATATTGAAAACATCTCTTTCTCTGCGTTAATCTTAACTGAGAAAATTGTGCTTCAAAATACTAGATGAGGAGAATGGACAATGAAGTTCGACATCTCCACGATATTCTGGCTATTCTTCATCATTGCAGCACTTCAGCCCCTTTTAAAGAAGCGATTCCTTTTGGCGATGAGGCAGAGGTTGATCGCTACGTTTGAGAAGAAGAGAGGGTCCAGAGTGATCGTTCTCATACACCGGCAGGAGACCATGAGCCTCTTAGGCTTCCCCATCTTCCGGTATATTGATATCGATGACTCTGAAGGGGTCATCAGGGCGATTCACATGACAGATCCTGATATGCCTCTTGACCTTGTGCTTCATACCCCCGGAGGCTTGGTACTTGCTGCTTACCAGATTGCTCACGCCGTTCGGATGCATCAAGGGAAGATTACGGTCTTCGTCCCCCATTATGCCATGTCAGGAGGGACATTGATTGCCCTGGCAGCGGATGAGATCGTCATGGAAGAGCATGCTGTCCTGGGTCCTGTTGATCCGCAGATTGGCGAGTACCCTGCGGCATCCCTCGTGAAGCTGGCCGAGAGCAAACCCATATCAGACATTGACGACAAATCATGGCTCCTTGCAGACGTTGGCAAAAAGGCAATTGAACAGATCAGAGCTCAGGTGAAAGCCCTTCTTGACGTGAAATATGCGCCGGAAAAAGCAGAAGAGCTGGCTCAAATTCTTACAGAAGGCAGATGGACCCACGATTACCCAATCACCTACGAGGCGGCCATGAAGCTTGGCCTCCATGTGACAAAGGGCATCCCTCCCGAGCTGTATCAACTGATGAGCCTCTATCCTCAACCCGTCAGACACCAGCCGTCGGTAGAATATCTCCCGATTCCAAGATTCAAAGGACCGGCTCCTAAAACATAGGACAAAAAGATGCCATTTCACCTTCTTTTCGTGGTTTCTGTCTTTGCCGGATTTGTGGGTGCCATGAGCGGAATGGGCGGCGGCGTGATTCTGATTCCGGTGCTCACATTCTTAGGAATGGATATCAAGAACGCCATCGCTGTAAGCATCGTCTCAGTGATCGCGACGTCGAGTGGTTCTGCTTCTGCCTATGTCAGGGATCGCATTACCAATCTCAAGGTGGGCATGTTCCTCGAGATGTTTACGATTGTGGGGGCGTTGGCCGGAGCAACGATCACACTCGTTTCCGGGAGAAGGTTTCTCTTCATCCTATTTGGCATCGTCCTCTTGTCTTCATGGGTCGCTCTGTTTCGACAGAGAAACGAAGATTGGCACCCAACCGCCGATCAAGACCATTTCTCCCGCTGGCTCGAATTGCAAGGAAGCTACTATGACCAATCCATTCGGGAAACGATAGACTACCGCGGCACACACGCCTACCTCGGTGGTCCTTTAATGTTTGTCGCCGGCATGATCGCCGGCCTTCTGGGCATTGGTGCAGGTGCCCTCAAGGTGCTGATTCACGATCTGGTCATGAGGCTTCCCCCGAAAGTCTCGACGACGACAAGTAATCTCATCATCGGTGTGACGGCCCTCGCCGGAACGAGCGTCTATCTCTCGGCAGGAATGATCGATCCGGGATTAGCAGCGCCGATTATTCTGGGTGTTGTATTGGGGGCAACACTGGGCACACACCTCCTGGTCCGGCTGACCAATCAGATGGTGCGCCGTATCTTTCTCGCGATATTATTGATACTGGGAGCCGAAATGATTATTCGCGGTGTGGTGGGAGTCTGATGGCACGAGGGCAGACACCGGCCAAGTCTGAGAAGGCAGAAACCCATCGCCATTTCGATATGGAGATCCTGATCGGGTATATCCTTTTGGTAGGGGTCCTCCTTAGCGTCGCGTTGCTTGCCATCGGTTTCATCTGGCGCTGGGAAAGATCCGGGAATCTGCGTTTTCAGCATACCATTGTGGGAATGAATTTCTTCGAATTCGTCTTAACCAGTCTCCGGCAGACGGCCTCCCACGAGCTTCGCCCCCGTGTCATGGTCAATATGGGAATTGCTGTCTTGATGCTGACACCCTTTGTCCGTGTCCTGGCTTCTGTATTCTATTTTGCTCTTGTCCTGCGCAACTGGAAGTATGCTCTCTTCACCGGTTTTGTCCTCGGTATTCTCACCTACAGTCTGTTCCTCCGCTAAACCATTTTTCAATCGGCAAGAAAAGCCGTAGAGAACGCAAATATGCGTTTCCTACAAGGGAACGGTCGACCGTTTCGTTTTCCTTCGTAACCGAGAGGTCACAGGTTGTGCAGGAATTCGTTAAAATACCGTTCTTCTGCCGGTAAAATACAAGGTTTACCTTATTCACTTCCCCAAACCTATTTATTTTAATGGAATTTGAATGACTCCCTTGAAAGGAGGAGGAAAGATGGAGAAATCTTCTTGCCCATTCAGGGCAACTTTTTTTATCTTTGGGGTTCTCCTTTTTATTCTTCTTCAAGGATGTTTGCCTATTTCCAAGCAGCTGAGAGCTCAGGCAGATAAAACGCTCACCTTCCATCAAGTTTTTCAAAACCCGGATGCTTATAAAAGTAAAACCGTCATCTGGGGTGGAGAGATTGTTGAAACCATCAATCAGAAAGACGAGACAACCCTGATCATCGTTTTGCAGCGCCCTCTTGATTGGACCCAAGAGCCTGAGTTCAGACGCTCCGAAGGAAGATTTATCATCCTTGTTCAGGGGTATGTCGACCCCTATGTCTTCAGAAGAGGAAGGAGAATTACCGTTGCAGGTGAAATCCTGGGAAGGAAAGTCATGCGCCTTGGTGAATTGGAATATCCCTATCCTCTTCTTCTGAGCAAGCAGATTTATCTCTGGGGACAGTATTACTACTATCCCTATCCTTATTATTGGTATTATCCTTGGTATCCTTACCGGTGGTAAGTCCTCCTTGAGAATGGGGCAGGAAAGGAAATGATCTCAGCAATCACTGTCTTTAACGGAGCATTTTCTCCCCATGGCATGGAAAGAAAGACTTAGGCTATTAGAGAGAGGATGAAACATGAAAAAAATATGGATGATGTTAAGTCTTGCAATCTTACTCTTTCCAGCTTTTGTCTCGGCAGACTGCGCAGACCTGGAAAGGTATACGAGTTGGATTCTCGAGACATCACATACCATCGTCTTCTATGCAGTACAGAGACCCTTCGCGCGTGTTGAAATACCAAATTGCGAGATCCATCCATTATCGACGATTCGCCTTCTCAACAGTTACGTGTGTAACTCGGATAAGATTATGATAGACGGAATATCCTGCCACATTATTTCAGTGGAACTGCTGCATTGAAAAAGTGACGCCTCTTGTCTGCCACTTCATGCCATCAGCAAGAGGTAGACGGGCGTACGGGAATCGATAGGATCTCTCTCGGGAGGTAACCAAACATGCTGTCGAAAATACCAATCGATCTTGACCGAATCAAAAAAGAAGATCTGGACAAAGAGATCTTGAGAGCTGCAATGATTGCTGAATTGGATGCCATCAATCTGTACGAGCAAATGGCCAATATGGCCCAGGATAAGAATATCAGGAAGCTACTCCTGGACGTGGCCAGAGAAGAGAAGACGCACGTTGGGGAGTTCCAAACCCTTCTGTTAAGGAAGGATCAACAACAAAGAAATGAGCTGAAAGAAGGAGAGAAAGAAGTTGAAGGGCTACTTAGAGAAAGGGAAAAATAGTTAACTTTTTCTCCGTTGAATCTCAAGAACTTCCCGACTCCTTTGGCTAAAAAAGGTTTGAACTGCAGAAATGACCCTTCATTTGGACGATCTGAGCCTGTCATAGAATTCCTGCTGTTTTGAACTGATCTTTACTTTTTTGGGTTTCTCCGCTCTACGCTGTGCCATGATTACTCACCTCCAAATTTCTTATTCCTAAGGTAATCACGGTCATGCAATATGGCAAGGAGGGAAGTCACGAACTTCTAAAGAATCGCTCGAAAATACAGCATTCCCGAGCAAAAAATACGGGATTCACCCCATCATATTTTCCCATTACGCATGAGAGAATGGGAAGTAGTTTTCAGTGTGAAAACGTCATACAGGAGGGACGCGCTTGTAATATCATCGAACGATCCACGTGAGACGAAAGGAGGGCAACTATGCTAATTCATCGCCAAAGTCGTCGGTCAGCTATTCTGTTTCGCTTTTTTGTAATGGGAATGATCGTAATCTTGTTCCAGCCGTTTCTTGTGGAGGCTGCGGAGAAGGGAAAACCCGTCGATTTGAGCACAGCCATTATACAGGTGGCAAAACAGAATCTCCCGGCCGTCGTCTACATTGAAGTGACGGAAAGTCGAGAAGTGGCCAATCCCTTTTTGCCCTACGAGAACGATCCTTTCTTCCGGCGGTTTTTTGGCAATCCCAAAATGCCCCGAAAGTTTAAACAGGAGATAAAGGGCCTGGGATCGGGGATGATCATCGATGCCCAGGGCCACATCCTCACCAACTACCATGTGGCCGGAGGTGCGACCAAACTCGAGGTGACATTGGCCGATGGGAGCAAATACCCCGCCACATTGGTTGGAGGCGACCCAAAGACGGACCTCGCAGTGATACGGATTCAATCCAAGGAGAAGCTTCCTTATGTCACCTTTGGGGATTCGGACAAGGTGGAGGTGGGAGAATGGGTCGTGGCTATTGGGGCCCCTCGTGCTTTGGAAAAAACCGTAACCCAGGGAATCATCAGTGCTAAGCATCGCCGGGGAATAACCGATCCAACCGGCTACCAGGATTTTTTGCAAACGGATGCAGCCATCAATCCGGGCAATAGCGGCGGTCCCCTTTTGAATCTCTACGGAGAAGTGATCGGAGTGAATGCAGCCATTGCGACGGAGTCGGGAGGTTTCGAAGGCATCGGTTTCACCATCCCCAGCAATATGGCTGCCTATGTGGCCAAGGCGCTGATTGCTCACGGCAAGGTGGAGCGCGGATGGTTGGGGGTCACGATCCGTGATCTTACGCCGGAGTTGGCAAAATCTGTCCATGTGGAAACGTTGAAGGGAGCGCTGATTGTGGATGTCGCCAAAGGTGGGCCGGCAGACAAGGCCGGTATGAAAAAGAATGATGTCGTAATCGCATATCGAGGCAAGGAGATGCCAGATACCAGCACGCTTCGAACCGACGTCGCGGAGACACCCATTGGCACAGAAGCAAAAATAACTATTCTTCGCAATGGAAAGAAAGAAGAGCTGACCGTGAAGATCGGAAGCCTCGAAGCATCGACAAAGATCCTCGCCGCCGCGGTTAAGGATCATTTGGGTGTGGAGGTGAGGCCTCCCAATTCGATGGAGGTCAATAAATACGGGATAAACCCTAATCAGGGAGTGGTGATCACATGGGAGGATCCAAAGGGTCCTCTCAAAGAGGCTGGTTTCGAAATTGGAGATATGATTCTCGCCATCAACAACCAGCCTATCGAGAGCATGGAGAGCTTTGTTGACCTGGTCAGTTTATTAAGGCCAAAACAGAAGATATCCATCCTCGCTCTCGACCATCGAACCGGTAATACAGGCACCATCCAGGTAGTCGTTCGATAGACGCTTAAATGACGTGACGAGGAATTTAGGGATGAAAAACCAATATTTCAATGCCTCAAAAATATGGACTTCCCTCATCGTTATCCTTTGTCTGGCAATCTGTCCTATCTTGACGAAACGTCTTCTTGCTCAGGGAAAGATGTCAGAAACTCCTGGAGCAGGAGGGGAGAAGAAGTCTTCAGAGAAGCTTCCCGAACCAAAACTTTCGGTCACCCATCACTCGATAGAGATCAACGGAAAAAAACTCAATTACACAGCCACCGCGGGTGACATCCAGTTGAAAGATGACACCGGGAAGCTTAGAGCCAATATGTTTTTCGTTGCCTATGTGAAGGATGACGAAGAAAGTAAGTCCAGACGTCCGGTCACATTTGCTTTCAACGGAGGGCCGGGGGCATCGTCTATTTTCTTGCATCTCGGAGCCCTTGGCCCTAAACGGGCCCTTTTAGGAGATGAGAAACCCCTACCGCCACCCTATCGACTGGTGACGAACGAATACACGTGGCTCGATTTTACGGATCTCGTTTTTATCGATCCTGTGGGTACCGGTTATAGCCGTTCCGCTCCAGGGACTGAATCAAAGGAATTTTATGGTGTAAAAGGAGATATTCAGTCGGTCGCGGAGTTTATCCGGATTTATTTGACAAGATATCAACGATGGCTGTCGCCAAAATTTATTGCTGGAGAGAGCTATGGTACCACCAGAGCCGCAGGCCTTTCGGGCTACCTCCAGAATAAACTCGGCATCAACCTCAATGGAATCCTCCTTATTTCAGAGGTTCTGAATTTTCAGACGATAGTATTCGGTCCTGGTAATGACCTACCCTATATTTTGTATCTGCCTCCTTACACGATTGCCGCCTGGTATCATCGAAAGCTCCCTCCTGGATACCAGTCGGATTTATCAAAAACTCTTCAAGAAGTGGAAAAATTTGCACTGAACGAATACGCCCTGGCATTGACCAAAGGGAACGGACTCTCTGATGGAGAGCGCGACAGAATCATTGAAAAATTAGCCGGTTATACCGGCCTCTCAAAAACCTACGTCAAGAATTCGAATTTAAGGATCGACCGGGATGATTTCGTGAAGGAATTGCTCCGGAACGAAAATCGCCGGATTGGGGTTCTCGACTCAAGAATTTCAGCGAGCTATAAGGTCCATGAGTTTGTGGAAGACCCCAGCGTCTTTGTGGTGGTCGGCCCTTTGGTCGCTACCTGGAATGACTATGTGAGAAACGAATTAAAATATGAGACGGAAATGCCCTACGAGATCTTGTCCGAGAAAGTGAATGAATTGTGGAATTGGGGATCTGCTACAGGGGGACTGGGATATGTGGACGTAGCAAAGATATTACAGAAGGCCATGAGTGAAAATAAGTTCTTAAAGGTCTTTATAGCGAGTGGTTACTATGATTTAGATACATCCTATTTTGCAGCAAAGTACACCGTGAACCATCTGGGCCTGGATCCAAGTTTATGGAATAACATCACTCTCGCTTACTATGATGGAGGGCATCAGATGTACACCCACTTGCCCTCGCTCAAAAAGCTGAAAACGGATGCATCTGTGTTTATGAAGAGAACCCTTGAATCAGGGCGATAGAGGAGGATTGCTGCGAGCATGATACCTCTCAAGGATACCATCCCGCGCATCGGGTTCCCCTTCATGACATGGATGCTGATTGCTATAAACGGAATCATCTTCGTCTTTGAAATATCCATCCCTAAGGATCTCTTGCTGAAAGTTTTTTATCTCTTCGGTCTTGTCCCGGCAAAGTATACTTATCCAAAGTGGGCCATTATTCACGGACTCCAGTTTGACGATTACCTCTCGTTTTTTACAAATATGTTCTTGCACGGCGGCTGGTTGCACATCATCGGGAATATGTGGTTCCTCTATCTATTCGGAAGCAGGGTCGAAGAACACATGGGTCACGGAAGATTTCTGATATTCTATCTCCTGGCCGGGATTGCAGCGAGCGCAGCTTATTTTGCCCTCGATATCCACTCAACGATCCCGGAATTTGGTGCGTCCGGTGCCATCGCCGGAGTGATGGGTGCCTATGTGGTGATGTTTCCGAAAGCTAAAATTTTAACAGTAATTCCAATCCTGTTTCTGCCTTTTTTTGTTCAGTTATCCGCCTTTATCTATGTGGGATACTGGTTTCTCCTTCAGTTACTATCCGGCACCCTTTCTTTTGCGTCTTCCAGCAGCAGCCAGGGAGGGGTGGCATGGTGGGCACATGTCGGAGGATTTGCTGCCGGAATTCTGCTCTTCCCCCTTTTCAGAAGGAAGGAGCGCTCGTACCGTAAGTTTTACCCCGATGAAACGTACCATCGCATCGGTGATTAGACAGGGAGGAGATTCTTGGATTTCTTTGGTGTGAAAATCGTCAACTTCAAGCGCCGTATAGAAACCGGTTTGCTCAGGCTCCGACTGTGCCGACTCGGGGATTTGCGCGCGTTATATTTCCTATTTACGCCGGAGATTTTTCCGGAGGGTAAGGGGTCTAAAAGTAAACCCAACTCTTTGTTCTCTTTCTACAGATGGATGAAAAGCGCTTTCCAGGTGATTTATATCATCGAGGTTGAGGAGAATGGCGGACACAGGATCATTGGCTCTGTGGGACTTTATGACATGGAGCTGGGCCGGAATTTAAGATTATCCCTCACAGTATTTAACCCTGAGGACAGAGGACGAGGATATGGGGAAAAAGCCCTTACCCTTCTTCTCAATCTTCTTCAAGAGAATGGGGCAGCAGAAGTGGTTCATGCAGAAATCTTGAAAAGCAATGTACCCTCTCTGCGCCTTTGCAGAAAGCTCGGTTTCGAAGTTAAGAGACTCTATCGAGACAGATTCTTACTCGAAAAAGACCAAAAGAGGGAATCCGAGGAGGGATGATGATGAACCACAGAGTTTTCAAACGATCGATGCCTTTTATCCTTGTTGTTATAATCTCTTTGATCTGGCTTGGATCAAGCCATGCCCAGACTCAGGCAAAAGGGCCAACCGAACAGACCGAGCTGGATCAACTCTTCAAAAAAGCCCGCGAGAGCTTTCTGAAAAAGGACTTCAAGGACGCAGTCTCTGACATCCGGAGGGGGGAAGCGTTCGTTAAGCAAGAAGCCGATCGAGCGACAGGTGAAGCGAAGCAAAGCCTGATGGGCTCTGCACAGGAACTGGATAAATTGGCAGAGGAGTTGCAGAAAAGAACTGTCCGTTCTGTCAAAGAACTTGACTCGGTCTTTGCTCGAACCCATCATGCTCTTGCAAGATACTACCAGGAGAAAGCTTCTGAATCCTGGACCCAAAAGGCAATTACAGAAACAGGGTATTACCTGAGACTTTCTGCCGTCCATCTTGAAAATGCTCTCACCTGGACGGGTCATCGGATAGAAGCAGGAGTGGCAACTGTTGTCGATGAGGCAAAACGTCTTGGTGAGAAGATGGAGAAAGGAAAGGAATGGGTCGCCTCTGAAGCCACCAAAAGTATTGATGCCATCAGAAAAGAGGTTGATGAAGCAACCCGTAAGATCGAATCGCTGGGGTTCAAGTCGTCTACGATTCACGTATCAGACAGGCCGATCAGGGCCGTCAATTTAAACACAGCCGTTATTCAGGTTGCAAAGCAGAATCTTCCGGCAGTCGTCTATATCGAAGTGACCGAAACCCGGGAGGTTGAGAACCCTTTCTTCTCCTTCGAAAACAATCCTTTCTTTCGACGGTTTTTCGGCGTGCCAAAGATGCCCCGAAGGTTTAAACAGGAAATCAAAGGGTTGGGATCAGGGATGATCATCGATAAAGACGGCCACATCCTCACCAATTACCATGTGGCAGGAGGAGCGACGAAAATGGAGGTAACTCTGGCCGATGGTAGCAAATATCCGGCGAAACTGGTGGGAGGAGATCCAAAGACCGATCTGGCAGTGATCCAGATTCAGGCTAAGGAAAGTCTTCCGCAAGTCACCTTCGGCAATTCAGACAAAGCAGAGGTAGGAGAGTGGGTCGTGGCCATTGGGGCTCCCCGTGCTTTGGAGAAGACTGTCACTCAAGGAATTATCAGTGCCAAACATCGAACTGGGATAACCGACCCGAACAGCTATCAAGATTTTCTCCAGACCGATGCGGCCATCAACCCTGGAAACAGTGGCGGGCCTCTCCTGGACCTTAATGGTGACGTAATCGGAGTTAACGCCGCCATCGCCACGGAGTCGGGCGGCTTTGAAGGGATCGGTTTTACCATCCCCAGCAACATGGCCGTCTATGTGGCAAAGGCTTTGATCGCCCATGGAAAGGTGGAGCGAGGCTGGCTGGGTGTCACCATACGTAACCTCACGCCTGAGCTTGCGAAATCTGTGCATACGGAAACCCTGAGGGGAGCGCTGGTGGTTGACGTGGTAAAAGAAGGCCCAGCAGATAAGGCCGGTATGAAAAACAACGATGTGGTGATCACCTACGGAGGCAAAGAGATTCCCGACTCGGCTGCTCTTCGGAATGAAGTGGCCGAGACCCCAATCGGCCAGGACGTAAAGGTCACCGTTCTCCGAAACGGAAAAAAGGAAAGCCTGACCGTAAAAATTGGATCTTTGGAGCAATCGATTAAGCTGCTATCTGCCTCTGTCAAGGAACGCTTGGGAGCAGAGGTAAGACTTCCTACTGCCAGGGAGGTTCAACAATATGGGTTGACCCCCAGCCAGGGAGTGGTGATCACGTGGTTGGATCCAAAAGGGTCCCTTGCCGAGGCAGGATTTGAAATAGGGGATATGATCTTAGCGATCAACGGCCAACCCATTGAGGGCATGCAAAGCTTTGTCGATCTGGTGAGTACTCTCCGGCCAAACCAGAAGATTTCTGTCTTAGCCCTTGATCACCGGACCGGGAATACAATGACCATTCAGGTGGTCGTGCGATAAGATTTGATCAAGAGGAGGGATGAAAATGAAAAAATCAATCGGGCTCTTCAGCCTAATTTCTGGTCTGCTTCTTCTGGCTTTTTCTTCCGGATGTGTTTCGCTTCCCGCATCTCCTCCTGGAACAAGACCTGTCATCACTCAGGCTTTCATTTCGAAAGAAATGGGACGATACGGAGACGTCTTGAAAATTTATATTGAGGCAGATGACCCTCAAGGCTTTATGTTTAGAATTGCCACCTCGGTAGATCAGGTGGGTTATGGTCATTATCTGGCCGATTGGGTCTATCTGGACCCACGATATCAGCATCACGTCATCGGATATCTTCAGTGGAACACCTTTAGCTACAATGCATCCAGGATGCCGGAGTGGACACAGCTTACGATCAAGGTTTCGATCTTTGATACGGACGGCAACGAGAGCAACGAAGTGGTTTTCCCGTTTGAATTTGTTTCCCAAGCTGTTCCTGAATCTCCCCTGCCCCCTTCTTTCAATCAACAAAATCTTCCGCTGCTGGGATATATCGACATCAATCTCTTCAATCCATTGGAGATGGGCGGCGAGGATGAGGGGGTCTTTCCCAGGTAACGAAATTAAGCAGTGGTAGAGGTCAGAAAAAGAATATTAAACCTTCTATCAACACAACCCAAACCTTCTTGGCAGGAGCAGACATGGATGTGATAATCGCATTATTCAGGGATACCTTTCAACCGCCGGGTGGTGAGATGGGTCCCTGGATGAGGGGCTGGGAATACCATATGGGACTTTTTCCCATCATCTTGATGTTCCTTTTTTGGATCGCTGTGATCGTGGCGATCCTTTTTCTCATCCGATGGCTGGTTGTTTCCACGCGGCA
>Ga0315282_10001588_pt1 | contig 42573 bp, 35 predicted proteins | sample YL17G07_20_MG_FD_203693 | JGI IMG/M metagenome (GOLD analysis project Ga0315282, IMG submission 203693) | Sediment microbial communities from Yellowstone Lake, YNP, Wyoming, USA - YL17G07_20 | ecosystem: Environmental > Aquatic > Freshwater > Lake > Sediment | place: USA: Wyoming | collected... | reverse complement strand
CGAAATCGGCGATAAGCTCCCGTGTCAGGGCGACCTCCGGGACGAGGAATAACGTCTTCCCGGAATTGCCCATGGCCCTTTGGACGAGGCCGCGATAAGCCGCCTCGAGCGCCGGCCTCGGACCGTAAAGGAAAAAGGCCCCGGAGCGGCCTTCGTCCAGCGCCTTTTCGACCGGAGAGAGGGCGCCCTCCGAGCGCTTGGTCCCCGGGAAATCCAGCCGGAGCTGGGAGGTCCTTTCTTCGGGGCTCTCCTTCCTGACCTGCGGGGAGGGGGCCGGTGTTTCCAAAACGGCCACGAGTCCCTTCTTTGCCATCCTGGAGATGAGGGCCGGGGCGCTCTTGAGGCCGGCCTTCCTTTGCAGGAAAAGCGGGCTGCGGCCCTTCGCCTGCTCCAGCAGGAGACCTGCCAGGGTCCGCTCCCTGGGGCCAAGCTTTTTCTTTTCCAGGGCCTCCCGTCCGGCATCCGTCAGCGTGACCGTCACTTTTGTCTTGAGGGCCAGGGAAGGCGGCAGGGACGCCTGAAGGATCTCGCCCCAGGATGAGTGGTATTCCGCGCTGAGGACCTCCGTGAAGGAGAGGTAGCGCTCGTCCCAAAAGGGCTTGTCGTCGAGGACCTCAGCGATGTCCTTGACCTGCATCCCCGGCGGAGGAGGCTCGGGGCTCGCGGCGACGATGAATCCGCTCTGGGTTTTTTTCCCGAGGGGGGCGAGGACCCGGCATCCCGGACGCGCCCTCTCCCGGAGGCGATCGGGAACGGCGTAAACGAAGGGCCGGTCAAGCGGCAGGGGAAAGACGACGCGGACGAAGAGGCTCATTTCCTGCCCAGGAGGGCCATCACCTTCTGCATGTCCTCCCAGACCATGCGGCGGATCTCCCGGTTGCCCTCGTTCCGGACGAGATAAGAAGGGTGGAACGTGGGCATGACCGGGATCCCCTGATAATCCGCGAATTTTCCTCGGAGCTCTCCCATCGCGGCCCGGCCGGGGACGAAATATTCCGTCGGCGTCCGGCCCAGGGAGACGATGACTTTGGGCTTGATGAGCTCGATCTGGCGGACGAGGTAGGGCCAGCAGGTTTCGACCTCATCCCGGTGGGGGACCCGGTTTTCGGGAGGCCGGCATTTCACGACGTTGGCGATATAGACCTCGTCCTCCCTAAACTTCATGGCCCCGATGATCTTCCGGAGCAGCTGTCCGGCCCGGCCGACGAAAGGCCGGCCCTGGAGGTCTTCGTCGCGGCCGGGGGCCTCGCCGATGAACATCAGCTCCGCCGCCGGATTCCCTTCCCCGGGCACGGCGCGCGTCCGGAGCTTGTGGAGCGGACAGAGGCGGCAGGCGAGGACCCGGCGCGCGACCTCGCCGAGGTCCCGGGCGTCGGCCGCCGTCGCGTCCCGCCTCGCCCGACCGTCCGGCGAGGCGGGACGGGCGGGCGGGCGGGACGGAGCTAACGGGGCCGCCCGGCCCGGGCCCGGGGACCGAGACTCCGGGGCGTCCGGGACCGCCGGACCCGCGTCCGGCGACGGCCTCCGTCCGGGCCCGGCCAGGCAGAAGCCGGCCCCCGCCTCATCCAGAAAATCAACGTGGTCCCGGAGGCAGGCCAGGATCTCAGCGGCGTTTTTTTTCAAGGACCCCCTCGATCTCGTCGAAGACCACCCGACTGATCTCCCGCTTGCTCAGGCGGGGCGTCGAGCGGACCTTGCCGGACGGATGGAGGATGTGGACTTCGTTGGCCGCCGTCCCGAAACCCAGCCCCTCTCCGACCGGGTTGGCGACCATGAGGTCCGCTCTCTTCCCGGCCATCTTCTTCCGGGCGTTGCCGATCATATCCCCGGTCTCCGCGGCGAAGCCGACAAGGACCTGGTTTTTCTTTCTTTTCCCCAGGAGGGCGAGGATGTCCTCGGTCTGTTCGATCTCGACGGCCCCGGCAAGGTCCCGTTTTTTCGCCTTCTCCGCAAGGACGTCCTTGAAGCGGAAGTCGGACACGGCGGCGGCCATGACGACGGCGTCCGCCCGCGGGAAAGCCCGGAGGACGGCCTCCTTCATCTCGGCCGCGGTCGTCACCTTTTTGATCTTCGCCCCGGCGGGCGGAAGAAGGGTCGTGGGTCCGGAAACGAGCGTGACCTCGGCCCCGCGGCGAAGGGCCTCTTTGGCGAGCTCGTAGCCCATTTTTCCGGACGAGGGGTTGGAGAGGAAGCGGACCGGGTCCATGAATTCCCGGGTCGGCCCCGCGGTGACCAGGATCCTCTTCCCCTTCAGGCTTTCGGTCCCGCCGATGAGGGTCATTCCCTCCGCGACGATCTTCTCCGGCTCGGCGAGCCGGCCCCAACCCTCGTCCCCGCAGGCCAGATACCCCTTGTCGGGCTCCACGAACTCAACGCCGAGGGCCTTGAGGGCCGCGATATTGGCCTGGGTCCGGGGGTGGAAATACATGGCCTCGTTCATGGCCGGGGCGACGAGCACGGGACAGCGGACGGCCAAAAACAGGGTGGATAGGAAATCGTCGGCGACGCCGGCCGCGAGCTTGCCGATGACGTTGGCCGTGGCCGGGGCGATGCAGTAGAGCGAGATCTCCTTGGCCAGGGAAATATGGCCGATCGTCCGGGCCGCCGGCTCGTCGAAGAGCCCGACGATCGTTTCGAGGCCCGAAAGGCTGCTGAAAAGGAGAGGCGAGATGAGGCGCGTCGTGTTCGCGGTCATGACGACCTGGACCTCCAGGCCGTTCTTCTGGAAGCCTCGGAGAACTTCGCAGGCCTTGTAGACGCCGATCGAGGACGAGACTCCCAGGGCGATCTTTTTCATGGCTTCCCCTTCTTCGGCGAGGACCGGGCCCGGGAGGCGAAGCTCCGCAGGATGGGCCCGAGCGCCCCGGCCCTGACTGCGCTGCGGCAGCGGGCCGCGACGATGACGGACTTGAGCTCTCCGACGGCCCTTTCGAGCTCATCGTTGACGACGACGTAATCGAACTCGGCGAAGGCGAGGATCTCGCCCGCCGCGTCCCGGAGCCGCCGGGAGATGTCCTCGGGGCTATCCTCTTTCCTCCGCTCCAGCCTGCGACGGAGCTCCGCGAAGACGGGCGGCATGATGAAAACGAACACGGCCGAAGGGATCTTCTTCCGGACCTGCCTGGTCCCCTGGACGTCGATGTCCAGGATGAGGTCATGGCCCCGGCTCTTCCGTTCGACCTCCGCCTTCGAGGTCCCGTAGAGGTGTCCGTGGACCCGGGCCCATTCGACGAACCGGCCGGCCCGGACCATCCGGGCGAAGACCTTCTCCGAGACGAAGCGATACTCGACGCCGTCGCGCTCCGACGGCCGTGGCTTCCGCGTCGTGTGAGAGACCGAGAACGCCAGGCCGGCCAGGTCCCGCCGGGCCTTCGCGATGAGGGTCGACTTGCCGCAGCCCGAAGGACCGCTCACGACAAAAACCATATTCGTCACCACCTCTTCTTTATCATACTCGGACGGGGGCCCGATGCAAGGTCGGGAATTCGGGACATGAACCAAATCTCTTGATTCGGTATCGCGTCCCAGGAATTCCATTTTTCATTCAATATTTTGAATATGCTGCCGGATCGTTTCGAGCTCGTTCTTGATCCCCAGGCTTTCCTTGGTGATCCGGATGTCCTGCGACTTGGAACTCAGGGTGTTCGCCTCCCGGTAGAGCTCCTGGGCCAGGAAGTCCAGTTTCTTCCCGACGGGTTCCGTCCCGCGGGGCGAAACCAGTCCCCTCAGGGTATCCAGGTGCGTCTTCAGCCGGGCGATCTCCTCGGCCAGGTCGTAGCGCTGGGTGAGGAATGACGCCTCCTCGGCCAGCCGCCCCTCGGAGACGGCGGGATTGTGGGTGAGGTCGCGGAGCCGGTGCTTCAGCTTCGCCTGGAGGCGGGCCGGTTGTCTCCGGAACCGGGCCTCGATCCGGGCGACGGCGCCCCGGATCCTCCGGATGTGGCTGCGGATCTCGCGGGCCGTTTCCCGTCCCTCTTTCCGCCTGAGCCGGACGATTTCCTCCGCCGTCCGGAGGAAGCTCCGCTCGAGAAACCGGACCTCCTCGACGCTGAGTCCCTTGCGGCTGAGCTCCACGAGCTCCGGGACGCGGAAAATGCTGTCCAGGGAGATTTCCAGGCGCCGGCCGGTTTTCCGGGAGACGCGGTCGAGGGAGGCCAGGATCTTCTCGAGGAGCCCCTCGTTGATGGAAAAGTTCCAGCTCGCGGGGCTGAGGGAAGCCATCTCCAGGAAGACCTCCACCCGGCCCCGCCGGATCTTTTTCTGGCAGAGGGCCCGGAGCCGGTTTTCCGCCTCGCCGATGGGCGCGCCCTTGTAGGACCAGTCGAAAAAGCGGTGGTTCAGCGTCTTGATGCTGATCCTCAGCCGGAGCGACCTCGAGGTGAAGCTTTTTTCGGCGAAACCCGTCATGCCATGGATCATTGGATGAGCTCCTCGTCTTCAGGATATTTTGAACAGCGACCGGGCGATCTCGTAAGCGTTGAGGGCTGAACCCAGGGTCAGGTTGTCGGCCACGGCCCAGATCCAAAACCCCCCGGGGATCGTCTCCGCCTTCTTGATCTGGCCGACGAAGACCTTGTCCTTCCCAGCCACGCTCACGGGAGAAATGGGTCCTGTCCCTTCGGCGGGAGCGAGCTTGATCGCGTCCGTCCGGCGGAACGAGGACTCGAGGTCGGCGATGCCGGCGTCCTTCCGCAGCTCGATGGCGCGGTAGTGGAGGGCCGCCGCGCATTCGCCGTACTCGGCGTTCGTCCGGGCATCCGCCGCCAGAAAGACCAGGTCCAGCCCCTCCAGGGCTTTGCGGTCCAGGTGGTGGACGATCTTGGGCTCGTCCCTGAACTGGGTCAGCTTGCTGTCCTCTTCACCGACGTCGGGGTCGTAGAACTCGAGGGACTGGAGGGGGAACTTTTTCACGCTCAGGACGCTCTTGATCTCCCGGCCCCTCAGGGTCTCGGAGCCGACGACGGCACAGCGGAATTTTGTCTTTCTCGAAGCGGCCACGGGGATCCCCTACCGGTTCTTCTCGCGCTCCAGCATGATCTGGTACATCCGGTCCTTGAGGGCCAGCTTCCTTTTCTTGAGGTCGCGCTCGAGGAGGGCGTCGGCCTCGGTGACGTGCGTCTTCAGCCGGATTTTATCGAGCTCGGTCTCGCAGATCCGGTGATCTTCGAGGACCTTCCGGAATTCGCCATTCTCCCTGGTGAGGATCTCTTTCAGTTCCTGTTCGTTCATCCGCTTCATTCTCCACGGCCCAGAATAGCACATCGACCGGGCCATTTCAATTTGGCGGGACGGCCGGGGGAATGATTGACTTCTCGGGGCCGGATTTATATACTAGTTTGGCCGTCCGGCGGACCCCGGACGTCATGGCTAGGTAGCTCAGTCGGTAGAGCGAAGGACTGAAAATCCTTGCGTCGGCGGTTCGATTCCGTCCCTAGCCATTTCTTGTTTTTTCGCCTTCTTTCTTCCCCTCGCCAGGCTTCTTTCGGAAGACAAGATCCCCTTTTTTGTCGGTCCCGAGGGCCACGGCATCCCCTTCCCCAAACTCTCCGGAGAGGATCTTCATCGCCAGCGGATTCTGAACATCGCGCTGGATGACGCGCTTGAGGGGCCGGGCGCCGTAGACCGGGTCGTAGCCGCGCTCGGCGAGGAGCGCCTCAGCCTCCGGCGACGCGTTGAACCCGATCTTCTTCTCCTCGAGCCGCTTTCGGAGGAGCTCCAGCTGGAGGTCGACGATCCGCAGGATGTCGGCCTTGGAAAGGGGCTTGAAGATGATGACCTCGTCGACGCGGTTGAGGAATTCCGGCTTGAAATGGCCCCCGAGGATTTCCCGGACGGCCTGTTCCATCTTGCCGTAGTCGCCGGCGAGCTCCTTGATGACCTGGCTGCCGAGGTTCGAGGTCATGATGATGACGGTGTTCTTGAAATCCACGGTCCGGCCCTTGCCGTCCGTCAGGCGGCCGTCGTCGAGGATCTGGAGGAGGACGTTGAAGACGTCCGCGTGGGCCTTCTCGATCTCGTCGAGGAGGACGAGCGAATATGGGCGCCGCTTGACGGCCTCCGTGAGCTGGCCGCCTTCCTCGTAGCCGACGTAGCCCGGCGGGGCGCCGATGAGCCGCGAGACGGTGTGTTTCTCCATGTATTCGGACATGTCGAGCCGGACCATGGCCTTTTCGTCGCTGAACAGGAATTCGGCCAGGGCCCGGGCCAGCTCGGTCTTCCCGACGCCGGTCGGTCCCAGGAAGATGAACGACCCGACCGGCCGGCCCGCGTCCTGGATCCCGGCCCGGGAGCGGCGGATGGTCGCCGCCACGGCCTGGATCGCCGGCTCCTGGCCGATGACGCGTCGGCCCAAGATTTCCTCCATCCGGAGAAGGCGGTCGACGTCGCCCTCGAGCATCTTGGAGACCGGGATCCCCGTCCACTTGGAGACGATCTGGGCCACGTCCTCCTCGTCCACCTCTTCCTTGAGCATCTTGCCCTTGGCTTGAAGCTGCGCGAGCTCCGCGGCGAGGCGGTCCATCTCCTTCTTGATCTCGGGGAGCTTGCCGTAGCGGATCTCGGCCGCCCGCTCGAGGTCACCCCGTCGCTCGGCGCCCTGCCCTTCGACTTTGACGGTATCGCCCTGCTCCTTGAGCCGACTCATCCCCTCGATGACCTTCTTTTCGTTCTGCCACCTGGCCCGCAGGGCGTCGGCCCGCTCCTTAATGTCGGCCAGCTCGGCCTCGATCTTCTCCAGCCGCTCCGCCGACGCGGGGTCCTTCTCCTTGCGGAGGGCCTGGCGTTCGATCTCGAGCTGGAGCTTCCGGCGGTCGAACTCGTCGATTTCCTCCGGCAGGCTGTCGATCTGGATCCGGATCCGCGCGGCGGCCTCGTCGATGAGATCGATGGCCTTGTCCGGGAGATAGCGGTTCGAGATATATCTGTTGGAGAGCGTCGCCGCGGCCACCAGGGCCGAGTCCTTGATCTTGACGCCGTGGTGGACCTCGTATTTCTCCTTGAGGCCGCGGAGGATGGAGATCGTCTCCTCGACCGACGGCTCGCCCACATAGACCTGCTGGAAGCGGCGCTCGAGGGCTGCGTCCTTTTCGATGTACTTCTTGTATTCGTTGAGGGTCGTCGCCCCGACGCACCTGAGCTCGCCCCGGGCCAGGGCCGGCTTGAGCATGTTCGAGGCATCGACCGCGCCCTCGGCCGCGCCGGCGCCGATGATCGTGTGGAGCTCGTCGATGAACAGGACGATGTCGCCGCCCGACTCCCGGATCTCCTTCAGGATCGCCTTGAGCCGGTCCTCGAACTCGCCCCGGAACTTGGTCCCCGCGACGAGGGCGCCGATGTCGAGGGCCAGGAGCCGCTTGTTCTTGAGGGACTGCGGCACGTCGCCGCTGGCGATGCGCTGGGCCAGCCCCTCGATGACGGCCGTCTTCCCGACGCCCGCCTCGCCGATGAGGACGGGGTTGTTTTTCGTCCGCCGCGACAGGACCTGGATGACGCGCCGGATCTCCTCCTCCCGGCCGATGACCGGGTCGAGCTTGCCCTGCCGGGCCAGGCCGGTCAGGTCGCGGGCGTACTTTTCGAGGACCTGGTACTTGCCCTCCGGCTGCGGGTCGGTGATCCTCTGGGAGCCGCGGACGGCGGCCAGGGCCCGGAGGACGCCGTCCTCCGTGACGCCTGACGCCCGGAGGATCCGCGGGACGTCGGCCCCCCCGTCCTTGAGCACGGCCAGGAAGATGTGCTCGGTCGAGACGTACTCGTCCTTGAGCTTCTCCGCTTCCTTCTCGGCGAGAGTGAGGACATCCCGCAGCGCCGGAGAGAGGGCGGCCTCGCCCCCGCCCTTGACCTTCGGGATCCTGGAGAGCGCGCCTTCGACGTCCGTCCGAATCCTCGCCGCCGGGGCCCCGAGCTTGGCCAGCAGGGCATTGACGATGTTGTCCTCCTGGCCGAGGAAGCTCCAGAGCAGGTGCTCGGGCCGGACCTCGGGGTTGCCGAGCTCCTCGGCCTTGGCCTGGGCCTTCTGCAAGGCCTCCTGCGACATGACGGTGAGTCGGTCCCAACGCATCAAACGTCTCCCTTCCGGATTTGGCTTTTTCTATTCTTGGTCAGAAGCGCAGGCCTGTCAAGACGCCGCGGCCGGCGCCGGAAGCGGTCTTGATCCGCCGATAAAGGGAAGGCCTTACGGGAAGACCCCTTATGGAGTCGGCCCCGCAACGATGGAAGAAGCCGAGGCGGCCCGGCGACGGCTCATCACCGATCGAGCTCGGCGTCGAGTCTAGTCACAATCCCCGTTATGGCAGGTGATCGTGCAGTTCGTGAGGTCATATGTCACGCCACCGTCTTGGCAGCACTTCTGCTTGACGCAAACCGGTGGGACGAGCTGAACGACCTGGGCCAGCCAACAACCCGGAGGACACGCGGGAGCCGACGCGACAACGGCTCCATCCCGGCCATTTCCCAGATAGAGTCTGCCCCGCCGAGGGAGAGAAGAGGCGGTGAACTTCACATAGAAAACAATGGGACCGTCGTTTCCACGCCGGAACCGGAGGACGACGAGCGGGCCCGCATTATTAAGGATCGGCAGGATGACGGACATGCGCGGGAACTTCGAACGGTCGGCTTCGGAGCCCGGGGCCAGGCTCATCTTGCTCAGGATCTGCGCGGAATCCTTGTCCTCCGACACGTATTCGAGACAGAAGTCGTCAAGACCTCGGATATTCAGAAAATCCAGGGAAAGAGCCCCGTCCACACGGCGATCCATGGTGTAGTCCATGGCATATGGAATGGAACCCACGGTCTGCCCACGAACCGGCCTGATACCTGTGTTGGAAGGGAGAGCGGAAAGAAATAGCAATGATCCCGCTGCGACCCATAATAATAGACGCTTCATGAAGGCCTCCTTTTTGGTTTCTGATCTAGATGGTAGGGGAAAAAAGGGACCGTGTCAAGAGATGGAACTCGTTAGCGGCGCTCAGCATTACCATCGACCTGCCGGAGGCCTCGGACAACCTCCTCCAGGATCGTCTTTCGGCGAAACGCATGCCTTCTCGCATCAGAGATCGAGGGCGCGCCTGTCATCGTCCAAGGTGTGATCCATGTCGGCGAACGACGGAGCTCCGGACCCCCGCTCCCTCTTGACAAACGGAGAGAAATCGATATTTATTCTTGGTAGGAGCTGTTCATGGAAGAGATGGAGATCACGAGCTGGATGACCCTCGACGCCATCAAGAAGTCCAAGGCCGCAGAGATCGTCGAGTCGGTCGGGAACCTCCAGAGGGACCACAGCATGTCCGTCTTCTGCGTGGTCGAGGATGACTACCTCGAGCTCTGCTACAGCGACTCCGCGGCCAACTGCCTCCGCCGCTACGACGACCGCGACGAATTCGAAGAAGCTCTGGAAGAGCGGAAAGAGGACGAGGGCGAAAAGCCTTTCGAAAAAGTCGAGGACCGGGGCTACGACGAGGACGAAGACCAGGACGAGGACGAAGACCAGGTGGAATTCGACACCGAGGACGAATCCGAAGCCTATTGAGGCTTCGTCCCCGGCTTGAGGCGGTCCTTGAGGCCGCCGAGGATATTCAGGGCCTCCAGGGGGGTCAGGGAGGAGAGGTCGAGCTCTTCGATCTCGCTTCTCATGTCTTTGAGGAGGGCGAACTCCCGGTCCTCGGCGAAGAGCATGAGCTGGCTCCGGTCGTGGTTCTTCCGGGTCCGATAGGCGAGACGCGGCAGGCCGGCCTCGTCGAGCTCCTGGTTCTCGAGGTTGAAGAGGATCTCGCGGGCCCGGTCGATGACGTCCCGGGGGATCCCGGCCAGCTTGGCGACGTGGATCCCGTAGCTCTGGTCCGACGGTCCGGGGATGATCTTCCTCAGGAAGATGACCTCGTCTTTCCACTCCTTGACGGCGACGTGGTAGTTCTTGATCCTCTTCAGGGTCAGGGCGAGCTCGGTCAGCTCGTGGTAATGGGTGGCGAAGAGGGTCTTGGCCCGGAGGCCCTCCCGCTCGTGGAGGTACTCGGCCACGGCCCAGGCGATGCTCAACCCGTCGAACGTGCTGGTGCCCCGGCCGACCTCGTCGAGGAGGATCAGGCTCCGGGATGTCGCGTTGTGGAGGATGCCGGCCGTCTCGAGCATCTCGACCATGAACGTGGACTGCCCGACGCTCAGGAAATCCATGGCCCCGATCCGGGTGAAGATCTTGTCGACGAGGCCGAGCCTCGCCGACTTCGCGGGGACGAACGAGCCCGCCTGGCCGAGGATGGAGATTAGGGCCACTTGCCGGAGGTAGGTCGATTTCCCTCCCATGTTGGGCCCGGTGATGATCAGGATCTGGTTGTCGCCTCCGTCGATATCGGTGTCGTTCGGGATGAAGGGCTCTCCCTGGCTGACCTCGATCACGGGGTGCCGCCCCTCGCGGATGACGATGGCCTCGCCGTCATCGATTTCGGGACGGGCGTAATCCCTCCGGGCGGCGCACTCGGCCATGGAGAGCAGCACGTCAAGGCAGGCGACGTCGGCCGCGATCCTCTGGAGCCTGTGGGTCTCGCGGGCCACGGCCTCCCGGACCTCCAGGAACAGCTGGTGCTCGAGGACACCGATCCGCTCCTCGGCGTGGAGGACCTTCTCCTCGTAGTCCTTGAGCTCGGGGGTCAGGAAGCGCTCGGAGCCGACGAGGGTCTGCTTCCGCATGTAATCGGGAGGGACCTGGGGCAGGTGCGGCTTCGTGACCTCGATGTAATAACCGAAAACCTTGTTGTAGCGGACCTTCAGGGAACCGATCCCCGTCCGCTCACGCTCCCGCTTTTCGATCTGGGCGATGAGGGTCTTTCCCGAACGGCTGACGGACCTCAGGTCGTCGAGCTCGGCGTGATGTCCGTCCTTGATGATCCCGCCTTCCGTCAGCAGGAAGGCCGGCTCGTCCAGGATCGCCTTCTCGATGAGGTCGACGACGTCGCCGGCACTGTCCCACCGGCCGAGAATGTCCCGGAAGAGCTTTGCCGAGAGCGCCCGGATTCCTTCCTGGATCCCGGGAAGCGGGCCGAGGGACCTCTTGAGGGCCACGAGGTCCCGGGGGTTGGCGGCTGCGAGCGAGATCTTTCCCACGAGCCGTTCCAAGTCATGGACCGCGGCGATAAGCTCCCGAAGCTCCTGCCGGTTGATGGTCAGCCGAAGGGCCTCTTCGACCGCGTCGAGACGGTCGGCGATCCCCGCCGTATCGAAGAGGGGCTGCAGGAGCCAGGCCCGGAGGAGCCGGGCGCCCGGGGCCGTCACCGTGAAGTCGATGACGTCGAGAAGGGAATCCTTGACCCGGCCGTCGCGAAGATTGCGGACGAGCTCGAGGTTCCGGATGGTCGTGGCGTCGAGGCTGAGGCGGTCCCCCGAATGGAGATAGGAGATCCGGTCGATGAGGCCCAGGGAGTCCCGCCGGACCTTCTTCATATAATAAAGGAGGGCGCCCGCGGCCGAGACGGCCCGGTTCTTGTCCGCGAGGCCGAAACCGGCCAGGGACCTGGCTCCGAAATGGTCGAGGAGGACGTGGCTCGCCTGGGGATAGTCGAAGAGCCATGGCTCGGCCGGGCTCTTGGGCACCGAGACGAGAGCGTTGGCCGCGAGGACGCGTCCCAGGCACTCCTCCGCCCCTTCGGGGAAAAGGATCTCCTTGGGGGCGGCCCTGAACATCTCGTCGGCCAGCGTCTTCAGGTCCGACCATGCGCCTTCGACCGTCCGCATCTCCCCGGACACGAGGTCGGCCAGGGCCAGTCCCCAGCCGTCCTCCTCGAGGTCGACCGAAGCGATGAAGGTCGTCTCCCTGGCGTCGTCCGATTCGATCTCGACCGCCGTGCCGGGCGTCAGGACCTTGATGACCTCCCTCTTGACGACCCCCTTGGCCGACTTGGGGTCCTCGACCTGGTCGCAGATCGCGACCTTGTGCCCGAGGCGGAGGAGCTTCGTCAGGTAGGAATTCACGGCGTGGTACGGGACGCCGCACATGGGGACTTTTTGCCGGGACGTCAGGGCGAGCCCCAGGAGGGGGGCGGCGAGCTTGGCGTCCTCGTAGAACATCTCGTAGAAATCGCCCAGGCGGAAAAAGAGGAAGGCGTCCCGGACCTCGGCCTTGATCCGGAAATACTGCTCCATCATCGGAGTCAGGGGCGTGTCGTTGGTCATCTTCGAACCTTCTCACTATAACGGGGCCCCGGACGATTTTCAAGAGAAGGCCGCGATTGACAATTTGCGGAAAGCTATAGTAATCTCGGTTTTGTGAACACGCCGAATTATCTGACCCTGGCCAGGATCCTCGCCATCCCGGTCCTGGTCGCCGTTCTTCTCACGGACTTTCCGGGCCGCGACCTCATCGGCACGGCGATCTTCGTCTTTGCCACCATTACCGACTGGCTGGACGGCTATCTGGCCCGCAAAAAGGGGCTGGTCACGGTCATGGGCCAGCTGCTCGACCCGACGGCCGACAAGCTCCTCATCACTTCGGCCGTCATCTGCCTGGTGCAGCTCGGCCGGGTCCCGGCCTGGGCGGCCGTGGTCATCATCGGGCGGGAGCTCGCCGTTTCGGGGTTCCGGGCGATCGCCTCCTCCAGGGGTCTGAACATCCCCGCGTCGGGGCTCGGGAAAGCCAAGATGGGGATCGAATCCTGGGCGATCGGCACCCTCATCCTCGGCCCCGTCTACTTCGGGAAGTTTTACTTCCTCGCCCAGATCGGCCTCTATCTGGTCATCGTCGCGGCCCTCGTCTCGGCGGCCGAGTATTACATCCGCTACGGGCCGCAGATCCTCTCAAAGCAACCCTGAGAGAGCGGCTTTCGTTTTTTCCAGCCCTTCGAAGCCATCCACGTTGTGGCAGGCCGGCGCCTTGGCCCAGCCGCGGCTCGCGCGCTTCAACAGCCCGGACAGGACCTTGCCCGGCCCCAGCTCGACGCAAGCGTCGATTTCCATCTCCCTCAGGACATCCATGGATTTTGTCCAGAGGACGGCGCGGCTGACCTGGCGCTTCAGGGCCAGGCGGGCCTCCTCCCCGGTCCGGATGACCCGGGCGTCGACGTTGGTGATGACGGGGAACCTCAAGTCGTTGAACTTGGCGGCATCCAAGTCGGCGGCCAGCTTCGCTTCGGCGGGCTTCATGAGGCGGGAATGAAAAGGGGCGCTGACCGGGAGCATGACCGAGCGCGGCGGCTTGATCAGGGCCAGGGCCTCCTCGACGGCCGCTTTCTCGCCGGAGATGACGATCTGCTCTTCGCTGTTCCAGTTGGCGATCTCGACGACGCCGGCCCGCACCTGGTCGAGCCCTTTCTGGATCGCGGCGCCGGGGACGCCGAGGATCGCCGCCATGGCCCCGGTCCCGACCGGAACGGCGTCCTGCATGTACTGTCCTCTCTTCCGGACGAGGCCGACGGCGTCCTCGAAGCTCAGGCCGCCGGCCGCGACGAGGGCGCAATATTCGCCGAGACTGTGCCCAGCGGCGACGGCGGGCGCGAGGCCGAGGAGCCGGAACGCCGCGACGCCCATGACGAGGAGGGCCGGCTGGGTGTTCGCGGTGAGCCGGAGCTCGTCTTCCGGGCCCTCGAAGGATATTTTCGAGATCGGGACGCCGACGACCTCGTCGGCCTTCGCGTAGAGTCCGCGGACGAGCGGGGAGCGCTCGTAGAGGTCACGCCCCATGCCGACGGCCTGGGACCCCTGCCCCGGGAAAAGGCATGCGATCCGGCTCATCTCGACCTCCCGGCCATCACTTGAGACAATCCCTGTTGACGCGGACCTCCGCCTGGGCCCGGATCGTCCGGACCCACTCGGCCACCTTCCGGGCTTTGAGGTCGTCCCGGACCCGCCCTTCGACATCCGGGAGGACGCTCTCGAGCGGCTCGGGCTCGAGGCCTTTCGCCCGCTCCTCGGGACCGTAAACCTCGCGGTAGAACTTTTCGACGTCGCCGCGCGAAACGGGGATGACCGCGCTGAAACGGGCGGAAACCGCCCTGGCGAACCGGATCCTGTCCTCAAGATATGGCCGGAGATCGTCTTCGGCCAACCCGAAGTGACTGAGCTTGTTCCGGAAAACGGCCGGCCCGAGCCTGTCCCGGAGGGCCCCGAGGGCCCGGGAGAGCTCGTCCTTTCCGACTGCCGCGGGCCCGCGGGCCACCTCCAGGACGACCTTCTGGTCGATGAGGGCGTCGAGGACAGCCAATCGAAGGTCGCCGCTCCCGCCCTCGACGATGTCACGGTCGTAAAGCCCGAATTCCTGGGCGATCTGGAGGTCCGTCAGGGTCAGGGCCCGGCCGTTGACGAAAGCGATCAGGCAATTCACCGTCTGGGCCCGTCCGAGGCCCGTACCCAAGAGACAAAATAGGAAGAAACAACCGGCTTTCTTGATCATGGGCCTAGAACACATTCCCGATCGTGATGAAAAAGTACGGCGTCTTCTTCCGCGTTTGCGGCGGGACGAGGTTCACCTGAGGCGTATGGACATTCCAAGCGAGCTCGAGCCGCACCGGGCCAAGCGGAGTCCTGTAGCGGATCCCCAGTCCAAGGGCTGCCTCAAGGTCCTGGATCCGGATATCCTCGATATACCTGAAGACATTGCCGAGGTCGAAAAAGACGGCCCCGGAAAGTTCCTTGAACGAGGGGATGATCGGGAACCGCATTTCGGTGTTGAGGAGGAGAAGCGCCCGGCCCCCTTCGGGCATCCCGGTCACCCCATCTTTCGGGCCGAGGTAGTCGAACGATTCCCCCCGGAACGAGTTGCTCCCCCCGGCGAAGAACCTCTCCGGGACGGAAATCTCCCCCTGAGCCAGGCCGACCCGGGTGAGCAGGCTGAAAAAGACCTGGGAGATTACGGGCTTGAAATACTGGAACTTGAGGAAGGTCTTCCAGTAATCCGACTCCGTGCCGAAGAGCGGCTTGGCGAGCTCGGTCACGGCGCTCACGAAAAACCCTTTCTCCGGGTTGAAATTGTCGTCCCGGTTGTCCAGGGCCACGCTGACGGAGGCCATCGCCGTCGAGTAGTGCTGGAGACGTCGGTCGATCTCGGATTCCGGGATCTGGAGGTTCGAGAGGTCGGTCCGGCTCCAGCTGAGCGTCCCGATCAGGAAGAGGTTCTTTTGGAGCGGCCTGGAGAGGTTGAGGCTGCCACCGCGGCGGTCGAAGGTGAAGCTCGTCCGGTCCTCTTTCTCGATCCAGCCGAGGAGGGAAGGCCGGAGGGCGAGGCCGAAGAGGTAGGGCTGGTTCCAGGAGACGATGGCCCGCCGCTCGATGTCGCTGTACTGGCCGACGAGGCTCAACTGGGCGGCCAGCCCGAGGACGTTCGTCCGGATGTACTCCGCCGTCGCCCGGGGCCTGAACTGGACGGGCTCCGCGGATGGGACGGCGTCGCGCGACTCGAACCCGAGGCCGACGCCGGCGTAATTCGTCTCGCCCTCCTGGACGGTTATGACGAGGTTTTCCTTCCCGGGCTCCATAAGGACCTCGTCCGTCCGAACGTCCGAGAAGACGCCCAGCCGCTCCAAGCGCCTCTTGGTTTCCTGGATCATGGAAGAATCGGCGGGCGCCCCCTTCCGAACTTGGATCTCCTTCTCGATGACGCTCGTCCGGGTCAGCCTGTTCCCCGTGATGAGGATGTTCTGGATGACGACGGGGGTCCCCTCTTCGATCTCGAAGGTCAGGGCAAAGAGGTTCTCTCCCGCCGGCTCCACCCGGGGGCTGATCTTCGTTCCCCGGACGCCGTGGTTGAGATAGTAGGTTTCGATGATCCCCGCGTCCCGCTGGACATTGGGCGGGAAATACGGGCCGCCCCGAACGCTCACCAGCTCCTTGAGGACATCGTCCGGAGGGAAAAGGTGCGCGCCGGCCAAGGTGATGGACTGGATCCTCTGCTGCGGCCCCTCGTCGATCCTCAGGATGGCGTTGACACCCTTCTTAGTCCTGGGCAGCTCGAGCTCGGCCCGGACGGCCGGGAACCCATGCGCCTGGTAGAAATATTCGATCTCCCGGGGCAGGGCGAACAACTGGTCGTAGCTCAGGAGGGAGAAGAAAAGGGCCCGCTCGCTGACGACCAGCTCTTCCCTGAGCCTCTGGGCGCTGAACGTTTTCAGTCCTTCGAACGAGACCTTCTCGATCCGGTATTTTTTCCCGGGGACGACGTCATAGACGACCCGGATCTCGTTCTCAGGCCTCTCGATCCGGCTCTTCAGGGTCGCGTAGACGTAGCCTTTTTTCCTGAGGTGGTTCAGGATCCGGACTTCGCCTTCGGCCAGGCCCCATTCCTCGAAAATGCGCTCCTCCCAGATGGGGGCCAGGAGGCTCGAGGGGACGCGGGCCCCGTTGACGACGATCGTGATCTTCTCCCGGGGCTGGATCTCGAGCTCGATGTCCACGGCCTTCGCCGTTTCATCGAACCGTTCGCCGGCGAGCTGGATGTCGGACCGCCGGTAGCCCAGCGAGGTGTAGTACGCTCCGAGGGCCTGGACGTCCTTCTCCAGCCGGGCGGGGGCGTAGAGGTCGCCCTTCCGGCTCTTCATCCGTTTCCCGATGTTCGTGGCCTCAGCCACGATGGGACCGCGGATTTCGATCGCCCGGATCCGGTACCTTTTCCAGTCCGTGATCCTGAAATAGATGTCGATCCGGGGCTCCTTAGGGTCCTTCCGTGTCGAGGCCGTCACGGTGGCGCCGAAATAACCTTCGCGCCTCAGCCCCCCCTTGAGCTCCTCGATGGCTTTCGGCAGACGGTCTTCGATGAAAGCGCTCCCCGGCCGGAGCGTTTCCATGGTTTCCTGCAACCTCGAGGGCTTGACCCCGGTCCCCTGGAAAAAAACGTGCTGGACGACGATGTTCCGGGTGAGAGAAAACGTCAGTTCCACCTGGAGCTCGCCGCTCCGGGTCACGTGGATGTCGGAAAAGAGGCCGGTTTTAAAAACCTGTTTGACCATCCGGTCCACCGCGGCCGGAGAAAAGGGGTCGCCGGGCTTGACGGGGACGAGGTCGGCGAGCGAGCCCCGGGCGGGCCGCCCGTCCACAAGGACGCCGACTTTCGAAACGACGGGGGGGGCGATCTCGTCCTGGGCGAGCCCGAGGACGGGCGCCGCGATGAGCGCGAGCCACCCCAGGACCCGGGCCGTCAGGAGAATATGTCGCGCGCGGGAGCCCATCTCAGAACCTTTTCCTGAACTTCAGGTCGAAGCTGACCCGGCCGAGCTCGTTGCGGACGCCGACCAGGGAGAAATCATTGCTGACTTCCCATTCCAGGCGGTAGATCTCCTCGCGCTGTGTCGCAAGATTCGTGGAATAGATGAAGAGCACGTTCCGGGACAGCTTTTTGCCCAGGGTGAGCCGGGCCGTCATTTCGGCCGACGTGCTGGTGACGAACGGGTCGATCCTGAACCGGTCCAGGGTGAACAGGCCCTCGGCCCTTTTCTTGGCCTGGTCGGCAATCTGGAAAGAGAGGAGAGAGGCCGTGCTCAGGGTGGTGCTGCGCTCGGGGTTGTACGAATAGGTCTGCTTGAAGGCCTCGCCCATGGCCAGGAGGGCCAGGACGTCCTCCGCCGGCATCGGGGGCGAGGAGCTGAATTCCGGCTTGAGCCGGCTCACGGGCCCTGTGAGAATCATGGTCACCCGGTAGTCCTTGACATAGGTCTCGGCCTTGAGGTCGAGATAAGGCTCGACGCTGGCGGGGTTGAAGAAGCTTAGCCGGCCCTTGAGGACCCGGAACGTCTGGTCCTGGAAATTGACATTCCCCTTGAGGGCCTCGATGTCTCCGAGGAGGATCGGGTCGTTGATGTCGCCCGTGATGGAGAGGTCGAACCGGCCGCTGACGCGTCCCAGGGAATTGTCCATCAGGGCGTTGTCGACGGCCCTGAGGCGGAGGTTCAGGGAGAGGTTGTCAAAAAACCCCGGCTCGTAGTTCGCCGTGTAGAGCGTTTGGGAGGAGAAGCCGAACTTCTCGTAGATCTCGCGCCGCCAGGTGAGTCTCTTGATCAGGAAATCGCCGTCGAGGACGAACTGCCGGTTGTCCTTGATCAGCCGGGCGGTGCCGTCCACCAGGGCCCGGGTCCGTTCGAGAGGGGCGACCTGCATGTCCTTCCCGTCCATGGTCACGTCGATCGTCTCGACGCCCGACGGGCCGAGTTTGATCTCGCCCGACCCCTTGACGTCACCCCCTCCCAGCTTGCCCTTGAGGTCGCTCGCGGTGATGCGGCCGTCCTCGACCTGGAGGGTCCCGGAATAGTCCGTGAGGGCATGGGCGAAACGAGGGAAGGGCAGGAGCGGACCCGCGAATCCAACCGTGCCGGAAACGTGGGGGGAGGATTTTGTCCCCCTCAACTCGGCGCTGAAATCCAGCCGCCCCCTGGCGCCCGTCCAGGGGAGGAGAAGGTCGAGGTTCGTCCAATGCCCCTTGATGCTTCCGGCCAGGGCGTCTCCGGCGAGCGGGACGCTGAGGAGCCCCCGGACCTCGTTGTCCCCGGGAAGAAAGGCCGCCTGAATGTCCAGGGCGACGCTGTCCCGGACATCGTCCAAGCTGAACTCTCCCCGGACCTCGTTCTTCTGGATCGGCGGCAGGAGAAAATCCCGGACGGCGAAATGGCCCGTGAGCTTGTCTTTCCCGAAAACGCCCCGCCCGGCGACGTCCAGCGACAATACGCCGCCGACCTTGGGGGTCAGACGGGAGATGTCGATGTTCTCGCCGCGGAGGTCGGCGTCGAAGGCCCGGTCCGCCGTACCGAAAAGGGCGTGACCCCGGACCCGGCCGCCATAGAGGTCAAAGCCGATCTCGGGGAAGGACAGGGTCCCGTCCTGCCACTCGAGGCGGCCCGTGACCTTGCTGAACGTCTGACCGTAGCCCCGGACCTCGGGGCTCGTGAACGTCCCGCTGACGGCCTGGCTCGTCAGGGTCTGGACGACGTGGAAATCGCCCGCGGCCCGGCCCGCGAGGGAGATGGGGATCTGGAGCGCCGCGAAAACCTTGGCCAGCTCTCCCTCCGCGCTCCGGATGTCGGCTTCGGTCTTTTCGGCGTCGACGGAAACCTGGACATCCGCCTTGATATCGGGGTCTTCGGCCCGGAACTTGCCCTGGAAGCCCTCGTCGAAGATGACGGCCTCGCCCTCGACGTAGGCCGCGTTGAAGAGGTCGAACCCGCCCGGCTCGAAGGACCCCTTGATCGCGACCCTGGGATTGAGCACGCTTCCGGTCAGCCGGACATCAGCAAAGCCGGCCCCGCGGATCTCCGGGAAAACGAACGGCTTGCCGACGGCCAGGGAAATGAACTCCCGGGCCTGCTTGAGGTCCGTCACCGTTCCCCGGATCTCCGTGTCCACGTTGCCTCCGACCCGAAGGGCCGCCCGGGCCTCGAGGCGGGCGAAGTTGGATTGGATGTCCCGCGTCGTGATCTCCAGGTCTTGGGTCTTCACGTTGAACCGGACCTTCACGGCCCCGCGGAAGGAAAACCGGTCCCCCTCCCTGTCGAGCCTCTGGTCGCGGAATTCGGCGTCGGCGTCGAGCCTGTCGTTCTCCATGCTGAATGCGCCCCAGGCCGGAGATTTCACCGGCCAGGCGAGGCCGAAATTCTTCATGATCGGGTCAAGGCGGACGCCGCTGACCCTGCCCTCCACGCGGCCTTCACGGAACGAGACCGAAACCGATTCGGCGGGTAGGTTGGGCTTCTGGATATCGATGTCCACCGTCCCGCCCGTTCCGAAACGGAGGTCGAGGCGGCCGCGGATCCGGCCCATGGGAACCTCGTTGAGGACGATCCGGTCCCCGCCGACATCGGAATTGAAGGACACCTGGCCGGCCTTGCGGACGAGCTTTCCCTGGCCGCCGGCCTTGCCCTTCCATTGGAACGGGAGGTTGAGGAGCGCGGCGGCGTAGGCCGTCTCGACCTCGAAACGCGTATCGATGTCGAACTCCGGGTCCTGGAGGTTCCTGAGCCGGCCCTCCCCTTTCACGGCGACGTCCGGCCCTTCGATCGTCAGCCTCTGGATCCTGACCTCCTGCCCCTTTCCGGAGAGGGCGATGTTGAGGCTGCCGCCGAATTCGAGCTTCTCCGGGATCGAGGTGAACGTGCCCTTTTCGGACGTCGCCTTCAGGACGAACCCGCCGCTCCGCTGGGTGAACAGGGCCTTGATGCCCCGGGCCTCGAAAAACCCCTGCTCGCTTTCGAAGGAGAACGTCCCGTCCTGGATGAGCCCCCGTCCGATGGTGAACGGCAGCGACAGCGGGAGCTTCCGCCGCGGGCCCTGGGCCGGAGACGTCTCCGGCCGGACTCTGATCTGGGGCCCCTCGAGCAGGACGTTGACCGCCTTCTCGTTCCGCAGGAGCGAGAGGAAGGGAAGCTCGACCCTCACCCGCCGCGCCCGGAAGAGCGGCGGGCCGGCGATCGAGCGGACGTCCTCCAGGATGATGGCCGGCGGGAAATAGGACATTCGGAGGTCGCCGTACCGGAAGGCCTTCTGGACTTCGCTCCTGAGCTGGCCCAGGAAAATGTTCTTTCCGACAACGACGCTCCCGAAAAGGACAAGCAGGACGAAGAAGGTGACCGCAAACCTCCGGATCCTCCTGATGAGGTTCTGGATGTGCCAGCGGACCCGGAGATGGGGGTGGATTCTCACGTCCTGACTTTCCTCCAGTCGGCGAGAAACCGCTCGATCCCGACGTCCGTCAGGGGGTGGCGGACGAGCTTCGTCATGACGGAGTACGGGATGGTGGCGATGTCGGCCCCGAGGAGAGCGGCCTCCACCACGTGCCTCGGGTGGCGGACGCTGGCCACGATGACCTCGGTCTCGATCCTGTAGTTCTCGAAGATCGTGACGATCTCCTCGATGAGCGCCATGCCGTCCTCCGAAGCGTCGTCGAGCCGGCCGATGAACGGGCTGACGAACCTGGCCCCGGCCTTGGCGGCGAGGAGGGCCTGACTGGCCGAGAAGACGAGGGTCATGTTGACCGCGATCCCCTCGGCGGCCAGCGCCTTCGTCGCCTTCAGACCTTCCAGGCCGACCGGGATCTTGATGACGACGTTGGAGGCGATCCCGGCCAGCCGCCTGGCCTCGGGGACGATCTCATCGGCCTTGGCCGAGACGGCTTCCGCGGAGACGGGGCCGGGGACGATGGCGCAGATCTCCCGAATGAGGTCCTCGAACGTCCCGCTCTCCTTCGACACGAGGGTGGGGTTCGTGGTCACTCCGTCGAGGATGCCCCAGCTTTGGACCTCGCGGATCTCATCCAAGTTGGCCGTATCCAGAAAGAATTTCATGCGTCCTCCTTTTCTTGCTTGGCTCGGACGAGCGTGTTCGATAGGACCCCGATCCCTTCGACCTGCACGTCCACCCGGTCGCCGGGGCTCATCGGGCCGACGCCCGCCGGCGTCCCCGTGGCGATGATATCGCCGGGCAGAAGCGTCATGACCCTCGAGACGAAGCGGACCAGGAAGGGCACGGGGAAGATCAGGTTCGCCGTCGTCCCGGACTGGACGAGCTTGCCGTTGAGGAAGGTCTTAAGGTGCAGGGCGCCCGGGTCGATGCCGGTGGCGACGCAGGGCCCCACGGCGGCGAACGTATCGAAGGACTTGGCCCGGGTGAACTGGACGTCTTTGGTCTGGAGGTCGCGGGCCGTGACGTCGTTGAAGCAGGTGTAGCCCAGGATGTAATCTCCGACGGGGTCCTCTTCCCGGAGTTGGCGGGCCTTCTTCTTGATGACCACGGCCAGCTCGCCTTCGTAGTCGACGCGGGAGGACATGGCCGGATAGAGGATCTCGTCATGGGGCCCGATGACGGCCGTCGACGGCTTCAGGAAGAGAAGCGGCTCCTCGGGGACCGCGTTTCCCAATTCCTTGGCATGGTCCCGGTAGTTTCGGCCGACGGCGACGATCTTGGACGGTTCGACCGGGGGGAGGAGCTTGACCTCGCCCATGGGGATCGGACTGTCGCCGATCTTGAAATCCCGGAAAATGGACCCTTTCAGCGGGAAAAGGAACTCCTCCTTGAGGATCCCGTGGAGGATCCTTTTCCTGTAGCGAAACCGGTAGATCTTCATGCTCAGTTCCCTTTCAGGCTCACGGGCCCGGTCTCCGATCTGGGGCTTTCATTCCCGTTCTTGTCCTCGGCGCTCACGGCGTAGACATAGATCTTGCCTTTGAGGACCGAGGAGTCGGTGAAGGCGTTCCCCGGGAGAAGCTCCGATGTCAGGGGAATGAACCCGGGCCCCCCCTCTTCTCTTCTCCAGACCCTGTAGCCGGCGAGGTCGAGGTCCCGGACGGGGTCCCAGCTCAGGGAGATGACGCCCGGCCCGGGAACGGCGACCAGCCCGGCCGGCGGGTCCGGCGGGAAGATGTCGCGGGGGACGACGCTGCGGGTCGCGGAATCGTTGCTTTCCAAGCCAGGGTCCGGGCCTGCCGCGCAGGCGCGGACGATGTAGGTATAGGACACCCCGAATTGAAAGCTCCGGTCCTCGAAGCTCAGGCCCGCCGTCGGCGAGGGCGTCAGCTTGTCCGACTCCGACATTCCCTCCGACCGGTAAACCGTGTAGCCTGCCACGCTCGCCGGTCTGGAGCCGTCGATGTTGGCCGCCGGCGGCATCCAGCTGATCTCGACACGGTCCGCGAAGACCCTGACGTCCCGGATCTCGGGAGGCAGCGGACAAGGCCGGACTTCGACCATGACCGGAGGGCAGAGCTTTGAAGGCCGCCTGGCCGCGTCCAGGACCCGGACGGAACAGGCCAGGGTCCGGCGCCCCGGCTGATCTCCGGCCAACGGGTAGGCGAACATCACGCCGGCGGGGACGGGCAGGAGCTCGTTCGGGGCGATTCGTCTGGCCAGCCGCGCCCGTGTTTCGAAATCCCGGAGAGCCGGAGGCTTGGCCCCCCCCTCCGGACCGGGGTCGAGGATCCAGAGCTCGGCCGCGCCGACGGCCTTGAGCGGACGTCCATCGATATACTTCCCGGGATCCGTCCATTCCAGGATAACCGAGCGGCCGCGCTGGAAGGCGGTCAGGCGCTCGACGGGCTTGGGCTCCCGGACCAGGGGAGGTTGGAGAGGGCCTTTCTTCCCGCAGGCGGACCCGAGGAGGACGGCCAGCCCGAGGGCGAGAATTCCTGCAGATCCCTTCATCAGAGAATAAATCGTCGCAAGTCCTGGTCCTTGAGGATGTCCTTCAGCTGGCCCTCGACGTATCCGCGGTCGATCCGGATCGACTTCTTAGCGATGTCCGGGGCCTCGAAGGAGATGTCCTCCATGACCTTCTCCATGACGGTGTGGAGGCGCCGGGCACCGATGTTCTCGGAATCGGCGTTGACCTTCTCGGCGATCGCGGCGATCTCGTCGACGGCGTCCGCCGTGAACTCGACCGAGACGTCCTCCGTGGCCATGAGGGCCCGGTACTGCTTGATCAGGGCGTTCTCGGGCTCCGTCAGGATCCGGACGAAATCGTCCTTGCCGAGGGACGTGAGCTCCACCCGGATGGGGAAACGCCCCTGGAGCTCGGGGATGAGGTCCGAAGGCTTCGAGACATGGAAGGCCCCGGCGCCGATGAACAGGATATGGTCCGTCCGGACGAGCCCGTAGCGCGTGTTGACGGTCGTGCCTTCGATGATGGGCAGGAGGTCGCGCTGGACGCCCTCGCGGCTGACGTCCGGCCCGTGCCCCGACTCCCGGCCGGCGATCTTGTCGACCTCGTCCAGGAAAATGATGCCCGACTGCTCGACCCTCCCGATGGCCAGCCGGGAAACCTGGTCCATGTCCACGAGACGCTTCTCCTCTTCTTCGAGCAGGATCTCGCGGGCCTCCTTGATCTTCACTTTCCTCCGTTTCGACCGACCGCCCAGGAAGCCCGGGATGAGCTCCTGGATCTGGAAGCCGATCTCCTCGACCCCGGAGTTGGAGAAGATCTCGAAGGGCGGCGTGCTCTTGTCTTTGACTTCGAGCTCGACAAGCCGTTCTTCAAGGAGGCCGTCCCTGAGCTGTTTCCTCAGCTTTTCCCTGGTGTTGTGGAATCTCTGGTCCTCCTCATCGCCCGTGGCGCCGGCGGGCCTCTTGAGCGGCGGCAGGAGGAGATCCAGGAGTCGTTCCTCGACGCTCCCCAGGGCCTTCTCCTCGATCTCCGCGACCTTCTCCTGCTTGACCATGTCCACGGAAATCCGGACGAGGTCCCGGATCATGGATTCCACGTCGCGTCCGACGTAGCCGACCTCCGTGAACTTGCTGGCCTCGATCTTGAGGAAGGGAGAGGAGGTGAGCTTGGCCAGCCGCCGGGAGATCTCGGTCTTGCCCACGCCCGTGGGCCCGATCATCAGGATGTTCTTGGGGGCGATCTCGTCGGCGAGTTCCGGGGGGAGCTTCCGCCGGCGGAAGCGGTTCCGGAGGGCGATGGCCACCGCCTTCTTGGCCGCCTTCTGGCCGATGATGAACTTGTCGAGCTCGGCGACGATCTCCTGGGGCGTGAGCTCGACGTCCGGGAATTCGCCGGCGGCGCCCTCGAAGCTTTCGGGGAGCGGGATGGCCATTCACAACTCCTCGAGGGTGATCTGCTGGTTGGTGTAGACGCAGATGTCGGCGCTGATCTTGATGGCCTCGAGGGCGATCTCCCGAGCCGAGAGGTCCGTGTGGGCGAGGAGGGCCCGGGCGGCCGCCAGGGCGAACGGCCCGCCGGAGCCGATGGCGATGATGCCGTCGTCCGGCTCGACCACGTCCCCCGTCCCCGAGAGCAGAAAGGTCGTCTCTTTATCGGCGACGACGAGGAGGGCGTCCAGCTGGCGGAGGGCCTTTTCCAGACGCCAGTCCTTGGCCAGCTCGATGGCCGCGCGCGACAGGTTGCCGCGGTATTCCTCGAGCTTGATCTCGAATCGGGCAAAGAGGGCGAAGGCGTCCGACGTGGCGCCGGCGAATCCGGCCAGCACGTCGCCTTTATGGAGCCGCCGGATCTTCTGGGCCGTCTTCTTGAGCACGGTCTGACCCAGGGTCACCTGGCCGTCGGCGGCCATGGCGACCTTCCCCTTATGGCGGACACAAATGACGGTCGTGGATCGGATCATCGGGTCACCTATCCTTATTCCTTTTCATCATAATGGATAGAAGCCGATAAGTAAAGGTCGGACGGGTGGCCCGGCAGTGTCCCCGAGCGGACTTCGCTCCACCCATCCCCCCGAGGGCGGAGGGGAAAAGACCCCTTCCTGAACCACCCCTCCTCGGACTCGGCCGCTTCCTGCGGCCGAGTGCTCGGACCAGGGGGAAGCCACCCCTTGGAACCTGCAGCGCTCTCGCGCAATCCCCTTCCGCTCGTCCGTCGGGGAGCACCGTCGGGCCACCCGTCCCTATTATCCTAATTCAGCACTTGAGTTTGACCTCATCCTGCCGATGAATTAAGATACGGTCAACGTACGACCGGAATTCGGAAGGAGTGGCCCATGTCCTCCCTGACCCTGGTGGTGATGGCGGCAGGAGTCGGCAGCCGCTACGGCGGCCTGAAGCAGATCGACTCCTTCGGCCCCGGCGGCGAAGTCGTGATGGAGTACTCCGTCTATGACGCCCTGAAAGCCGGCTACGACAGGATCATTTTCATCATCCGGAAGGATTTTGAAGACGTCTTCCGGGCGAGGATCGGGAAGAAGGTCGAGCGGGTGGCCGAGACGGCCTACGTCTTCCAATCCCTCGACCAGGTGCCGTCGGGCTTCGTCCTTCCGGAGGGCCGGACCAAGCCCTGGGGCACGGGTCAGGCCGTCCTCATCTGCCGTGAGGCCGTCCGGACGCCTTTTTCAGTCATCAACGCGGACGATTTTTACGGCCGGTCCACCTTCGAGACCATGGCCGACGAGCTCCGCAGGGTCAAGATCGCGGATGGGGTCGATCACTATGCCATGATCGGATACCGCCTGGCCAACACTCTCTCCGAACACGGCCACGTGGCCCGGGGGATCTGCGAGGGGACGCCGGACGGCTACCTGGTCAATATCCGCGAGCTCCTCAAGATCCAAAAATTCCCGGACGGGATCAAGCACACCGAGGACGGCCTGGACTGGACTCCCCTACCTGAGGAGAGCCTCGTCTCCATGAATTTCTGGGGATTCGAGCCGAGTCTGTTCGGAGAGCTGGAGGTCCTGTTCAGGGAGTTCCTCCGGGCGAACACGGGATCCCTGACCAAGGCCGAGTTCCTCATCCCGGAAGCCGTTGGCAGCCTCGTCCGGGCGAAGACGGCGCGGGTGAAGATCCTGCCCACCAGGGAACGTTGGTTCGGGATCACTTATCCGCAGGACCGGGCCCTGGCCCGGGCGGCGATCCTGGAACGCGTCCGTCAGGGACTTTACCCTGCCGACCTCTGGTCGGAGACCTGAAATCAAGCCGCTGGAGAATGCCATGAAGAGATTCCTTCCGGCCGTCGTCGCGGCCTTCTGCCTTCTCGGAGGGGCGGCTTGGGCCATGTCCCAGCAGCTCAACGATTACGAGAATCCTAAGGCTCCCGGCCTGAACAAGGAAGCCCCCCACGCCACGTTCATCCCGTTCCCCGAGGCCCCTTCCCCGTCCCTGGTCGGGGCCAGGTCTCCGTGGCTCATGTCCCTCAACGGCCCGTGGAAATTCCGTTGGTCCACAAAGCCCGCAGAGAAGCCCTCGGGTTTCTGGAAGCCGGAGTACGACGTCAGCGGCTGGAAGGACATTCCCGTTCCGTCCGACTGGCAGCTCGAGGGATACGACATCCCCATCTATGTCAATATGACGTACGAATTCGCCCGGAACCCCCTGCCTCCGTTCGTCCCTCGCGATCACAATCCGGTGGGTTCCTACCGCAGGGCGTTCCGGACCCCGGCGGGCTGGAAAGGGATGGACGTTTTCCTCCATTTCGGGGCCGTCAAATCCTTCTTTTACGCTTGGGTCAACGGGCACGAGCTCGGCTTCAGCAAGGACTCGAAGACACCCGCCGAGTGGAACATCACGCCGTATCTCACGGACGGGGACAATGTCCTGGCCGTCGAGGTTTACCGCTGGTCGGACGGGTCGTACCTCGAGTGCCAGGATTTCTTCCGGCTGAGCGGCATCGAGAGGGACGTGTTTCTCACCGCCGCCCCGAAGGTCCGGGTCCGCGACTTTTTCGTCCGCCCGACGCTCGACGCCGGGTACCGCGAGGGCCGCCTCGAGCTCGCGGTCGAGCTCCGCAACGGTGACCCCGGACTCAAGGCCGAAGTCCTGCAGGTCCGCTACCTCCTGCTCGATAGCTCAGGCCACACCGTCCTCGCCGGGAGCCGCCCCGTCGAGATCGGCGGGAAGGAGAAGGCGGTCGCCGAATTCTCCGACGTCCTCAAGGCTCCGAAAAAATGGACCGCCGAGACGCCCTCTCTCTACACGCTCGTCGTCGAGCTGCTGGGACGGGACGGGCGCTGCCGGGAAGCTTTGAGCCGGCGCGTCGGCTTCCGGACGTCCGAAGTCAAGGGCGGCCGTTTCCTCATCAACGGCGTCCCCGTCCGGCTCAAGGGCGTCAACCGCCACGAGCACGACCCCTATACGGGCCACGTGATCTCGGAAGCGTCCATGCGCAAGGACATCGAGCTCATGAAGCGGTTCAATATCAACGCCGTCCGGACCTGCCATTATCCCAATGACCCGCTCTGGTACGAGCTCTGCGACGAGTATGGCCTCTATGTCATCGACGAGGCCAACATCGAGTCTCACGGCATGGGCTACGGCGCCCGCAGCCTGGCCAAGGACCCGAACTGGGGCCCGGCCCACCTCGACCGGATCGTCCGCATGGTCGAGCGCGACAAGAATCATCCTTCAGTGATCATCTGGTCCATGGGCAACGAGGCGGGCGACGGCATCAACTTCGAGAATGCCTATCGATGGATCAAGCGGCGCGATTCTTCGCGGCCCGTCCAGTACGAGCGGGCCGAGCTCCGTCCCCACACCGATATCTACTGCCCGATGTACTCGTCGATCGAGGAGATCGAGAAGTACGCCGCCGAGAACCCGGCCCGGCCGCTCATCATGTGCGAATACGCCCACGCCATGGGCAACTCGACCGGGAACCTCCAGGACTACTGGAACGCGATCGAAAAATACGACGCTCTCCAGGGCGGATTCATCTGGGATTGGGTCGACCAGGGCTTCGCCAAGACGAACGAGAGGGGGCAGTTTTTGTGGGCCTTCGGCGGCGACTACGGCCCGGCCGACATCCCGAACGACAAGAATTTCTGCTGCAACGGCCTTGTCGGCCCGGACCGGACCCCCCATCCGGGGCTCTTCGAGGTGAGGAAGGTCTATCAATACATCAAGTTCAAGGCCCTGGACCTCGGGGCCGGGAAGATCGAGGTCGGCAATCGATACGATTTCATCCCCCTCGACCGCTTCGACATCCGTTGGGAAGTCTCGGCCGACGGCCGGGCGCTCGCGTCGGGGGCCATCGAAAAGCCCGGAGTCGCGCCCCGGACCGGCCGGTCTTATATCCTCCCTTTGCCCAAGATCCAGGCAAGGCCGGGGATGGAGTACTTCCTCAACCTGGCCGTCGTGACCCGAGAGGCCGCCCCGGGCATCCCGAAGGGACAAACGGTGGCGACGGAACAGTTCGAGCTTCCCTGGCATGCCGACGCCGGACCGGCCCCGGCGGCCCAAGCCGCCTCCCTGTCGGTCCAGGACGGGCCCCGAGAAGCCGTCGTCACCGGCCGCGAATTCGTCGTCCTCTTCGACAAGATGACCGGGACCCTGGCCTCGTTCAAATTCCGCGGGCGGGAGCTCGTCGAATCCGGCCCGGAGCCGAATTTCTGGCGGGCGCCAACGGACAACGATTTCGGGAACGGCATGAACCGCCGGCTGGCCGCCTGGCACCTGGCCAGCCTCGAGCGCGAGCTGAGATCCATGACCGTGACCCAAGAGGCGCCGGACAAGGTCACCGTGACCGCGGCCTTCGACCTGGGCGGCGTCCCGGCGTCGCACAGCGTGCGCTATGCCGTCACCGGCGACGGCGAGGTCCTCATCACTAACGACCTCGCCTTCGGGGCGAACGCGAAGCCGCCCGAAATGCCCCGCGTCGGGATGCGGATGGCCATGCCCAAGGGGTTCGACCGGATCGAGTGGCTCGGCCGCGGGCCCCAGGAAAATTACTGGGACAGGAAGACGGCGGCCTTCGTCGGCCTCTACGAGACGACGGTCGCCGAGCAGGTCGTCCCGTACGTGACGCCGCAAGAATACGGGAACCGCTCCGACACGCGCTGGGTGGCGGTCCGGGACAAGGACGGGACCGGCCTCCTCATCGTCGGCCGGCCCCTCCTCGGCTTTTCCGCGCTCCCCCACTGGCCCGAGGACCTGACGCTCGAAAGCCGGGGCGCCAAGCACCCGGCCGAGATCATCGAGAGGGATTTCACCTGCCTCGCCCTGGACCAGGCCCAGATGGGTGTCGGCGGCGACGACTCCTGGGGCGCCCGGATCCACGCGGAATACACTCTCCCGGCCAAGTCCTGTTCCTACTCCTTCAGGATCCGCCCGCTCGGTAGGGACGACGATCCGGCCGCGCTGGCGAAGCGGATGCGCTAAGGCCCCCCAGCCTCTCGCAGCCCATTTCTGGAAACCAATGTCCGTCCCGAAGCGTATGTATGAATGGGTTTGAAATTTGCCATGCATATTGCTATTGTGAGTGAAAGAGGTCCGGTCACCCAGATGAAACGTCCCGGCGCGGTCCAGGCGTCCGAAAAGAAAAGGCCCAAGGTTCTCTTCGTCTGCTACGGCAACATCTGCCGGAGTCCCATGGCGGCGGGGCTCGCCCGGAAGCGGTTCGGAGAGAGGGTCGAGGCCGCCAGCGCCGGCATGGCCGCGGCCGGCGGTCCCGCCTCCGACGACGCGGTCCTGGTCATGAAGATCATCTATCAGACGGACATCTCCGGCCACGAGGCCAGGAACATCACCGATTTTGACCTCAGGTCTTTCGACTACGTCATCGCCATGGATTTTCCCATCTACTCCCGGCTCAGGGACCTCAGGGTCATTCCCGAGGATAAGCTTTACGGCTGGGACATCGAGGACCCGCTCGGCCGAGGCTACGATGCGTTCAAGGAGACCGCCCGCAAGATCGACCGCCGGCTGGAACAGTTCGCCGCCAAGACGGGGCTCGAAGCCTAACCCGCTTCCCCGCCTTTCCCTCTTTAGTCCATCATCGCCTCAAGGATCTTGAGCGACGGGATGTTGCCGAAGATGATCTTGAGGACGGCCAGGATGGGCACGGCCAGGATCATGCCCGGGATTCCCCACAGCCAGGCCCCGAAGAACAGGGAGAAAAAGACGAGGAGCGGGCTCAGGCCCAGACCCTTTCCCATGAGGCGGGGCTCGATGACGTTCCCCAGGACGACATTGAGGGCCATCAGGAGGACCAGGATCCCCACGGCCGGCCCGAGATTGCCGAAGAAGAATGCGGCCAGCAGGACCGGCAGAGCCGTGGCGATGATCGACCCGAGCGTCGGGATGTAGTTGAGGAAGAAGGCCAGGACGCCGAAGACGAGGGCGAACGGAAGGCGGAAGAGGACCAGGACGAGCGTCGTCAGGGCCCCCGTGATGACGCACATCAGGGTCTTGACGGCCAGGTATTTCTGGACCTGGCGGTCGATCTTGCGCACCGCCCGCGACACCGTCGAGGCCTGGTCCGGCGAAAAGGCCTGGGCGATTTTCTTCTCCATCCGGCCGCGCCCGCCGAGGATGAAGATCATGAAGACAAAAACGAGAAGGAGCTCGGACATGAAGGAGAGGAACGGGCCGAGAGCGGACAGGATGAGGCCCCCGACCTTCTCCGCGTTCAGGCTGTTGATCCAGCTCAAGGCCTCGGCCTTCAGCCGCTGGTTCTGGACGGTTTGGTCCACCCCGTCCAGGAACGACTTCATCATCTCGTTGTATGAGGGAAGCTCCGAGGCGAACTGCTTGCCGCTCGAGTAGAAAAGAGCGCCCATGAGGTATAGACCGACGAACGTCAGGAGCAGGATCACGACCAGGGCGGCGGACTTCGGGACCTTGCGTCGGACGAGGAAATCGAGGACGGGCGTCAGGGCGAAGGACAGGAACAGGGCCAGGCAGAACGGGACGAGGACCGTTTTGGCCAGCTTCAGGAAGACCCCGAGGAGAAAGACGACGATGACGGCGACCCCGAGCTTGAGAAACTTATTCTTGTCCACGAGCATTCTCCCGCCCCTCATCATATCCAAAACGGCCGGAAAAGAAAACGGGAGGCGGTCAGGCGAGGATCTTCTCGTAGAAATCGTTCCCCTTGTCGTCGACGATGATGAAGGCCGGGAAGTCCTTGACCGTGATCTTGAAAATGGCCTCCATGCCCAGTTCGGGATAGGCGACGACCTCCTGGCTGGTGATGCAGTCCTTGGCCAGGCGGGCGGCGGGACCGCCGATCGAGCCGAGGTAAAACCCGCCGTAGGTCTTGCAGGATTCGGTCACGACCCTTGACCGGTTCCCTTTAGCCAGCATGACCAGCGACCCGCCCATCTTCTGGAAAAGCGGAACATAGTCATCCATGCGGCCGGCCGTCGTCGGCCCGAAGGATCCCGAGGCGTGGCCGGGCGGGGTTTTGGCCGGCCCGGCGTAATAGATGATATGGTCCTTGAAATAGACCGGGAGGTCCTCGCCCCTGTCCACACGCTCCTTGAGCTTGGCGTGAGCGATGTCTCGGGCCACGATGATCGGGCCGTTGAGGGCGAGCCGGGTCGCCACGGGGTACTTGGTGAGAACCTGGCGGATCTCGCTCATCGGCCGCTTGAGGTTGATCGAGATAGCGGGACCTTCCGTCTCCGCCGGTCGGGGAAGGTACTTTACGGGGTTATTCTCGAGTTTTTCGAGGAAGATGCCGTCGCGGTTGATCTTGGCCTTGACGTTGCGGTCGGCATTGCAGCTCAGGCCCATCCCGATCGGACACGAGGCGCCGTGCCGCGGCAGGCGGATGACCCGGACGTCAAGACAGAAATACTTGCCGCCGAACCCGGCCCCGAGCCCGATCCGGCGCGAGGCATCGAGGAGCTTCGCTTCGAGCTCGAGGTCGCGGAAGGCGTGGCCTCCGGGTCCGCCCGAGACCGGGAGGTGGTCGAGGTAACGGGCCGAGGCCAGCTTGACCGTCTTGAGGACGAGCTCGGCCGAGGTCCCGCCGACGACGACCGCTAGGTGGTAGGGCGGGCAGGCCGCGGTGCCGATCGCCTTCATTTTCCCGATCAGGAATTTTTGCAGGGCTTCCGGGTTGAGGACGGCCTTGGTCTCCTGGAAGAGATAGGTCTTGTTGGCCGACCCTCCGCCCTTGGCAATGAACAGGAAGTTGTATTCGTCGCCGTCGACGGCCGAGATATCGATCTGGGCCGGCAGGTTTGTGCCCGTGTTCTTCTCATCGTACATCGTCAGGGGGGCGTTCTGGGAGTAACGGAAATAGTTCTTGGCGTAAGCGTTGAAGACGCCGCGGGAGAGGGCCTCTTCGTCCCCGCCGCCGGTGAAGACCCGCTGGCCCTTCTTCGCGTTGATGACGGCCGTCCCCGTGTCCTGGCACATCGGGAAGAGGCCCTCGGCCGCGATGACGGCGTTTTTCAGCATCTCCAGGGCGACATAGCGGTCGTTGGCCGAGCTCTCCGGGTCTTTCAGGATGTCGGCCAGCTGCCGGAGATGGGACGGGCGCAGGAAGAAGGCGACGTCGTGGAAGGCGCGCTCGGCGAGCAGGGCGAGGCCCTCCGGCGCGACGGTGACGACTTCCCGGCCGGCGAAGGAGGCCACGGAGACGTGGCCCTTGCCGAGCGGCTCATAGTCCGTCGTGTCCTTTCCCAGTGAAAACATGGGCGTGTAGAGAAAATCCCGCATAATGCTCCCTCCTTGCGGATGGCCGGGGCCTGCGAGTCAGTTCTCGACTTTGGTCAGACCGAACTCGAAGCCCTTCTCGAAGGCCAGGAGATTGAGCCCTTCGGTCCCTTTCGGCACGGAGGACTCGATGGCCTTCCGCATGGCGTCCTTGGACACCAGTTTGGTCACCGCGGTGAAGAACCCCGCCATGACCATGTTGAGAACGACCTTCCGGCCGAGCTCCTCGGCGATCCGGGTGGCCGGGATGCTGAAGAGCCGGACCGTCGGCGGCAGGCCCTTGGGGTCGACCAGCTCCTCCTCGAAGAGCAGCATCCCCTTTGGGTCGAGTCCCGGAGTATACTTGTTGAAGGCCTCCTGGCTCATGATGACCATGACCTGGGGTCTCTTGATGTAGGGATTGAGGATGGCGCCCTCGGAGATGACGATCTGGGAACTGCAGGCGCTACCGCGGGCCTCCGGGCCGAAGGACTGGGTCATAGTGGCGTTCTTGCTGTCGAACAGGGAGGCCGCCTTGCCGATGACATAGCCCGTCAGGATGACGCCCTGCCCGCCGAATCCGCCGATTCTCACTTCTGTTCTTGCCATCTTATCCCTCGTACGGCTTGTAGCGGTCGCCCAACTTCTCTTTGTATTGGGCGTTCATGCTCTCCAGGTAGGTCGGCCGCTCGGTGTCGACGAACGTGCCAACGATGACCCTCTCGTTCAACCGGATGTCGACGTCCTTGGTATTGGCCCCGTTCCGGATGTCGCTGTTGTCGCAGTACCAGCGAAGACGGTCGAGCCCGTCGCCGAACTTCTGCTGGCGCTCGTAGATCGTCGGGCACGGGGCCAGGATCTCGATGAACTTGAAACCCGGCTTCTTGATGGCCTCGACCATCGAGTTCGTCTGGTTGTAGATGTGGAGCGATGTCCAGCGGGCGACGTACACCGCGCCGACCGACTCGGCCAGGAAAGGCAGGTTGAAGGGCTCTTCGAAGCTTCCGAACGGCGAAGTCGTCAGGACCGATCCCTTGGGCGTCGTCGAGGCCAGCTGCCCGCCCGTCATGGCATAGTTGGAGTTGTTGAGGCAGATGACCGTCAGGTCGATGTTGCGGCGGGCGGCGTTCAGAAAATGGTTGCCCCCAATGGCCACGAGGTCGCCGTCACCGCTGAAGACGATGACTTTGAGCTTGGGGTTGGCCAGCTTCAACCCGGTGGCGAAGGGAATGGCCCGGCCGTGGGTCGTGTGGAAGGAATCGACCTTGACGTAGCCGGCTACCCGGCCGGTGCAGCCGATGCCCGAAACGACGACGACCTCGTCGAGCGGGGTCCCGCACTTCTCCAGGGCCTTGGCGAAGCAGTTGACGCTGACGCCGATGCCGCAGGTCGAGCACCAGATATGGGGCATCCGGTCCATCCGCATGAAATCGTCCATGGGGTGCTTTTCCGGACCGGTCTGACCCGCGGAGGGGCTGAGGGATGCTTTTTCGAGTTCGTTTAGGACCGACACCGATATGCCTCCATAATTTTTTCGGCGATGTCTTCGACCTTGTGGACCGCGCCGCCGCCGTGGCCGGCCAGGACGACCGGGACCTTGCCCCGGGCGCATCGCTCCACTTCGAAGAAGAGCTGGCCGTAGTTCATCTCGGCCATGACCAGGGCCTTCCCCTGGGAGGCGAGCTCCGTGATCCGCTGCTCCGGGAACGGCCAGGCAACGATGAGCCGGAGCATGCCGACCTTGATCCCCTGCTTGCGGGCGAGGCCGAGCGCGTCGATGGCCAGGCGTGAGGTGATCCCGAAGGTGACGACGACGACATCGGCGTCCTTGACGTCGATCTCTTCGTAGCGCCAGATCTTGGGCGCGTTGAGCCGGATCTTGTTGACGAGCCGGTGGACGAGCTGCTCCTGGACCTCGGCGTTCATGTCCGGGTAGCCCCGGAAGTCGTGGGTCAGGCCGGTGACGTGCAGCCGGTAGCCGTCGCCCGCCTTGAACATGTCGGGGACGAGGTCGTCGGCCGGCTTGAACGGCAGGTACTCTCCCGGCGGGAGTTTCGTATAGCGCCGCGGCGTGACCTCGATCTTGTCCGCCGAGGGAATGACGACCCTCTCCATCATGTGGCCGACGCTTTCATCCATCATGAACATGACGGGGACCCGGTACTGCTCGGCGAGGTTGAAGGCCTCGATCGTCAGGTCGAAGCACTCCTGCGGCGAGTTGGGCGAGAGGGCGATGATCTCGTAGTCGCCGTGCGACCCCCACCGGGCCTGCATCATGTCGGCCTGGCCGGGCAGCGTGGGCAGCCCCGTCGACGGCCCGCCGCGCTGGACGTCGACGAAGACGCACGGCGTCTCGGTCATGGCCGCGAGGCCGATGTGCTCCATCATCAGGGAGAAGCCCGGCCCGCTCGTGACGGTCATGGCTTTTTTGCCGGCCCAGACCGCGCCCTGGATGGCGATCGAGGCGGCCAGCTCATCCTCCATCTGGATGAAGAGAGCCCCCTCGATCATCGGGGCGCGCCGGGCGAACCGCTCCACGATCTCGGTCGAAGGCGTGATCGGATAGCCGGCGATGAACCGGCATCCGGCGGCCAGGGCGCCCTCGCAGCAGGCAAAGTCGCCGTCGATGTAGTGGGACCCCGTGAGAACCCCTCTAGGATCTGCTTTCATGGTTTTTCCCCAGTCTTGGGCTCGTACGTATAGATGGCAAACTCCGGGCAGATCATCCGGCAGAAGCCGCAGTTGACGCAGAGTTCGGCCCTCATGACCCCCGGCGGATGGTAGCCCTTGGCGTTGTACTTTTTAGAGACGATGAGGACATGATGCGGACAATACTCGACGCAGAAGCCGCAACCTTTGCAGCGCTCCTCGAGGATGACGATTTCGCCGTGGGGCGTTTCCGGCTTCGCGAGCCCGAACGGTTTTTCTCTTTGCCTTACCGGCATGGCTGAACCTCGTTCATGGATTACCGCAACGTCCCGAGATATTTCGTCGTCAGCTGCTTTTTCCGGACTTCGGGATTCGAATAGTCCGGCAGGAGCATCGGCGCGACACGGCCATCCAGGGGCACGTGAGCAGCCGCGAGGGCCTGGTGATAGGCCCGGACATGGTCGAGCGTCAGGGCGCCGCCGGGGGAGACCGTCTTGACGTACTGGGCTGCGCTGCAGCCGGCGATCCGGCCGAAGACCATGACGTCGAGCAGGGAGTTCCCCATCAGGCGGTTCTCGCCGTGGACGCCGCCGCTGACTTCCCCGGCGCCGAAAAGGCCGGGGACGACGGTCTCGGTCCGGCTGTTGATCTGGAGCCCGCCGTTCTGGTAGTGGAGCGTCGGGTAGACGAGCATCGGTTCCTTGGTGATGTCGATCCCGTAGCGGTGAAAGAGGATCCACTTGCCGGGGAACTCCTTGCGGACCGTGCCCTCGCCCTTGAGGATGTCGATCATGGGCGAATCCAGCCAGACGCCGAATTTCCCGGTCGGCGTCGGTACCCCCTTGCCCCGCTCCAGGCACTCCCGGATGAAGGCCGAGGCCTCGACGTCGCGGGGCTCGCGTTCGTAGACGAACTGCTCGCCGTCGATGTTGAGGACGTTGGCCCCCGCCCCCCGGACCTTCTCCGTGATGAGGAGGCCCTCGGCCTGCTCGGGGAAGACGGCTCCCGTCGGATGGTACTGGACGGTGTGGAGGAAGCGGAGCGGCACGCCGGCCCGGTAGCCCAGGATGAGGCCGTCGCCGGTCGCGCCGTAGTGGTTCGTGGTCATAAAGTCCTGGATGTGGAGCCGGCCCGACCCTCCGGTGGCCAGGATCACGGCCTTGGCCCTGACCACGAAGTATTCCTCCGTCTCAAGGTTGTAGAGGACCGCCCCGGCGCAGGCGCCGTGCTCGTTCAGGATGAGCTCGACGGCCGGGGAGAATTCCAGGATCTTGATGTCGTCGGGGTGGTTCTTGACCTCGTCGCGGAGGGTTCGCATCATCTCGGCGCCGGTGATGTCGCCGGCGTAGTGCATGCGCTTCCTGGAGGTGCCGCCGCCGTGCATGGCCTTGAGGCGTCCGTCCTCGTACTTGGAGAACAACGCCCCCAGCTTTTCCAGCCAGGCCATGACCTTGGGCGCCTCGAGGACCAGCGTCCGGACGAGGTCGGGGTCGTTCTTGAAGTGTCCGCCGCCCATGGCGTCGAGGTAGTGGTAGTACGGGGAGTCCTTCTCGGTCTTGGTCGCGGCCTGGATGCCGCCCTCGGCCATCATCGTGTTGGCGTCGCCGATGCGGAGCTTGGTGGCCATGAGGACGCGGGCTCCGTTCTCCCGGGCCATGAGGGCCGCCGACGAGCCCGCGCCGCCGGCGCCGATGATGAGGACGTCGGTCTCGAAATCGACGCGGCCGAGATCGATCGTGTCCGGGTCGAGGCGGCTCTTGGCATGGAGGAGATTGACCATCTCCTTGGCGATCCGGTAGCCCTTGTTGGGGCCGATGAGGATCTCCGTCCGCCCCTCTTCCTTGAAGTCGGGATGATATTTGAGGATCGCCTCGCGTTCCTGGAGGGACATCGGGGTGAACTCTTTGCCCGCCCGCTTCTTCTCGACGCGGGCCGGCCTCGTTTTTTCAACCTTTTTGATCAGCTCTCTCAGTTCAGGCGTGTACGGCATGGGTCATTCTCCCAGATAGGATTTGTTCTGAGGCGTCCAGGACTCGTCGGCCTGGTCCGGCTCGATCTCGAGGCCCTTGTAGAGCTTCTTGAGCTCGTCCAAGCTCTTTTTCTTGAGCTCCTGGAGGGCCTTGTCAAAGGCCTTGGCCTCCACGGCCTTGATCGCCTTTTCCAGGTGCTTGGCTTTGGGAACGAGGTGCCGGGCGTAGAGACGGCGGGCCAGGATGGCGATGTTGTACTGGACCTCCTCGGCCGGGCAGCGGGCCGCGCAGAGGCCGCACATGACGCAGTCGAAGGAGCTCTCGGCGACGGCCGCGAGGTCGCCCTGGATGGCCTTGGAGATATAGCCCAGGACGTCGATATCCATGGGGCAGCTGCGGGTGCAGGTGCCGCAGCCGACGCACTTGAAGATTTCGGGATAGAGGGCGGCAATGGTCGCGCCGACCGGCGGCAGGATCTCGATGTCGTAGACCGCCTTGTTCCCCGGGAAGAAGGGGATCTGGGCGATGTACATGTCGGGCTGAACGACTGTCTGGCAGGCCAGCCCGACTTCGATCCGGTAGGAGTTCGGAAAGCGGAAAACCGTTCCGCAGGCGCCGCAGATCCCGCCCCGGCAGCCGCAGCCCCGGACGAGCTGGTAGCCGGCATACTCGAGCGCCTTCTGGATGGTCAGCGAAGCCGGCACATCGTAGCGCTTCCCCATGAGGAAGATGGGGACGGTCGGTTCCTCCGTGGCCTTGACCGGCGCCGGGCTCTTGGCGGCGGCCTTTTTGGGTTTGGTTGCTGTCTTACTCATCTTTCACCACCTCACTGGCTAAGGCTTTTTCATTGAGCCGGAGCGGCCCCAGGTCTCGGACCTGCTCCGCGAACGCGTCCATGCTCTCGGCGTACTTTTTCCCCTCCGCGGCCGAGATCCACTCCAGGCGGAGGCGCCGGGGGTCGATCCCCAGGTCCCCCAGCATGATCTTGAAGAGGGTGATCCGGCGGAGGGTTTTGTAGTTGCCCTCCACGTAATGGCAGTCGCCGGGGTGGCAGCCGCCGATAAAAACCCCGTCGGCTCCCTCCTTGAACGCGTAGAGGATGTGCTGCGGGTCGACGCGGCTCGAGCACATCACCCGCATGTTCACGTTGTTCGGTGAGTAATGGAGGCGCGACGTGCCGGCCATGTCGGCGGCCGTGCTCGTGCACCACTTGCAGAGAAAACACATGATTTGGGGTTCGAACATCGTTATTCCCTCAGCATGGCCGTAAGCATGGAAAAGATTTGATTGTCGGTCTGGTTGCGCTGCTGGGCGGCCCCGCTGGGACAGGCCGCGGCGCAGGCCCCGCAGCCCTCGCAGAGGATTTCGTTCACCACCGCGACGCCCCGCTCCGGGTCGAGGCTCCTGGCGCCGTAGGGGCACACCGCGATGCAGATGCCGCATCCCGAGCAGAGCTCGTCGTTCACGGGGACGACCGTGGGCTCGTGGACGAGCTCCTTCTGGGCGAACAGGTCGCCGACCTTGGCCGCCGCCGCCGAGGCCTGGGCGACCGCCTCCGGGATGTCCTTGGGACCGTGGGCGCAGCCGGCCAGGTAGAAGCCGGCGCTCAGGCTCTCGACGGGGCGCAGCTTGGGATGCGCCTCGGCCAGGAAGCCGTGGATGTCGGTCGAGACCTTGAGCTTCCTCAGAAGGTCCATGACGCCGTCGGCCTTGACCATGGCCATGGCCAGGACAACCATGTCGGCCTCGACCTCGACCTTCTTGCCGGTCAGCGTGTCGACGCCCCAGACGATGAGCTTATCGCCCTCCTTGAAGATCTTGGAGACCTTGCCCCGGATGTAGAGGATCTTATCCTCCTCCACGGCGCGCTGGTAAAACTCGTCAAAGCCCTTGCCGCCCGTCCGGACGTCGATATAGAAGACCGTGGCCTGGCCGTCTGGAACGCGGTGCTTGTAGAGCATGGCGTGCTTGGCCGTGTACATGCAGCAGATCTTCGAGCAGTAGGGGTTGTGCTTCTCCGTGTCCCGCGAGCCGCTGCACTGGACGAAGACGATGGACTTGGGCACTTTCCCGTCCGAAGGCCGGCGGACGGCGCCCCCGGTCGGCCCCGAGGCCGAGAGGATGCGCTCGAACTCCAGGCCGTTGACGACGTCCTCGTACTTTTCGCCGCCGTACTCCCCTAGGGCCTGCATGGTGTAGAGATCATAGCCCGTGGCGACGACGATGGCCCCGACCTCCTCCTCGATAATCGTTTCCTTCATATCGTAGTCGATGGCTTTCTTCTGGCAGACGTCCTTGCATTTTCCGCAGCGCACGGGGTTCAGGCCGAGGCAGTGCTCAGCGTCGAGGGTGTACGTCCCCGGGATGGCCTGGGGGAACGGCATGTAGATGGCTTTGCGGAAAGACAGCCCCATGTTGAACTCGTCGGGGACGATCTGGGGGCAGACCTTCTCGCACTCCCCGCAGAGGTTGCACAGCGTCTCGTCGACGTAGCGGGGTTTCTTCCGGATGCGGACCTTGAAGTTGCCGACGAATCCGGACACGGAATCGACCTCGTGATACGTCAGGAGCTTGATCCGGGGATGGCGCGAGACCTCGACCATCTTGGGCGTCAGGATGCACTGCGAGCAGTCGAGCGTCGGGAACGTCTCCGAGAGCTGGATCATCTTGCCCCCGATCGACGGGTTCTTCTCGACGAGGATGACCTCGTAGCCGTGATCAGCGATGTCCAGGGCCGCCTGCAGCCCGCTGATGCCTCCGCCGATGACCAGGGCCCGCTTCGTCACGTCGACCTTGATCGGCTCCAGGTTCTCGTTCTGCAGGGCCTTGGCGACGTGGGACTTGACGATTTTGATGGCCTTCTTGGTGGCCTTGGCCTTGTCCGTGTGGACCCAGCTGTCCTGCTCGCGGATGTTGGCGATCTCGATCTGGTAGGGATTCAGGCCGGCCAGGCGGGCCGCCTCCTGGAACGTCTTCTCGTGGAGGGTCGGCGAGCAGGCCGCCACGATGATGCCGTCCAGGTGTTTTTTCTTGATCGTGTCGATGATCATCTGCTGGCCCGGGTCGGAGCACATGTAGACGTAGTCCGTGGAGAAGTTCACGCCGGGATAGTCTTTCATGACTTCGGCGACCTTCTCCACGTCGACGATGCTGGCGATGTTGATGCCGCAGTGGCAGACGAACAGTCCGATCCGCTTGTCCTTGGTCTTCGACGTGGTTTTGGCCGTCATGACCGCACCTCGGTGGTTGGGCTTTCGCTGAACAGGTGGTCCGCGGGGACGGAATGCTCCCCGAGGCCGAGGAGTTTTTTATCGACCCCCAGGGCCCAGGCCAGGAGCTGGGTGAAAAACAGGACGGGCAGGCCCGGGAAATCCAGGAAGGTCTCCTTGATGGCGTCCTGCCGGTGGTCCATGTTGTAGAAGCACAACGGGCAGGTCACGGTAATAGCCTTAGCCCCGTTCATCCTCGCCGAGCGGAGGACGCGGTAAGAGGCCTCGGTGGCCGCGGCCGGCAGGGACACCGAGACATAGGAACCGCAGCATTCCTGCTTGAAGGGATAGTCGACGGCCCGGCAGCCCACCGCTTCCAGGAATTCCTCGAAGAGGTGCGGGTTGTCCGGCTCGTCGAGGCCCAGTTCCTCCTGCGGCCGGAGCAGGCGGCAGCCGTAATAGGGCGCGATCGGCAGGCCTTTCAGGTCGCGTTTCAGGCGGGACTGGACGTTGGGGAAGCCCACGCGGTCGCGGAGATACTCCAGGAGATGAAGGACCTTGACTTCGCCATTGTAGTCATCGAAGCCCGTCGTTCGCTCCTTCGTCCGCTCGTTGATCTTGATGTCGTCCCGGAGGTAGGCGTTGATCCTCTTGTGCTTCAGGGGGTCCTCCTGGATGGCCTTGTTGGCCCGCTTCAGGACGGCGTAGCAGAAGGAGCAGGTCGTCACGACGACGTCCCCGCCTTCCTCCCGGACCTGGCGGAGCACCCGGATGGGGGCCGCGAGGCCGACGATCTTTTCCTCGGTCAGCGGGTATTCGGCGCCGCAGCAGGTCCAGCCCTCGGGCTCGACGAGCTCGATATCCAACCGCTTCATCGCCTCCCGCGTGGAGATGTCCAGGGCGGTGGCTTTTTCTTTCAGCGTGCATCCCGGATAGTAATGGAGTTTCATCGGCATTCCCTATTTGGCGAACTTGCGGAAGATCGAGACCATGACCTGCTGGGGCAGCTCCCGGGCCAGTTCCGGAGAGATCTCGTCCGGGCCGAAGGCGTCCTTGCCCTTGGGATCCAGGATGTGGCGGACGGCCTCCATCACCCGGGCCAGGTCGATGCCCTTGGGGCAGCGCGACTGGCAGGTGAAACAGGAGGCGCAGAGGAACAGGGTTTTGGAACGGAGGACCTCCTCCTGCATGCCCATCTGGACCAGACGGATGATCTGGTTGGGCAGGAGGTCCATCTCCGGGGCCATCGGGCAGCCGGCTGAACACCGTCCGCACTGATAGCAGGCATAGACATTCTCGCCGGAAAGCTCCTCAATCCTCTGGATGAACTTTCGCTCTTCGGGACCGGCCTTGAGCTTGACTCTCATGCTCTCTCCTCGCGTGGAGTTGGAAAATATTTATGAAATATGATGATTTCAATTTGCAACGGGTTTTTCCAGCTTCCGGAGGGAGGCTTCGGCGACATCCCGGACTCTCCTCCTTTCACCCCGGCGAGCGAGGATCTTTTTCAGCGAGGGGACGGCCCTCGGATCTCCGATCTCTCCCAAAAGCCGGGCGGCGCGGAAACGCGTCGTCCACGATGGGCTGGCCAGGGATTCGATCAGCGGTTCGACGGCGTCGCGGCCGAAATTCAGGAGCGCGGTCTCGGCGCTCTCCCGGACGCTCCAGTGACGGTCGGCCATGGCCTTGAGCAGGGGGAGGATGGACTGGCGGTCCTGGAAGCTCCCCAGCAGCCGGGCGGACTGGACGCGCACTTCCCGCGAACCGTCCTTGAGGCCGTGGAGGCCCGCCTCGAGAACCTGGACCTGGCCCAGGCCGGCCGTCCTGAGGAGGCGGATCGCCTCCCTCCTGACGAAATCGGCCTTGTCCTTCCGGAAAATCCGCACGAGATGCCTGACGGCTTCGGCGCCGCCGATCTTGCCGAGAGCCCGGACGGCCTCGAACCGGACGTTGTCGGAATCATCCCGGAGCGAGGGCGCAATCTCGGGGACGAA
>Ga0315282_10001587_pt1 | contig 42603 bp, 40 predicted proteins | sample YL17G07_20_MG_FD_203693 | JGI IMG/M metagenome (GOLD analysis project Ga0315282, IMG submission 203693) | Sediment microbial communities from Yellowstone Lake, YNP, Wyoming, USA - YL17G07_20 | ecosystem: Environmental > Aquatic > Freshwater > Lake > Sediment | place: USA: Wyoming | collected... | reverse complement strand
CGCCAGCATTGATTACAGGCACAGTTGCGTAATTTGCAAATATCTTGGCAGAACCAACCTTGTCATGTCTAAGTACGATAATATCCGCATAAGAAGAAAAAACCCTTGCCGTATCTTCCAGAGTTTCACCTTTATCTACCGATGTGTTTCGCATGCCGTTTAAAGGAATAATGCCACCGCCAAGCCGTTGCATCGCTGTGATAAATGAAGAAAAAGTGCGGCTTGAAGGTTCATAAAAAAGCGCTGCCAATATTTTCCCTTCCAATCTCTCACCTCCACCCTTCTCTTCAACCAATTTTTTCATCTCATCTGCCTTAGAAAAAAGAAAATAGATATCTTCCTTCATTAACGACTCAACTGTAACCAAACTTTTATTAAAAAATTTATTAATCATTCTTTTTGATATTTGATTTTTGATATTTGATATTGCTAAGGTATTCATCCCACGATTTAATTTTTAGCATGTCTAACTTGTATTTGGCAAGTGCTTCAATAAAAAAATTGGCAATTGTGGCTTTCGTAAAGAGAGGAATATTGGCATCAACAGCTGCTCGGCGGATAAGATAACCATCGGTAACTTGTTTTGTCAATTCTCTTATTCCCAGCTGACTCCTATCACTTAAGTTTATCACCAACTCTACTTTTTTATTACTTATGAGGTCAACTACACTTGGTTTTTTATCCTCATGCACTTTATAAACGAACTTTGCCGGAATGCGGTAGGTCCGAAGAAATTTATATGTTCCCGCTGTCGCATAAAGGATGTATCCCATTTTATGTAAAAGCTCGACCACAGGTAATAACTTTTGCTTCCCTTCAGCACCGCCTAATGAAAGAAGTGCTTTTTTTTCTGGAAGTGCAATACCGGTTGAAAGCAAAGATTTAAGATAGGCTTCATATACATCGTCGCCGAAACAGGCCACTTCACCGGTTGATGCCATTTCCACCCGAAGCACCGGATCAGCCTGTCTGAGTCTGGTAAAGGAAAAATGAGGTACTTTTACACCATAATAATCTGGTTTCGTGATCACGATATTAGCCACTTTCTTGCCTAATAAAATTTTGGTGGCAAGTTCAATGAAATTCACTCCTAGTACTTTTGAGACAAAAGGAAAGCTTCGTGAAGCGCGCAAATTCGCCTCAATTACCAAAACCTCCGTTGAAAATTTTCCGTTCTCATTTACCAGAAACTGGATATTGAATGGTCCGTCGATATAAAGAGCTTTGGAGATTTTGCTGGCAATTTTTTTGATTTGTGAAATGGATAAGCTGCTTAAAGAAAATGTGGGTAGCACCAAAGTGGCATCGCCCGAATGGACTCCTGCGTGTTCCACATGTTCTGAGATGGCAAATACTTTAATCTCTCCGTTTTCCGAAACAGCATCATAATCTATTTCTCTTGCTCCACGTATAAATTTCGAGATTACCATCGGATATTCGGAAGTGACGATAGAAGTTTCCTTGTCCAAATAATTCTCGAGTACTTTCTCTGAATAAGCTACCATCATTGCCCTACCAGAAAGTACATAAGAAGGCCGTATCAAAACAGGGTAACCGATGGTGTTGGTAAAGGCAAGCGCTTTCTCTTTGCTTTTCAGTCTTCGCCAGATAGGCTGTTTTATCCCCAGCTTATCAAGTAAAGCCGAAAATTTTTCTCTATCCTCAACACGATCAATTGCTTTTGGCCGGTTATACAGCAAACGTACTTTTTCTTTTGTAAGTTTAGACGCAAGAGTATTGGGTATTTGACCGCCTACGGATACGATCAATGGGCAATTTTCAAAATCAACAATATCTAAAATCCGCTCCAAAGTCAGTTCTTCAAAATATAACTTGTCGGAAATATCATAGTCTGTCGAGACGGTTTCCGGATTGCAGTTAATCATGATGGGAGAAAACCTAAGTTCTTTTATGGTCATGACACTGTTTACGGCACACCAGTCAAATTCAACCGAAGAACCAATCTGATATGGGCCTCCACCGATTACCCCAATTTGTTTTCCTTTTTTTCCTTCAATATCATGTGTCTGCCGGTGGTAGGAAAAATAGAGATAATTGGTTTTCGCCGGAAATTCTCCGGCTAACGTATCTATCTGACAAACTTTGGGAAAAATCTGGTATTTTTTTCGCAATTTTCTCACTTCCTGCCAGGTAAGATCATATATTTCCGCAATTTGCTGATCGGAAAAGCCTAATTTTTTTGCTGTCCTCAAAATTGCCAGTCCGAGTTTCTCCTTTTTCCAATCCTCAAGCATCTTTTTATAAAACGAAACGATTGCGTCTATCCGCTCTATAAACCAGTAATCAATACCGGTTTTTTTATAAATTTCTTCATGGGATTGACCGTAGAATAAATTGTAAGCAATTGCGTAGGGTCGGGAAGGAGTCGGGTCAAGATTTTTAAAATCTATTTTTTTAGAGCTTTCTTTTTCTATCTTTCCTTTATCAAGATCATCGGAAATTATCCCTTCATAATCAACTCCTAATGAACGAATCGCTTTTTGGAAGGCCTCTTCAAAAGTACGGCCTATAGCCATCACTTCGCCGACGCTTTGCATCTCACTTCTTAATGTCTCGTTCATATCTTTAAACTTCAGAAAATCCCACCGCGGAATTTTCACAACCACATAATCCAGAGCCGGTTCAAAGAAAGCGCAGGTAGCCTTTGTCACCTGATTGGGTATGTTTGAGAGGGAATAACCTAAAGCGAGTTTGGCAGCGATATAAGCCAGCGGATAACCGGTGGCTTTTGAAGCTAAAGCACTTGATCTTGAGAGACGAGCATTGACTTCTATGACACGGTAGTCACCATTTTTGGGATTGAGAGCAAATTGGATATTACATTCACCCACAATCGGTAATGATTTAACAATTTTAATTGCTATTTGCCGAAGAAAATGGTATTCGTGATTAGTCAGAGTCTGCGAAGGGGCAACCACAATTGACTCTCCCGTATGAATACCCATGGGGTCAAAATTCTCCATGTTGCATACCGTCACGGTATTATCATACGTATCTCTGACAACCTCGTATTCCAATTCCTTCCAATGCTCTAAATACTCCTCAATCAAAACTTGGGGAGTAAGCTCTAATGCTTTTTCTGCAATCTTTATAAGTTCCAACGGATTTCTTGCTATTCCCGATCCTAAGCCCCCTAAAGAAAAGCCCGCTCTGATAATCACTGGGTAGTGAATCTTATTTTTAATTTTCTCAACGTCTAGAAGAGTCTTGCAAAGATTGCTCAGTGGCGTCTTCAGTCCTAGTTTTTCTATAGCTTTTCTAAATAACAGCCGATCCTCAGTTGTCTCTATCGCCGAAATCGAAGTACCCAAAACTTCCACATTATATTTCTTAAAAACTCCTTTTTTGGAAAGACTCAGACCACAATTTAAGGCAGTCTGCCCGCCAAAACCAAGTAGTATCCCCTGCGGTCTTTCTTTATCAATAATCTTTTCGACAAAATACGGAGTCACGGGCAAAAAGTAGACTTTATGAGCAAATTCGGAAGATGTCTGTATGGTGGCAATATTGGGATTAATCAAAATTACCTGCACATTCTCTTCTCTCAAAGCTTTGGCCGCCTGCGATCCGGAATAATCAAATTCTCCGGCTTCGCCGATTTTCAAAGCGCCGGAACCTAAAAGTAAAACTTTTTTATATTTTAATTTTTCTTTAACCATTTTTTTGCTTTGGAAATAAAATATTCAAATATCCACTCTGTATCTGTCGGACCAGGGGCTGCCTCAGGATGAAATTGGGAACTCATAAACGGCAGTTTCTCATGTCTTATACCTTCATTGGTATGGTCATTAAGATTGGTAAACCAGGATTGCCATCCAGAAGGAAGAGTCTTTGTCTCTACGGCAAAACCATGGTTTTGGGTGGTAATAAAACATCTTTGAGTCGACTCATCGACTACCGGTTGATTTTGACTCCGATGACCATATTTGAGTTTATAAGTATCGGCTCCGGCTGCCAAAGCTAGAATCTGATTTCCAAGACAAATTCCCAAAATAGGAATTCTTCTTACAATTGCTTCTTTTACTGTCAAAATCGTTTCTTTTGCCATCTTCGGATCTCCCGGGCCATTTGTGATCATCAGGGCATCAAAATCCATTTTTCCTTTACCAAACGGGTTAAAATCCCAAGGCACACGAATGATGGTAACATCTTGCTTTAAAAGTAGTCTTATCTGATTAAATTTTAAACCGCAATCGATAAGCAGGAGCCGAAATTTACCATTTCCGTAAATAATAGGTTTTTTACAGCTGACATGAGAAACCAAATTATCCTGATTTATGTCATAAAAATTGATCCGCCTTTTTGGCGGATCAGAAAATGTAATTATCCCTTTCATTACTCCTTTCTCTCTGATAATTTTAGTGAGAGTCCGGGTATCAATTCCCGAAAGAGCGGGAATGTTCTCCTCCCTCAGCCACTGACTAAAAGTCATAATAGATTGCCAATGAGTATTATTCTCCACGTAAGTGGATATTATTAACCCTCGGATTTGTATTTTTTCAGATTCTAAAGTGGATTTTCTTGGAACACCGTAATTACCTATCAAGGGGTAGGTCATCACTAAAATTTGGCCAAAATAAGAGGGGTCTGTAAACCCCTCAGGATAACCGGTCATTCCCGTATTAAAAACTATTTCGCCGCTTACATCTTTTTCCGCTCCAATGGCAATTCCTTCAAATATATCGCCATTTTCAAGTATCAGATATCCTTTTTTATCCATAAAAAAGCCCCATTCTTCCTTTGGGGATATATTTTATCTCAATCGGTATGATTTTAGCAAGAAGCTTAACTTATCTCCCTTCTTCTCCTTCTCAAAACTTTAAGAGCAATCACAGATCGTCTGAATAATGATTGTGCTTCCAAAAGCGCCGCTCCTTCTGGTTTTGCTTTTAATAGCTCTTCTGCTTTTCTTTTGGCAGCTAGCACTCCCGCCTCATTGATCTCATGAGCATGATAGGCTTCCGTAACTAAAACCGTTACTTTATCGCGCGTTACTTCCATGAAGCCTCCACCGATTGCAAGATATAATTCCTCGTTATTGCTCTTGCCTATTTTAAGCTCACCCTCCACCAGCCTAGTAAATAGCGGCATATGATGAGACAAAACTCCAATAATACCTGCGCTTGTAGGAGCCGTAACCATCTCTACTTCTTCGGAAAAAGCGATTTTCTTGGGTGTAATAATTTCAAGCAAAAAAGAGGACATATTATTATTTTACTTCATCAATGCTGCCGACCATGTAGAATACCTGTTCGCTTTTATCATCGTGTTTACCGTCCAGTATCTCTTTAAAACCTCTAATTGTTTCCTCCAAAGGCACATATTTTCCCTCCTTTGCCGTAAAGGCACTGGCGACAAACATTGGCTGAGAAAAAAACTTCTGAATTTTTCTGGCCCGGGAAACCGTCAATTTATCTTCATCAGATAATTCCTCCATACCCAAAATAGCGATAATATCTTGAAGATCTTTATACCTCTGTAGTACTTTCTGTACTCCCCTTGCCACTTGATAATGTTCTTCACCGACTATTTCTGGAGCAAGTATTCGGGAATTTGATGATAGCGGATCAACCGCCGGATAAAGTCCTTGCTCGGAAATCGCCCGATCCAGAGAAATGCTGGCATCAAGATGGGCAAAGGTAGCCACCGGTGCCGGATCAGTGTAATCATCGGCAGGAACATAAACTGCCTGCACGGAAGTAATTGATCCTTTTTTAGTAGAAGTTATTCTTTCCTGAAGCTGACTCATTTCTGAAGCCAAAGTCGGCTGATAACCTACCGCCGAGGGTATTCTTCCAAGTAAAGCCGAGACTTCGCTTCCGGCTTGGGCAAATCTGAAAATATTATCAATAAAAAGTAAAACATCCTGTCCTTCTTCATCACGAAAATATTCCGCCATGGCCAGACCGGCTAAAGCCACTCTCAATCTGCTTCCGGGCGGCTCATTCATTTGACCAAAAACCAAAGCGGTTTTCTCGATCACTCCTGATGCTTTCATGTCCAACCATAAATCATTACCTTCTCTTGACCTTTCACCGACACCCGTAAATACCGACACTCCTCCGTGCTCTCTAGCGACATTCCTAATAAGCTCCTGGATAAGAACTGTTTTACCTACTCCCGCACCGCCGAATACGGCTACTTTTCCGCCTTTGACAAAAGGAGCAATCAGATCGATCACCTTAAGTCCTGTTTCAAGTATTTGCGCTGTAACCGTCTGTGCAATTAAAGGAGGTGCATCTTTATGGATAGGATAATATTTCTTGGTTTTGACCGGCCCCTTTTCATCTATCGGCTCACCGATGACATTAAAAATTCTTCCCAAAGTTTCTTTGCCCACCGGTACAGAAATCGGATTACCTGTATCAATCACTTCCTGATTTCTTTTTAATCCGTCTGTCGGTCCAAGCGCTATTGCACGCACTCTGCCTTCTCCCAAATGTCCAGCCACTTCCAAAACCAATCTTTTACTTTGGACAAGTTTCGACTCTGCCTCGAGAGCATTATAAAGAGCCGGAACATCACCCGGTGGGAAGGAAACATCGACAACCGCCCCAATTATTTGTACAATTTTCCCTTTATTCATAAGCTGCTTTGGCTACTTACTCTACCGCCAGTCTTGCTGTAACCATGTCGGCAATTTCGTAAGTAATTTTTTCCTGTCTAATCTTATTAAAGACAAGCGTCAATTCATCCAAAAGGTCAGCAGCAGCATCGGTGGCATTTCTCATCGCTATCATTCTGGCGCTATGTTCCGATGCCTCAGCCTCATAAATGGCACTTCTTATCTGATTTTCAAGGTAATGCGGCAGAAGATACTCAAGTACGTCATCGACCGACGGTTCAATGATGAACTCATATTTTGGGATAGTACTCACTTCTTCGTTGCTAGTAAGAACACTGATGGGAAGAATCATTTTTTTAGTCGGCATCTGTTTGAGAGCGTTGATGAAAGAATTAAAGCAAAGGTGTACTTCTTTGTATGTTCCCTGGATAAACCCGTCAACGATCAATTGGGTAAGTGCAGGGACATTTTCGTCAAAAGGAACTTTGTCGGAAAAATCAGCAATTAATTTTTTACCCGTTTTGACAATAAAATTTTGGCCCTTTTTCCCCACGTTGATAAAATCAAGTGCGCCCGAAACAGAAAACGAATTTGAGACAAATCTGAACAAATTCGTATTCAGTGCTCCGCACAATCCTTTATTAGTCGATATCAAAATAATTAAAATTTTGCCGTTTTTGTTGCCTTCAGACAGCAATGGATGGTATTGCTTTGAAGTGCGGGCAGCCAGTTCCCTGGTTACCTGATAAATTTTGTCCGCATAAGGTTTACCCAAAAGTGCCACTTCCTGAGCTTTTTTCATTTTTGAGGCGGCTACCATCTCCATCGCGCGGGTTATCTGGGCTATATTTTGAGCTGATTTAATCCTGCGTTTAATTAACTTAATGTTTGCCATGATTGATTTTAGAAATTCTTTTTAAAATCTTCGACTGCTTTTTTTAGTTTATCGATAGTTCCTTCACTTAATTTTCCTTCTTTTTTTATCTCTTTTAAAAGTTTTCCGTGCACCGTCTCCATATATTCCAAATATTTGGCGCCGAATTCTCCGATACGGGGAATGGATATATCATCAAGATAGCCGTAAGTTCCGGCAAAAATGAGCATTACTTGTTGGGGAATTGGCAGCGGTACAAACTGTTTTTGCTTTAGAAGTTCTACCATTCTTGCTCCTCTTTCAATCTGAGAACGGGTTGCTTGATCAAGATCTCCAGCAAATTGGGCAAAAGCGGCCAGGGAACGGTATTGGGCAAGATCAAGCCGCAGTCTGCCGGCCACTTGCTTCATTGCCTTAATTTGGGCTGCTCCTCCGACACGGGAAACGGACAAACCGACGTTAATTGCCGGTCGAACACCTGCATAAAAAAGATCAGACTCAAGATAAATTTGTCCGTCTGTAATAGAAATGACATTGGTGGGAATATAAGCGGAAAGATCTCCGGCTTGCGTCTCAATTATGGGAAGAGCGGTCAGTGAACCTCCACCGTATTTATCCGCCAGTTTACAAGCCCGCTCAAGCAGACGGCTATGCAAATAAAATACATCTCCAGGATAGGCTTCGCGACCGGAAGGACGTCTCAAAACCAGTGAAATTTGCCTGTATGCCCAGGCATGTTTGGATAAATCATCATAAATTAAAAGCGCGTCGCGGCCTTTATCCATAAAATATTCGCCGATCGCACAACCTGTATATGGAGCAATATATTGTAAAGCGGCAGAGTCTGATGCGTTTGCGGCCACCACAATGGTATAGTCCATCGCCTGATGTCTACCTAAAATATCAATAATTTGTGCTATCTTTGAAGCTTTTTGGCCGATGGCCACGTAAATACAAATAACATTCTCTGATTTCTGGTTAAGTATGGTATCGATTGCGATTGCGGTTTTACCGGAAGTTCTATCACCTATTATCAACTCTCGTTGCCCCCTGCCGATGGGAATCATGCTGTCGATGGCAACAATACCGGTTTGAAGCGGCGTATTCACCGGCTCTCGTTTGACCACCCCCGGAGCAATTTTCTCGATAGGATAATATGTCTTCGTATCAATCTGACCTTTACCGTCGAGCGGACTGCCTAAAGGATCAATCACTCTTCCGATTAATTTATCATCAACTCCGATGGACAAAAGCCTGCCTGTGCCTTTTACCAGATCTCCCTCGTGAATGCCGAGATAATCACCCAAAATAATTACTCCTACTTCATCTTCCTCCAAATTGATGGCGACTCCCAAAACCCCGTTGGGAAACTCAACCATTTCCGAATAGGAAATGTTTGTTAACCCGGTAATTTTTGCCACTCCATCGGCCACCGTTTTTACCTGACCGGTGAATCCCACCTCTACTTTGGTGGTATAAGTTTTTAATTTTTTGACGATATCGGATGTGATATCGACTGAAGATATTGTCTGTGCCATAATTTTATGCTAATAAACTTCTTTTAAGATTTGTAAGTTCTCTTTGCAAACTTGTATCTAAATACCAATCACCGACGGAAACGGTAAAACCTCCCAAAAGTTTTTTATTGACATCATTGACAATCGGAAGATCCACTCCGAGTAATTTTTTCATGACGGCTCTGAAGTTTTCCATCTGCGCATCTGATAGTTTAACAGAGCTTACCACTACAATCTCTTTTTTCTTATTTTTATCCTGAAAAAGATTTTTAAGTGCCTCGGTTACCTCCGGAAGAAGTTTTGTCTGGTTTGTTTCGGAAAGATAATCCAGAAGTCCACGTACCACCAACTCTGATTTTGTTTTTATTTTTTTCATGGAATTCAAAGTGACAACTTAGCCACTTCTTTAAGTTTTTTATCTATTATGGACCTTTGATTATCTTCACTCAGAACTTCACTGAGGAGTTTTTCCGCTATGGCCGCCGCTATCTCTACAGTCTGCTTTTTTATTTTTTTCTCCATCTCCGCTCTCTCCACCTCAATTTCTTTTTTACTCTTTACGACAATTGTTGCCGCTTCTTTGTTGGCTTTTTTGATAAGTTCTGCCTCGACTTGCTTAGCGCTCTTTTTGGCTTCTTCAATTATTTTTTTACCTTCTAACTTGGCTTTATCAATCACCTCTTGTCTCTTCTCTTCCATTTTTTTAGCTTCTTCTTTAAGTTTTTCAGAGAGTTCCAAACTTTCCTGTACCTTCTTTTTACGCTCTTCAATCACTTTCAAGATCGGTTTGTATAAAAACTTTGTCAGTATAATCACCATGATGGTGAAATTGACAATCTGAGTGATCAATGATACTGGCTGAATGCCTAGATTCTCCATAAAATATTGATAAATAAGATATTTTAATTATTAATTACGGGATCAATTTAGGTAAATTTAATGATTAAAGCGATAACCAATGCGTAAATAGCTATTGCTTCTGCAAATGCCATCGCCAAAATCATGTTGGTTCTTATTTTATTTTCCGCCTCAGGATTCCTTCCGATTGCTTCCATTGCTTTGGAAGCCAAAAGTCCAATACCAAGAGCCGGACCTACTGTGCCAAATCCGATAGCAATGGCTGTTGCTAATGCTTTTAATCCTTCACCTTCCATTTATCGTTCACCTCCCTTCGCCCCACTTAGCGGGGCTCAGGGTAAACCCTCGCTTTACTCGGGCAAACTTTTTAAAAACTCTCATTACCAAAATCCCCTTTTATTATATTTCGGGATCCCCATTGCTTTGCAATGGGGAAATGGTTAATGTTCCATCTTTGCTGTCGCCAGAGACAAAAATACGGCTGTAAGCATTGAAAAAACCAATGCCTGGATAAAACCGACAAACAACTCTAAACCTAAAAAGGGGATAGGAGCAAATATTGGCATCAGAAAAGCAATCACAGTTAATAAGACTTCACCAGCAAAAATATTACCAAAAAGCCGGAAAGAGAACGATAATATTTTAGCAAATTCAAGCACTAATTCCAAGAGACCGACAAAAAAGTAAATGGGGTTTTTGAAGTTGAAAAAGCGGCCAAGATATTCAAGACCCAAAGTTTTTATACCGTAATACTGTATCAGGAAAACTGCGATTAATGCCAAAGCTAATGTGGTATTAATGTCAGCTGACCCAGCTCTGAAAAGTGGTACAAAGACTTTTTGGCCTCCCTCAATCTCGTTTAAGCCGATTGTACCAACTCCTGGTAATAATCCAAACCAGTTGAGCATAATAATAAATATAAAAAGAGTACCTAAGATCGGAAAAAAAATCTTCGTTTTTTCCCGGGTAACTGTCTCAAAAAAAGTATAGATTCCTCCTACCAGCATCTCGGCAACAACCTGTAAACCTGAAGGCACGAAAGAAATATTGCGATAAACAATAAAGGAAAAAACTATAAGCAGCAACATCACTAACCAAGTCGTCAAAGTGGAGTTAGTGATGGGTATACCAAGAAACTCGAATATCTGTTCTGCTCTAATCGATATGTGAACTGTTTGCATATCTTTATAATTCCTTAATCATTCTAAAAATATAATAAAAAGCAAAAATTATCCCCAAGAAAATTAAAGAGAGGGTACATTTTGGGGTGGTACCAAGTTTCTGATCAAGATATGACCCCAAGAGTGCACCCCCTGCAATGGGAACAGCAATGATGAAACCGAGTTGAGTGGCAAAATTAAGACCACCTAAAAATCTTCTGTGTTCTATCTCTTCTTCCTTATTTTCCTCTTTTTTTTTGGAAATAAGGGCTGTTCCATCATCGAGCCTTAATATTGTTTCCTTTTTATTTGTCTTCATTTTAATTTATCACCTCTATCCTCGTCAAGAACGTAAAACATTCTTAAGAGAATCTTAAAATTCAAGTAATTTAGCATCATCAACTATAATATTCATCCTTTCCTCTTTCTCTCCCACTTTGCCTTTTACCAAAATTATTCTATCCGTTACCCATAACGACTTTGTTTTTGTATATACCGAGGGAAAAACAATCAATTCGATGCTTCCGGTAAAATCATCAATTTTGACGAAAGCCATCTCATTGTTATTGCTCCTGGTAATGATTTTCTTCACCTGAGTGATGATTCCTCCGACAATAACCGGAGTCCGTGTCGGCACTAATATGTTTATCCGGTGTGTCACCCGTTTTTCTAAAAGAGGTAAAATGGGAGTTAGTGGATGTTCAGTAAGATAAAAGCCCAGAAGCTGTTTTTCAAATAAAAGAAGTTCCTGGCGGGATAGTTCTTCAACGTCGGGAAAATGATCCACCGTGATATCTTCATGCTCATCAAGATCAAACAGACTTACCTGTTTATCATCCTTTTTACCACATCGTTTATGTACCCGCTCCACTATTTCTGAATAGGCGGCAAGAAGTGCCGCCCTTTTGCCGAAATGATCCATGGCACCGGCTTTTATCAAACTCTCAAGCGTTTTCCTGGTCACTTTGGAAAGATCGACCCGATTTATAAAATCAGTAAACGAGATAAACTTGCCCTTATTTCTCCGGGAATTTAAGATGACTTCAATTGCCGCCGTACCTACATGTTTAATGGCGGATAAGCCGAAACGGATTTTCCCATTCTCAATCGAAAACTCCACATCTGATTCATTGATATCTGGTGGCAATAAGCCGATTTTCATCCGCCGACATTCAAGTATCGCCTGAGCGACTTTTTCATCGCGAATTGGCCCGGAAGTACTCCGGCTTTCTGCCGCTAAAACCGCAGTCATAAATTCAACCGGATACTTCGCTTTCATATAGGCAGTCTGATAGGCAATCAGAGCATATGAAGCGGAGTGAGCCTTGTTAAACCCGTATCCGACAAATTTCTCGATGAGGGAAAATATGTTTTCCGCGACAGCCTTTGAGTAACCTTTTTTTATGCACCCGTTTATAAATTTGACTTTTTCTTTCTTCATCAGTTCCGGTTTCTTTTTGCCGATCGCCATCCGCAATTTATCCGCCTCAACCATTGAATAACCTGCTAATTTGTTGGCAATCTGCATACACTGTTCCTGATAAACGGCTATGCCATAAGTCTCGGAAAGGATAGAAGCCAAATCAGGATGAGGATATTTTATTTTTTTCGGATTGGCTTTTGCTTCTATAAAAGATGGAATCCACTCCATCGGCCCCGGCCTGAAAAGCGCCACCATGGCGGAAATATCAGAAAATTTATTCGGCTTAAGATCGCGCGCAAGCCGACGCATTCCCGCAGATTCAAGTTGGAAAATCCCGGTAGTCTCACCTGAAGATATAAGTTTATAAACATCTTTTTCTTCAAGTGAAATTTTTCGCAAATCAACATCGATGCCTCTGTTTATTTTTACAAATTTAATGCTGTTTTCCAGGATCGTCAGATTTCTCAGTCCCAAAAGATCCATTTTTAAAAGCCCGATTGCCTTACCATCAGCAGCGTTAAGATCCAAACAATACATATCGTATTGGGTGATTATTTTTTCTCCTTTCGTCTCACGGGATAGTGGTACGTAAGTGGTTAACGGTTTATCGGAGATAACAATCCCGGCAGCATGGGTGGAAGCATGTCGCGCTACGCCTTCAAGCTTGCGTGCCAAATCAAGAAGCCGTTTGGTTTCCGGTTCATTTTGATACGCAAAAGCCAAATCAGCAGTCGTTTGCAACGCTTTATCGATCGTCATGGCAAACCCTTGGGCTCCAGGAGGAATCATTTTGGCGATCCGATCAGGCTGGGCATACGGCATTCCCAAGGCTCTACCTACATCCCGTACGGCCTGCCGCGCCTCCATGGTGCCGAAGGTAATAATCTGCGCCACTTTATCAGTACCGTATTTCTCAGTCACATAAGCAATTACTTCATCCCTCCGATCATCAGCAAAATCCAAATCTATATCGGGAGGGGAAGGCCTGTCGGGATTTAAGAAACGTTCAAAAGGAAGACTGTGCTTTAAAGGATCAAGATCGGTAATACCCAAAGAATATGCCACCAGACTCCCAGCAGCTGAACCCCTGCCTGGACCAACAGCAATCTCCTTTTGCTTGGCCCAGGTGACAAAGTCCGCCACAACCAGAAAATAGGTCGAGTATCCCTTTTTAGCTATGATATCAAGCTCATAATCCAAACGTTTTCTCATCTCGCTGGTAATCTCTTTATATCGTCCCTTAATGCGTTCATAAGCCAGCTTCTTTATATAAGTATCCGGCGTCTCCCCCTCCGGTACATCAAAATGGGGTAAAATCCATTTCCCCAATTCTATTTCGACGTTGCACATCTGGGCAATTTTAACCGTATTTTCGATCGCTTCCGGATATTGGATAAACATACCCTTCATTTCTTCTTGGCTCTTAAGGTAAAAATCAGGAGAGGAAATCATAGATAATGGTCTATTTGATTCCAGAATTGTCCGCTGTGTTTGGACACACAGAAGTATTTCCTGAGCCTGGGCATCGTCTTTATTTATATAATGAATATCATTAGTCGCCACCAGCGGTATGCCGAATTTTCTTGAAAGAAGGATAAGTTTGGCATTTACAATCTCTTGTTCTTTAATTTTAGGATGCATTTGCAGTTCCAAATAAAAATGGTCCTTTGGAAAAATTTCCATGAATTCCTTAATTCGCTTCTCTGCCTCTTGTTCCTGAGAAGTCGCCAAAAGGCGGGGTATTTCTCCGTTTAAGCACCCGGTTAAGCAAATCAATCCTTCACTGTAATCGCGCAAAATCTGCATATCAATTCTCGGCTTATAATAAAATCCTTCAAGTTGCGCATGAGTGACTAATTTCATCAGATTTTGATAGCCCACATTGTTTTTGGCCAGAAGAACCAGATGATACTGATCGCTGTCAATCCCTTGCTGCTTATCGAAGCGGCTTCTTCCTGCCTGATAAGCTTCTACTCCTATAATCGGTTTCACTCCTTCTTCCTTAGCTTTGAGAAAAAATTTTACTACACCATACATGGCACCGTGATCGGTAATTGCCAATGCGTCCATACCTAATTCTCTAGTCCTCCTAAGAAGATCGGGAATTTTCCCAAGTCCATCAAGAAGAGAATATTCCGTATGACAATGCAGATGCACGAAATCGGACATATTACGGTTATATTTTACTATGAAATTACTATTGAAAGAACAAGGAGAATTATTTAAGAGAGTAACTCCATAATCAGTTTTTTTACCTTTTCCGGATCAGCCTGGCCTTTAAGTGTCCTCATCGTCATACCAACAAGATACATTATTACATTAGTTTTCCCCGATTTGTAATCGGAGACTGCTTTAGAATTTTGAGAAATTACTTTTTTGACTGCGACCTCGACTTCTTCATCTGAAATTGTCGGTTTTTGAAGCTGTATATTTACTGCGCTTATTAATTCTTCCGGAGCAATTTTTGCTATATCAGCTTTTTTATTGATTATCCAATTGGCAATTTTTTTTGGGGTAATATTTTTTTTCTTCATTCCTAACTCAACTGCTTTCTCGTAATAATCTGCAATTTCTTTCGTGTCTGTCAAAATATTTGCGTCATACGCTGACAACCCATAATCTCCCATAAATCTTTTCAATTTTTTATCCGGTAATTCTCCTATTTGATTTTTGATTTTTGATTTTTGATTTTCCGTCCACCGGACAGGTGGAATATCAGGTTCCGGAAAATACCGATAATCATGTGCTTCTTCTTTACTTCTTTGTGAGTAAGTAATACCTTTTTTTTCATTCCAACCTCTCGTTTCTTGCTTCGGTATTTCTCCCTTTTTCAATAACTCAATCTGTCTGTCAATTTCATAATCAATCGCTTTTTTGGCAAAATTAAATGAGTTAATATTTTTTACCTCAACTTTATATGGGGGTAAATTATTATTTTGAACTTTGAATTCTGAATTTTGAACTTCTCGAACCGAAATATTCGGTTCGAGTCTCATGCTTCCCTTCTCCATATCCGCATCAGAAATTCCAAGATAACGGATTATCTGGTACAATTTTTTCAAAAATGTCCTTGCTTCTTCACTACTTTTTATATCCGGCTCAGTCACAATTTCCACCAGAGGCACTCCACTTCTGTTGAAATCGATCAAAGTACATTTCTCCTCTACCCCTCGAAGCCCAGAGGGCGAAGTGGGGTCATCAACTGTCGCATGCAATAACTTGCCGGTATCTTCTTCCATATGTACTCTTCTTATCCTTATTTTCTTTTTATTGATGTTACTATCTAATTTAACTTCTAAATAGCCATTAATACAAAATGGCTTATCATATTGGCTTATTTGATAACCTTTAGGCAGATCCGGATAATAGTAATTTTTCCTGTCAAATTTTGATAATTCGGGGATCTCACAGTTTAATGCCAATCCCAGCATGACGCACCATTCAACTGCTTTTCTATTCGGTACCGGTAATGCTCCTGGCAATCCCAAGCATACCGGACAACAGTGCGTATTCGGTTCATGGCCGAAATAATCAGCATTGCAACCGCAAAACATCTTTGACTTGGTTTTCAACTCCACATGTATCTCGAGTCCTATAATTGGTTCAAATTCATCATCCATAAATTTTTTCCAATTTAAAGTTTTGGTTTTTGCTTGTACCACTCTGTTTTTTGTTCATATGCATAAGCCACCTCAAAAAGCCGTTCTTCTTTAAATTGAGGTCCGATAATTTGTAAACCGGCCGGTAATCCATCCGTAAATCCGCAGGGTACATTTATTGCCGGTATACCAGCAATATTGACAGGACAAGTAAATATATCCATTAGATACATCTGGACTGGATTATCTGTTTTCTCACCTATCTTAAATGGAGGTATCGGGGATGAAGGTCCAATAATCACATCGACATTTTTAAAGGCATCTTCAAAATCTTTTTTTATGAGCGTTCTCACTTTTGAAGCTTTCAAATAATAAGCACCATAATAACCTGAAGATAGAGTATGCGTTCCAAGCATGATGCGCCTTTTCGCTTCATCTCCGAAGGTTTTTCTCTCATGGCCGTATCTAATACCGTCAAAACGGGCTAGATTTGAACTTATTTCAGAAGGAACCAAAATATAGTAGCAGGCCATCGCATAATCCGTATGGGGAAGAGATATTTCCTGTATATGAGCACCGAGTTCTTCAATTTTTTTAATTGCCGTAAGTGTAATCGCTTTTACTTTAGGATCAAATCCTTCGGCGTTGAAATATTCTTTCGGCAAACCGATTTTCAAGCCTTTAATATTTTTTCCTAATGTAGAGGTATATTTTGGCACCGGTATATCAGGTGTTGTCGCGTCATAAGAATCTCTACCTGCTGTTATTTCATAAATAAGGGCACAATCGTGTACGGTTTTTGTGATATGTCCTATTGAATCAAACGACGAAGCCATGGCAATAATGCCAAAGCGCGATACACGACCATACGTCGGTTTAATCCCCACTAGGTTGCAGTAAGCTGCCGGAAGGCGAATTGAACTACCTGTATCAGTACCAGTTGCAGCTAGACACATATTAGAGGATACCGCAGCAGCTGAACCGCTGCTTGATCCACCCGGTACTCGGTCTAAATCATAGGGATTTCTGGCAGGAATCGTATCAGTATTTTCTCCAGATGACCCGTGTCCCCAGGCATCCTGGTTGGTTTTGCCGATTATAACCGCGCCCGATTCTATCAGACGTTTTACTGCCGTCGCATTATACGGAGGAATGTAATTATCTATAATCTTTGATCCTGCAGTAGTTCTTATATCTTTTGTTGAAAAAAGATCTTTTATTGCCATGGGAATACCAAGTAGAGGTTTATTGATCCCTTTGGCAATTTGATCGTCTGCCTGTTTTGCCTGTTTTAAGGAAGTATCTTCACAAATAGTCAAAAACGCATGAATTTTATCGTCGAATTTTTTGATTCTAGTTAGGTAATATTTTGTCAGCTCTGTCGAAGAAAATTCTTTTTTGTTCAGTCCCTCAATGGCTCGCTGAATTGTCAAATCAATAAAATCCATAGACAATATTATTCTTCCTCAAAAATGGCTTTAACCTTGAAAAAACCTTTATATTGGGATTTTGCGTTAGCAAGTGCTTTTTGCTGACTCAAAGATTCTCTTACCGTATCCTCACGAAAAACATTTTCTAGTCCTGTTGTTTGACTTGTCGGCTCGATATTTTTTATATCCAGTTCATCGATTTTACTGATGAAATCTACTGTATCTGAAAGCTGTTTTTGAAGTCTAGCAAGTTCCTTATCTGTTAACTCTAAGTTTGCTAGTTTAGCAATGTGTCTGACCTCCGCAGTTGAAAGTACAGTTTTGGATTTGCCCATAAACTATATTTTAGCGCGAAAAACCGCATTATTAAAGTGACAAAAGAGGTGCGTTATAGATTTTCCAGATATCTTTTTATTTCCCAATCAGTTACCGCAATTCTGAAATCATCCCATTCCGCCTGTTTTGCTTCCAGATATCTTCGCCATGTGTGTTCTCCGAAAACTTCTCTGACGATTTTTCCTTTTTCAATTTCCTCTATTGCCTCTTTCAAACTGGCCGGAAGTTTGGTGATGTAATATCTGGCCAGTTTTGCATCATCGAACTCAAAAAGATTCTCCTCAACCGGGTTTGGTGCTTTCATTGCTTTCTTAATCCCTTCAAGTCCTGCTTTTAAAAGAACCGCAAACGTCAGGTATGGATTGCCTGAAGGATCAGGACAACGCACTTCCACCCGGGTCGCCTTTTCCTCGTAACCTTTTGATATCTGCGGGACTCGGATTAAAGCTGAACGGTTAATTCTTGCCCAGCATGCATAGACCGGTGCCTCATATCCCGGTGTCAGTCTTTTATAAGAATTCACATTCGGAGCAAACACTCCTGACATTTCCCGGATATATTTTAGTTGTCCGGCAAGAAACTGATAGGCAATCTTGGACAATCCGTATTTATCGTTTTTATCATAAAAAGCATTTCTTCCGCTTTTCCAAAGACTCTGGTGAATATGCATGCCGTTGCCGTTGATGCCAAAAAACGGTTTAGGCATGAAGGTAGCGTAAAAATTATGTTTAAAGGCGATAAATTTGGTCGCCATTTTCAAAGTAACAACATTATCAGCAGTCTTTAAAGCCTGATTGTAACGGATATCAATTTCATGCTGATTATTGGCCACTTCATAAGTACTGGTTTCTGATTTAATATCCATTTCATACATGGCCTCCATAATTTCCCGCTTGATAGTATAACTCTCATCCATCATCAGATTAAAATAATAACCGTTTCCGGCTGAAACTCTTATTATGTTTCCTGCCGCATCTTTCGGGAACAGGAAAAATTCACATTCAGGGCCGGTATAATATTCCAAACCCATTGACTTTGCCTCGGCTAATACTTTCTTTAATATGTATCGCGGATCGCCTTCAAACGGCTTATGGTCTGGTTTATAAACATCACAAATAAGCCTGGCCACTCTGCCGGATTCCACATTATTCCTCCAAGGAAGTAAGGCATAAGTCGTCGGGTCAGGCATGAGAAACATATCGGATTCATGGATCCGGGCAAACCCTTCAATTGATGATCCGTCTATCCAAACTCCCCGATTTAATGCCTCTCCCAGGTTATAAAAGGGAATTGTTGAGTTTTTAATGTTTCCCAGAAAATCCGTAAATTGTAAATCGATAAATGCCACTTTATCCTTTTTGGCAAGAGATAAGGTTTCCTTAACTTGATCTTTTGACATAAGAATTATTCCTCCTTAAAAAACTTTTTAAGTAATATTTAACTTCTTTAGCATAAACTCATGTGCTTGCCATTCTAATGCATCATCCAGAGGCTTTAATTCTATCACTTCTTTATATTTAATCTCCAACGCTTTAGCAATCAACCAATCTGCAATATGCGGATTTTTAGGCAGTAGAGGTCCGTGATAATAACAGGCAATTACATTGTTGTGAACTGCGCCTTCAAACCCGTCTTCTCCGTTGTTTCCGAAACCTTCCAATACTTTCGCAAATGGTTTGCAACCTGATCCTAAGTAAGTCCTCCCCCCATGATTTTCAAACCCGACAATAGTATTTTTATAATTGAAAATTGTCCCGCCGCAGCGGGATCCCGCATTTGGCGGGAAAAATTGAAAATTGAAAATTATTTTCCCTACCGTATTCCCAATGCATCTCGATTTCTCATGTCCAAAATGCCTTGTGACAAAATCAAAAATACCCAAACCCGGAAGTTTTTTGCCGTCCCCGGTCATATAATAATGGCCTAAAAGTTGCGGCGATCCACAGACAAACAGTCCGGGTCTTCCCTTCTCAAATAATTTCTTATAAACTGATTTTTTCTTAAGCAAATCTTTGATGACTATCTCCTGCTGCCGATCCTGAGCTCCTCCGCCGATAATCAAATCACAATCTTCAATCTTTTTATCTGGTGTACCCACTTCAATAGAAGATATTTCAGCTTTGATATCTCTCCACGCACATCTTTTTTCCAAGCAAATGATATTCCCCCGATCTCCGTATGTGGACATAAGGTCCGGATATAACCAACCGATAGTAAGCTTATAATTATCATGTCTCATATTATTTTAAACTCAAATAGTTTAATGATTTAAATCATTAAACTTATCTTATAATATTTTTCTTCCTGTTAATATTTTTCTCACCTCAAGCATTGCTGAATAAGTAGGTAAGATATATAAAGTGTTACCGGTTTTAATCTTATTTAATCCTTTCTCTATCGCCTTTCTCAGGTTTTCTTCTATGATCAATTTTTGCATTCTTGCATTCTTGCATTCTTGCATTGTGTATTTCATCCTCAGTCCCATATCATACACTCTATCTCCACTGGCGATCACGCAAATGTTTTCCGGTATCATCTCGAAATCTACATCCCAGATCCAAGACACGTCGCGGCCATCGGGTATCCGGTCGTTCAATACTAAAAGAAGTGATTTCGGTTTTAAATCCAATACGGTCCTAAGCGATGCATTAAATCCGGCCGGATTTTTGGACAAAAACATCTTTATTTTTTTGTTCCCAATTTCAAATTCCTCCTGTCTCCCAAAAGCGGGTGTAAAACTTGCAAGTGACGTTTTAATCATTTTTTCTTTTATGCCTAACTCTCTACCCACGGAAACTGCGGCTAAAGTATTATATTCGTTGTATAATCCGGGCATAGCGGAAGAATAATTTTCAATATCCGGTTTTGGCCGGCTGTTGCCGCAATTTCCACAAAACCAAATCCCCAAATGTGAAAAGTAAATTCCCTTGTAAAATAATTTACCGCCACAAACATGACAGTAAATCGAATCGGTAGCATGTTCAATTTTTGGTAAAAATTTATCCGGTCTGTCAATGCCAAAATAAACCACTTTACTTTTCAAGCTTTTACCCAAATAGGCAATCTGCGGATCATCAGCGTTTAAAATTACGGTTGAATCACTTGGTAATCCTTTTAAAACTTTTTGCCATTTACTTGCAATCGCATCTACCTCTCCATATCTGTCTAACTGATCGCGGAATAAATTTAATAATACAATAATTAGTTTTTTATTCTTTTCTTTTGTTTTTGATATTTGCCTGTCCTGGCAGCCAGGCCAGGGATATTTGATATTTGATATTGCGCTCGGAAGAGTGTTTTCATCCACTTCCAAAACTGCAAAATCAGCATCAATCTTCCCGTCTAATGAAGCTTTCTCGATAAAGGCAGAAACTAACCCATTTAGCAGATTTGCGCCGGACTGGTTGTGAATAACCCTTTTACCAATAATCTGTCTGATCATTTTGGCAGTGGTAGTTTTGCCGTTTGTACCGGCAACAATAATCAAACCTTTATTCAACTGAGAGATAAAATATGAAAAAATGTCAGGCTTAAGTAACAGGGCAATTTCACCGGGCCAGGTGCCACCGCTGCCTATATTAAACAAATAACTTACAAAATGTATGAATTTCCCGATTAAAGTAATCAGAGGAATCATTTGGATAGCTATTACATCGCCCTCAATATTTTTATCCTCTCGGCAATGGGAGGATGCGTATCAAAAAGACCGGAAAACCAGGCTCCGAAATCTTTTCCTTTAAAAGGATTAATTATGTAAAGATGCGCGGTGGCATTTGTCGCCGTTTCAAGCACTTCCTTATCTTTTGATATTTTTTCAAGCGCATCGGCCAGACCTTTCGGATTTCGCGTCAGTAAAGCTCCGGAAGCATCGGCTAAAAATTCTCTCCTCCTTGATACAGCCAACTGGATAATTATGGCGATAATCGGAGAGAGAATGGCAAAGATTATTCCGATAAGAAGAAATATCGCTCCCATCCCTCCTCTTTCTTCACGATCGTTCCTTCTTCCACCACCCCACCAAAGCATGCGCATAAACCAGTCAGACAAAAAGGCTATCATCCCTACCAGGACAGCCACAATTGCCATCAATCTCGTATCGTAATTTTTTATATGCGACATTTCATGGGCAATCACTCCTTCAAGTTCGCTTCTATCAAGTTTGTCCAAAAGTCCTCTTGTGACACAGACTGTCGCATGGGATATGTCACGGCCGGTAGCAAAAGCATTTGGTGCGCTGTCTTCGATCACATAAACTGCTGGCTTTGGGATACCGGCTGCCATGGCAATATTTTCCGTGACGGTAAATAAATCAAAATCACGTCTGCGATCGGCCGGCCGGGCTCCCGAAAGATTAAGTACCAGTTTATCACCCCAAAAATAGCTGCCGAAACTGGTGAGCACGGATATCAACAAAGCAAAAAACACAAAGGAAGTACCACCACCGTAGGCTTTACTGAACACAAAGACCACCATGGCTATAAACAAGCTAAAAAAGACCATTATAAACCATGTTTTGGTCTTATTGGCCTCTATTTGTGAATAAACTGAGAGAGCCATATTTAGTCAAATTTTACCTCGACTTTTTTCTTCTCCTCCTCTGTTGCCGCAAAAAACTCTTCTGGTTTAAATCCCAAATTATTTGCCAGTATCACATTCGGAAATACTTGAATCTTGGTATTATATTCCGTCACCGATGTGTTGTAAAACTGCCTTGAATAAGCTACTTTATCCTCAGTATCCGTAAGCTCCTGCTGAAGCTGCAAAAAATTTTCGTTGGCCTTAAGTTGCGGATAATTTTCCGCAACCGCAAATAGAGTTTTGAGCGCGCCGGCCAGTTCGTTATTTGCGACAGCCTTATCTTTAAGATTAGTGGCATTCATCAAGGCCGTCCGTGCTTTCGTCACATTCTCCAAAACTGTTTTTTCATGCTTCACGTAACCTTTTACCGACGCAACTAAATTGGGTATTAAATCAGCACGCCTCTTAAGCTGTACATCAATCTGACTCCAAGCCTCTTTTATCCTTATCTTGAGGGTAATCAAACTGTTATAAAGAGACCATAAATAGAGAGCTATAAGTAATATAGCCGCTAAAAATATCAATAATATACCCATATTTCTCACCTCCTTTAGAAACTCTTTGCGAGTTTCACGAGTAATAGAGTTTCTAAGCCCGCCTAAGAACGCTCCGTGAGCCGTGTACGAATAGTATCCAAAAGGCGAACGGTAAGTTCAAGCGGGCCTAATATTTTTTAACAACCACTCCTTAACTTTATTATACGGCATCGTATTTATGATGTCATCTTTTTCGGCCCAACCTCGCCTTGCTACTGATACTCCGTATTTAATCAGTTTCATTTGGGATACTTCGTGACTGTCAGTATTGATTGCCAATTTTACTTTATTTTTTATAGCTTCTTTAACTAATGTGTCCGATAAGTCCAACCTTTCCGGAAAAGAATTTATCTCAAGAGCTTTATTCATCTGCTGACAATATTTAAATATTCTCTCCCAATCCAGTTCATAACCGTCCCTGGTTCCAAACAGACGGCCGGTCGGATGTCCCAATATTTTTGCCTTTGGATGTGATAATCCGGATATGACCCTCTCTGTCATTTCGGTTTTGGGGAGTCTAAAACTGCTATGGACTGAGACAATAATCGCATCCAAAAAATCATAAGCCGCATCTGGAATGGGTAATTTCCCATCAGGAAGGATATCTACTTCTAACATGATAAATAAATGTACTCGAACACTTTTTATTGATTTTAATATTTGTTCAAATTTTGACTTTCGTGCCTTCAATATTGATAAAATCTCACTACTGCTGTGATTTGTATAGCTTGGATTATGATCGCTTATGCCGATATATTCATAATGCATAGTCTCTGCTTGCTTTAATAATTCCGCGAGTGAAGATTGACCCAAGTCATGCGATGGCTGAAGGTTATAATTTGAATGAATATGAAATTCTCCTTTGATATCTTTTGTTTCAATAAGTTTCGGCAATCCCGGTGGTTTACCCTGAGCTTCTCGCTCGGCGGCTTCAATTTCTCCTCTGTCTTCTCTGATTTCAGGCGGTATCCACGATAATCCTAAGGCTTGATAAAATCCTTTTTCATCAGAATATTCATACATTTTAAGTTTTGAGTTGTAATTTTGAACTTTAAACTTTAAACTTTGAACTTTTTTTATTACTTTAATCCCATATTCTGAAAGCGACAAGCCTTTTTTTAATGCGTATTCTCTCAAGTGTATATTGTGAGCTTTACTTCCGGTAAAATACTGGAGCATCGCCCCAAATTTTTTCGGAGATTGGACACGAAGATCAATCTGACGGCCACTATCAAGAAGGATTGTGGCTCCACTGCCGCCTTCTTCAACCACTTTCTCTTTTTTAGGATAGGCAAGAAACCATTTGATTGTCTCTTTAGGATTATTTGTCGCCACAGCTATATCAATATCACCGATCGTGGCCAGCATGCGGCGTAAACTGCCCAGTGGAACGGCGTCAAGAGTGTCTTTATGCTTGCTAAGATAGTCTATGATTGTGACAGCCAGATTATACGCATAGGGAAGTGGCATTCTTTTTTCCCTTACTTGACCTCTCTTAAACCTTTCTATTGCCTCAATAATATCCTGTTGGGATTTATCCCCAAATCCCTCAATTGGCGCGATTTTACCGCCTCTTGCCGCCTGTAAAAGCTCATCTACTACTTTTTCCGGATTGTTTAATTTGAGTAAAGATACTATTTTATAAGCCTTTTTAGGACCAAAACCGGGTATTTCAAGAAGAGGAAAGATGGAAGCAGGAACTCCACGGAGAATAATCTCAAAATGTTTCACGCGGCCGGTACGGAACAGTTCATCCAGATATCCGGCAATCGATTTGCCGATACCGGGAAGTGTGGATAATTTTCCGTCTTTCCATAAATCTTTCATTTCGACAGCGCTGTTTCTGATGCTGTCTGCCGCTTTTTCATAGGCAATGATTTTAAACCTGTTATCTTCCTTGATCGTGTAAACCGCGGCAATTTTTTCTAATAATTCGGCGACTTCCTGGTTTGTCATATTTAATTCGGGGTCCCCATTGCTTCACAATGGGGATAACGTAATGGTAGCACATCTATTGACCATGCTACAATCTTTTGTTATTATCCAATGGGTTTACCCTAAAAATTTTTTCTTCTAAAATTTACGTTATAAATTTTAGAAGCTGTTTTGCAGCTTAAAAAATTTTCAGGGCTCGTGGTGTAGCGGTTAACATGTCGCCCTGTCGAGGCGAAGATCGCCGGTTCGAATCCGGTCGAGCCCGCCACATTAATCTGTCCTCTTTATTTCTGCCCAGAAAGGAGGTTGTGTTATAGGATGTGGAAAAAGTATCTTAAAAAACTCAATCTTCCGGAATCCTATATTTCCATTACTTTAGGATTTTTAGTCATTATTGTAGCCGGACTGTTAGTTTACAACAACTTCATCAAAGCCAAAAAGTTTGAGAGTGAACTATCGCAGGAAACAAAAATGGAGGAAAAAACACAGGATATTTCCGAAGCCCTTCCTCTCACCCATAAGGTAGCTGAAAATGAAAATTTATGGACAATTGCAGAAAAATACTATAAATCTGGTTACAATTGGGTAACTATTGCCAAAGAAAACAAATTGGTAAATCCAGACAAAATTTATGTTGATCAAGATTTAGTAATACCAAAAGCTGAAACCATAAAACCTGAGAGCGAAAAAATTTTAACTGGAGCGGTCGCACCGGCTAAGACCTATACTGTCGTGCGAGGAGATAACCTTTGGAGCATTTCTGTCCGTGAATATGGTGATGGTTTTGCCTGGACAAAGATAGCAAAGGAAAATAATCTGGTAAATCCAAGTTTAATTCACGCCGGCAACGTCTTGAAATTACCAAGATAAGAAATAAAATCTCTGTTTGTAAAATTCATGCTATATTGAAAATAGCATTGTTTTTTATTGTAGTTGCGGGATTAGTTGAGCGGTTCAACGCTACCTTCCCAAGGTAGAAAGACGGGTCCGACTCCCGTATCCCGCTCCAAAAGTTTTATAATATCCACCTCAAACCAAGCAGACCAATTGCGATAAGACCTAATTTTTTTCCTAATTCTTTTAATGTCTCTTTTAATGATATTAAAGATTTTCCACTAAATTGTTCTTTTCCCATGAGGCTATTTTAACATATTTTAACCCGCTCTTGACTAAAAAATACTTTTTGAGATAATAAAAGAGAATATTCCTTCGGGGTAGGGTGACCCGTCTCGACTCGGCGTCGAGCCGAGGCGGAAATTCCCAATCGGTGGTTTTAAAACCCACGACCCCCGATAAAATCGGGGGAATGATCCGATGCGATTTCGGAGTCGACCGTACAGTCGGGATGAGACGTAATAAATCGAAGATTTAAACGTCTCTAGCACGTTTATTGCGAAGCAATATTACGTGCTGAAAGAAGGGAAATTTAACCTTTTTAGGTTACATTATTTAATTTGTTCCCCCGAGGAGGGGGAATTTTTAGTATAAGGAGGACCTTATGTCATACATTAAATTATCTACCCGAGTATTGGCGCTTTCGGGAGCTTTAGCTGCCATTTCGGCTGCCGTTCAACTCATCCATATCGGTTACCAGTCACCCCAGTGGGGTATGTGGATTGATGTGGTCGCCGTCACCTGGATCATCGCTTATTTTCTCTTTGGACTAAAAGCCGCCCTTTCCGTCTCAGTTGTCGGAGCCATCGTCATCACTCTTTTTGCTCCGGACACCTGGTTGGGCGCGGGCATGAAATGGATCGCCACCTTGCCGATGTATGCCAGCTTATACCTGTTTCTGAGAGTATCCCAGAAAAACTTATCCGATTACAAAAATCCGGTCCATCTAGTCACACCGATTATTTTGGGACTTATCATAAGATGCCTTCTAGTCCTTCCCTTAAACTATTATTATGCCATCCCCATCTGGACTGGTATGACTTCTGCCCAGGCCATGAAAGTCATCCCCTGGTTTATCATTGCCGGATTTAATGTGATCCAGGGAATAATCGATGTCGTTTTGGCCTGGATCATCGTTTTCCGTTTCCGACTGTTCCGTTTCGCCGACTGGGAATAACATGAAGGATGGAATAATTATCCAAAACGTGTCTTTTGCCTATGAACGAAATCATCCCGTGCTCAAAAATATCTCGTTCGAGATAAAACCAGGGATTTTTTTAGGGATAACAGGAGTAAACGGTTCCGGCAAAAGCACTTTCTCCTATTTATTAAACGGCCTGATACCGCATCTTATAAAAGGTAAGCTTACAGGTGACGTTTCCATAAATGGGATTTCGACCAAATCCGAAAGAGTTGCTTTTTTTGCTAAAAAAGTCGGCATGGTCTTCCAAAACCCTGATTTCTCCATTTTTAACCTGACGGTGCGGGAAGAAATTGAATTTGGCCTGAAAAATTTGAAGCTTGATAACCGCCAGGCAAGAGTAAAGAAGGCCTTAAAAGCTGTCAATATGACTGATTATATCGACCGCGATCCGCAAACTCTTTCTCTTGGTGAGAAAGAAAAGGTATCGCTGGCATCAATTCTTGCTCTGGATACGGATTATCTTGTCCTTGATGAACCGACTGCCCAGCTTGACTATAAAAGTTCTCTCGAGCTGTATAAAATCCTCTCCGTTTTGAATAAGCAGGGCAAAACCATCATCACCATCGAGCATGATACGGATTTCTTAGGTGAATTTGCCACTCAGGTCATGATATTGGATAAGGGAAAAATCGAAGCGGCAGGGCCAACTCGCAAAGTATTAAATGATAAAAACATGCTGAGCAAATTAGGCATAAAAATACCAAAAATATGATCTTAAAGATAAGACTCTTAGCGTTAATAATTGCTTCTACCCTAATATTATTTATCAATAATTGGCAGGAAATGCTGCTAATTCTTATCGCACTTATCACCCTGTCTCTTCTTTTGCCGCAAAAAAGAGGTCTGACAAACCGGATTTATCCCCTGCTTTTCGTGGCTCTTCTGATCATCGCCTTCCAACTAATATTTAATTACACCATCTCTCTCCCCCAAAGATTTATCGCTGGTCTAACCAGTGCTTTAAAAATATTTTCCCTAAGTATGCTGGTTTTCATCTACACCGCCACCACCAGTGTCACCAAAATAGCGGATACCTTTTCTTTTTTGCCAAAAAGCCTTCAACTTATGCTCACCATCACTTTAAGCCTTTTACCGGTCGTCATGGACGAGTATCACAAGATTTATCTTGTGCAGTCAACAAGAGGCAATCGCAGCAGGTTCCTACCCATCATCATCCCTCTTTTGCATCGAAGCTTAAAAAGGGCAGAGCAAATCGGTATCGTGATGGTTACAAGAGGCTATGAATAACTGGCATAAAGGCATTGTCATCTCTGGGAACAAGCTGGGCAGCGCCTTGGGTTTTCCCACGCTTAATATAAAAGATCCGGAAATACTTCAAGGAAGTAGACAGGGAGTTTATGCTTCTTTTGTCAAAATCGATAAAAAAATTTATCAAAGTGTCCTTTTTTTTGGTCCCAGGCTGATATTGAATGAGGAAAAAAATGTCCTTGAGATATTTGTCTTTGATTTCGCTGAAGAAATTTATAACCAGTCTGTTTCTTTTAAATTGATCAAATATATCCGCCCAGCTCTCAATTTTCAAGACATGAAATCATACAAAAAACAACTTGCCGATGATATTATCAGGGCAAAAGCAATACTCGCTAGATTTCCAAAATAAATACCATCTGATACAATATTCATGCTGCCGAGATAGCTCAACGGTAGAGCAACTGTATCGTAAACAGTAGGTTGTGGGTTCAAGTCCCACTCTCGGCTCTGAAAAACAGGGGTTTAATCCCGACAGTCGGCTCAAAATTATAGAATGGCGTTGTGGTCACCTAGACATACCTGATGTCGCATATCCCACAACAAATAAGGAAGGGCTTCCTTTCCCTCTTGAGAAGATTCACTTGTAAGAAGATGGGTAATGTTGCGTCTAAAAACCTCCTGTGATTTTTTGTATGAATTACCACTACTATTTCCTTTTAGTAAAGAAATTGCAATTTTATTTGAAGGTTCAAGAAAAAGCTGGGCTGTTTTATCTTCTAATGGTTTTGTAATTTTTGTTTCATTGATCATAAATACGAAATCATCTGTGTAACCAATATATGTATCTGTTCCAAAATCTATACATTTAGACCCTAATGTTTTGGCGGAACTACAAGAAACCGCATAGGCGATTTTCCTTTCTAACAATTTTTCGTTATTCCCAACTTCTATTAAAACTTCATTATCAAATCCTGTAACACTTTTATTATCCCCATGTCCATTTAGAACGATCAAACGAGGCCTGATCTTGTTTATAACGCTTGTAAATTCTTTCTTATTGGCTCTTCTACCTCTCAAATCTACAGTTTTAACACCCTTTTTGTCCGCTTCGTCTATAATTTTCTGACTCCAATAATAAAGATAGTTCGTAGTGATATCGTGATTTGGGCGCGTGATAAGGAGATAGCTATTCATCAGTAAGGATACCTTCTTTAAGCGATTGAAGATATGTTAGTTGTATTTCAATAATTTTTCTGCCAACTCTATCCTCTGACTCCACATGGTTAATTAGTTCTTCTTTACTAAAATTCCCTTCGGAGCCTATGGAAATTTTCTTTCCAGATGGGAAAGTTTTTAGGCGCTCAACTACCAATTTTCTAATTTCCTCATCCGTAATCTTTTCTTGTAGTACTTTTTTGGCCATATTCTCCTTTTATATAATTTTTAAGCTCTCCAGTTTTTCAAGTATTATATTCCCTAATTTAGTATCATTATCAATCTCAAGTTTTGCCACCCTCCAAGTAATCGGCTCATTGCCAACTACTAAAATAACTTCACCTCGTAAATTAAGAGGCAAGTTACTGTAAACTTTATAGAATCTTTCTTTCTTAGACATAAATTGTATCCTTGTAATTTTATCATAAAACTGTCAGAAGTTATTTACAACTTTTTACCTCAATGATTAGGGCGGCGCTTTTCCCGCCGAAGGCGGGATAGGTCGTCCCGCTCAGCGGGACAGTCGGCTCCGGGGAAAAAATCATTTTTACTAAAAATCGAGGCTAAAGCGGAAACTATGTAAAGCCGTAATAAAACTTCTTCCCTTGTGGGATACAATCCGAACTATTGTTAGGTAACCCTATTTTTCAAATATTGAAGCTAATTCAAAGCCTATAATATTGACTCCGTATCATTTTTTAGTATAATTCCTCAACTATGTCTTTAGCAGTTCACGAATTACCAGATCCGACCCATTTGGATGGAGGAAAGAGGAAAGAGCGTTATTCAGAACCTGTATATCAACGGATCAGGGGTGCAGAGGAATTTTATCTATCCTTTTATCGTGATGGGGATCTTTTCAACCATGGACTACCTGGAAGCGGTGGAGAAAATAATTTACATTTTATGTTTGAAGGGTCCCAAACTGTTCCGGATTTTTTAAAACAACTGGATACCCAAGCTGTACTTTCTGAATACTGGGAAAAGCACAATTCTGCATATATCGCAAGAATCGAAAAAATTGCCCGCAGACAACCAGCGGTAAATCTAGAAGATGCAAGAGCTGTTCTTGTTGTAGCAGCAATGAATGAAACAGAGATCAGAAGAGCTATTGTGGCTGTTAGAGGAAACCATGATCCGGTTAAATATCCTGTTATCGTATATCATAATTTCAAAACTGAGCCTGATCAAGATATACTTGATGCAATCAGGGATACTACTCAAATTCCCTCAGTTTATGTATTCGAAGAACAGGTGCCCCCGGACAATATGGTTGCAGCTGCAAAAAAAGTAAGTTCCGATATAGCTCAATTTCTTATACCTCCAGAAAAAGATATACCCTTGATATTGTTCGATGCGGACGTAACGGCTGTTTCCCCGAAACTCACCGCTAAAACAGCAAAAATCCTTCCGGAGTATACAACACTAACTGTTTCCCCAACTTATGTGTTCGATACTGAAGTATCGAGAGCTTATCCGGTTATGGGTTTGCTCAATGAAATTAGAAGAGAAATGGAAATTTTTTGTTATCGCCATAGATATGGGGCTAAAAATACTATTGGATCATTCATCGGAATTATGCGGAAAACACTGGCAGCTTTAGGAGGAATTAAACCTGCGGTCAAAGAAGAAGATTATAGATTAGTTACTTTTGAGGATAAGCAGTTATCTGAGGATCTTAGTACATTGATGTATCACTCTCACGATGCCGCCTCAAGTCCACACATATTTACCGATGCCTTACCAGGACATTATGTTTGTGTTGATCCATCAAGGGAACTAGCAGATTTGATAAGAGGGCGCCGGCCTGACTATCGTTGGCTGGAAAGTAATAATTACGCTGAGGTTTCAGGTACGAGAAGGCCCCAAATAGACCTGTTAGGGAATTATGAAGGGATACCTCTGCTTGGTAAAATGACCGCAGAAAATCTGACTGCTGCTGTTAATACCTTCTGGACGGAATATGCAGAGAAAACTGGATTTATTTTTTATGGCAATGTACTATCTCTTAAAATGATGGATATTTTTTCTTCAAAAAGTTATAAGCCTTATGTCACAATAGTCTACAATGGTAAACTTTTGGGAAATGGATATGAATTCCAATTCGAAGCAGCTATGAAAATTCTAGCCAATAAAAAATATGGTAGCATGATGATAAAATCATTTCATTTTAAACAGGAAGATTTACAGTCAGGGTCCTCAGCTTAGATTCGAACCTAATTAGCTTCAATTGTTAAACAATGTAAAGCCTTGCGGGAATGAGTTATATAATGAAAATCCGCCTCAGATTTGAAAAAAATGTCATCTCTGTTTGTTCAGAAAAATATACTGTAGATACTCAAATGAGGATATTATCGGTTCAATTTGCCAATCATTGAGTGCTCCAGGAAAAAATCATTTTTACTAAAATAGAGGCTAAAAGTGACTCATCCCTTTTTAATAATATGCAACCAAAAACACCTTGTACGCTCCATAAATAGGCTGGCTGTTGATGGTAAAAGTTTGATCATAATTTCCCTTAGTTGAAAAATCGGTATATAAGAATGTTATAACAGAGGAGAAATTGGAGGAAAAATTATCATTTCCGAAGCTGCCCAAGAACTGTTCCTTTTTTAAATACGCTAAAATCATTTTCTCAATGTGCTCTTATCGATTCCCTTTCGCTCGATTGTGTGTCTTGCACAACATCTCACAATTCTTTGCTAAAGTAGCTCCGCCCTTGCTCCACGCTGATACATGATCCGCTTCCATTTCGCCAAAACTCCAAATTCTGCTCTTGTTAGCATCATGTCCAACTGCACAAAGCGAACAATTTGATTTCTTTTTAGTTTCAGCTTCGTGAGTCTGCTTTTCATAAACAGCTCTTTTAGTTGGTTCGTCAAAAATACGAATATTAAGCAATTTTGTGTCATTATTACCTCCCAAAATATACTCGAAAATTCCCTTTTTATCTTTAACAAAAAAGTCGCCATAGAGCTTGCCCACCTCGGCTGATACTTTAGCTGGATTATATGATTTTTTGTGATAGTCCTCGTAAAGACGCCCCCACTCAAGCCCACGCATTTCGCTTTCTACATCGGTAAATACACTCGATACCCAATCAATGACCGTGTCGAAATATTTTTTCAACTCATTAATATTTTTGTCCTTGCGGTGCCTGCTCATGTAATCGCCAATATTGCCTTTGCTTACCCAATCAAGAGCACATTCCAAAAAATCTTGCCGGTTGGCGCTACCTGACACATATGCGCTCCATTTCTGGATGTTGGCATTTTGGCTGTTACTAAACTCCTCCTTGCCGAGCGTTACGAACGGACCGGAATACACGGCATTGAGTAATTCTTGGTCATTGAGCGGAACTCCAGCAATATTTACCGTCTTAAACCACTCCTTTATCTCACTTTCGGTACCTTCACATTCATAAATAAGCAGTTTCGTTTCTAAAATCTTGTTTTGCTTGTCTTTTGCCATGTTACCAAAAATCTGCGGCATCCCATTTTCGTCTTTAATGGCAAATTTGTCAGTCACAAAACGTCCTAAACTAGTTATGCGTTGTTGCCCATCTAAAACTTCAAATGTGTCTTTGCCAACTTTATTGAAATAAATCAAGCCAATCGGATATTCTTTGAGAACGGAATCGATTACGCCTGCTTCTCTGTTTTCTTCGGCGTAGATATAGTTACGCTGGTATTCAGGCTGAATGGTGAGTTTGCCAGACAAGCCAAACAGACCTTTACCTTCAAGCTCGTTATAAACAAATCCATCGCAGATTTCTTTGACCGTTATATAACTTTTTAAAATTGTTTTCATATTATTTTTTCTTAATCAAAATTCTTGCATATATTTTTTCACCGTTAATATATGGGTAGCCATGATTAAATTCATCTACTTTTGTGGTAACCATTTGCCCAATAAGTTTAAATTGATTTGGATTGTATTTATCAAGAAAGGTTATGGGCACACCCATTACACCACTGTAATCACTTGGAATGGCATCAGTAAACGGTACCTCGATGGCATCATAATTGTCATACTTGTCATATGTTTTTTTGCCTTTAATTTCTTTGTGTTTACTATACTTTAAATTTTCCGCCATTGTCATAAGTGGCAATGGTTGATGACGTCGCCCATGGTCAAGATTAGTAAGCCACAAACAACTATTGGTCGCAACGATTCTGTTCCCATGTTCATCTAGTCGAGCTTCTGTTCCATACAATTCGTAGGATTTAGGTACAATAAATCCAGAAATCCATCTGCCCATCCCATTCCCAAGCCATATTTCATTGTTTTTAATTTTTTGAAATACTTCTTTATAAGATATACAATTAATATTACCAATAATCAAAAACTTTTTATTATAATCAAAGAGCTGCCTCACATATTCACGAAACAGACTGAACGGTGGATTAGTCACTACAATATCGGATTGTTTTAGTAATTCTATACATTCGTCACTACGAAAATCCCCATCATCTTTTAGCGGAGCCCATTCATTGTTTTTGTTTTCCTTTAATTGTTTGGCGACATCTTTCAAATTAAATTCGCCGTCGCCGTCTATATCGCGTACTTCGTTGATAATAAATTTGTTGGCGGTTATCTTCGGACGACCTTTTGATTTTATAAGTGTTTTATCATCACCGAACAACGCCAGTTGGGTATTTGCTACGGGCGAAGGTTTGTAACTGGTGGTGATAAGCTGTTTTAATCCAAGCCTGTTAAAATTGAGCACAAAATAACGAAAAAAATTGCTTTCAAACGGATCGTCGCAGTTGCAATACACTACTTTAGCTCGGAATGTATTAGGGTTGTATTCTAAATACTTTTCAATTTCTTTTTGAATATCGCCATATTGAGTATAAAACTCATCGTTCTTTGCCCGTTTCGCATTTGTAAGATTTTTAATTGATGATTTTCTAGCCATAAATTTATTTCATTAAATCATGAAATATAATTCCAGCCTCGTTTGCAATTTTATCATCTCTAGTCATTTTTGCCCTATTTTATCACTTCCCCCTTCCTGAAGCGAGAAATGGTGGATGAGTTGGAGGTGAAAAGGGTGAGACCAGCCGTTGACTTCCGTACAGGCATCTGATATATTATTGATAATCACGATGAGAGGACTAGCAAAGGGTTCCGTCCCGCGCAAATGCCTCTCATTTTTTATTGTCTACCCTCTTTTTGAATAAAGTCATATTGGCGATGTATTTGCTAAATTTCCTCAGCAGCGAAGAATAATGCCTGTTCGGAACAATAATTTTCTCGAGTTTATTTTTCTTTTCGAGGAATTCTGCCAGACAATAAAAATCTCCGTCACCTGAGACGATGATTGCTTTGTCGTAATTGGGAAATTCATTCATCGTGTGCAATACCAATTCCGCATCAACATTTCCTTTTACAGGGTTTGTTTTTTTGTTTGGTTCGACAACAGGTTTATAAACCAGTTTGTAATTTGATTTTTCCAGAAAAGAATATAAATTTTTATGCTTTGGAATAAAACCAATGAAAAGAAAAGCGCTTTTTACCTTATATTTATCTTTGAGAAATATGCGGAATTTGGCAAAATCCAGCTTCCATCCTTGTGATCTTACACCCAAATTCAGATTTTGACTGTCGATAAAAGCATAGACAGTCTTTTGCTTTTTCATTTATAACTCATTCTATCACTTTCCCCTTTTTGACGCGAGAAATATGGTATACTTTGCTCGATATGTATCGTCCCTCGCACAGGTTAAAAGTGGAGGAGAAAAAACTTTACCGCAGGCTAGTTTTGACTGTCGGCCTTTTTGTCCTCATCGGGGTCTTTGCCATTTTCATCGGCCTGCCTCTTTTTGCTCGAGTCATTCTTTTATTTTCCTCATTTCGTAAGGATCAGGTAAGTAATACTCAGGAGGAGGTTTTTGTGATGCCGCCCTCAATTAATCCGTATTTTGAAGCAACCAATTCCGCCAAAATCGCTCTTTCCGGTTACGGAGATAAAGATGCCACAATAAGAATAAGCGTTAATGATAAGGTCGTCACAAATGTAAAAACAGATAATGAAGGTAAATTTACCGCCGATAATATCCCGCTTAAGGAGGGCGATAATTCAATCACAGCTATAATCATTAAAGACAAACATGAAAGCAGTCCTTCGGCGGCAATCAACGTGGTTTATAAAAAAAGTCCTCCGAAAATTACCATTAATAGCCCGAAGGATGGCGATAAAATTTCCGGAGACAAGAGAGACATTACAATCGTTGGTGAAACCGATCCCGGAAACAGGATCACCATCAATGACCGGCTGGCAATCGTGGATCAGGACGGAAAATTTAATTTCGCCACTACCCTATCTGACGGAGAAAATAAATTCAAAATCAAAGCCGTTGATACCGCCGGAAACACTGCCGAGATGGAATTCAAAGTGACTTATAACCCCTAAGCCAGAATTATCCACAAAAGATACATCACCCATGGGTAAAAAAGAGAGTTGAGGAATAAACTGTGTATGACAACAGCAATCAAAATTATTTTGCCTATGAATTTAGCTTGGCGGAAAAATCGGCTGAGCATAAAAATATAACTTGCCAATCCGGCAACTCCCATTGTGGCCAGAACAAAAAGAAAACTGTTATCGACCCCGGCCGCCGCATGGCTATCCTGAGAGCTTGCATCAATAAAACCATATTCCCTTCGAGCGTAGCGCAGAGTATTAAATCCGACTCCCAAAAGGGGATAGCGCTGTCCAAAAAAGAGCGCCTCTTTCCAATTATTTATTCGTTGCTCAACTGAAAATAATCTTTCAAGCTTGACTCCCTCTCCGCCTAAATTTCTGGGCAGTAGCATCAGTGAGACTGCCAATACTACCAGTATCACCGGGATAAACTTATACTTTTTCCTTGCTGCTAAAAATACCATCAAGGAAATAAAAAGAGCCAAAAAACTGCTTCGAGAGTAAGTAAAAAGCAGCGTGAGAAAAATGAAAATGACGAAGAGAAAATAGATGATTTTAACCCTGAAGGCAGATATCAGTAAAATTAAGGTGATGACCATCAACAAACCGAAATAATTCGGATCAAAAAAAGTAGCGAAAATTCTTTTGTAATGCGGATCCCAGCCAAGATACGAAAGGTTACGAAGGTCTGGATAAAGGAAATACTGCATCCAGCCTACTAGTGCCAAAATCAGACCGGAAAAAATTAAATACCGGACGATATTGCCATGCTTAATCAGATTTGATTTCAGAAGATATCGAAAAGTGATGTAGAGAGAAAAATAAGCGACCAAGCGCAGCCAATACATGAAGGAAATTATTCTTTCCCCTGCCGACAGCGCAACCGGTGAGAATATCCAGGACAAAAACGCCAGAAAAACAAAGAGGATAAAGGCACGGCAAATTTTATCGCTTTTTAATAATTTGTAAGCCAGCTTGTATTTGATTAGCCAAATTAACCCGAGTGTTCCAATTGCCAAATCCGCAAGGTAGATATTCACGCCCACTATTTCCAGAGGTAATTTTCCCAAAGGGCCGATCACAAAAAAGACAAAAGACAAATAAGCAAAACAAGTTAGCATTTTATCCATTTTTAGAAAGATAAAATTTTGCCCGTGAAAGATAAGAGTGAAAACTCATCATAAAAGCCATAATTAAACCGGCTGTTCCGTCAAGCAAACCTAAACGGATAATGTAGTTTTGGATGAACTTCCCTGATGGATAAAAAATCACTTCCCAAAAGTGCATCTTTTTCCCCTCTTCCTTCCAACATTGTACGACAAGATCGGTATAATAATTTATCTTTTGCAAAAAAGAAGAAATATTTTTATGGGGAAAATGATGGAGCGGATTAATCAATTCGCCTGTCCTGCCTTTGACGTTCCATACCTCGTGCACTCTTCCCTCCCATCTGCCGGCATCTGCCCGAGCCAGACGCAGCAATTTAATCCTTCCGGTCTCACCATATTTCAACCATTTACCCAGAAAATAATCTCTCCTCTTAATGTAAAATCCGTAATATTTATTCAAACTGTGCTCGTCTTTTAACTTTGACTGAATTTCATTCTTTAACTGCCCAGTTACCACTTCATCAGCATCCACAAACAAGACCCACTCCCCACTTGTCTTAGAAAGTCCATAATTTCTCTGGCCGGCAAAATCGCCATTTAATTTTCTTTTATATATCTTTATTTTTTTATTCTTTATTCTTAATCCATAATTCTTGATTCTTTCTTCCGTTTCCTCTTCAGAATAATCATCTATAACAATCACTTCATCGCACCACGCCAGCGACTTTAGACAACGGATAATATTTTCCTCTTCATTTTTTACTAAAACTACGGCTGATATCATGGGTTGATCAAAAGAAATCCTATTATAGAACCGATATTTACTGCCGCAAAAATTGAAACGAGAATCACGATTTTTCCAAACATTTGCTTATATTTCTCCGCAAGGGCAGCAAACCCAAGTATAAAATAAGGCATCAGGGAAATAAACATCCTGCCTCCGTAAGAGGCACCCTGAGTAAAGTAGTGCCAACTGGCTACGATATAAAGCTGTAAAATAAAAAGTACCAGACCGCTTGCCGCCAAAAATCTGCTTTTTGGGAAAAGATAAAAAAGCCCAATAATTGATAAAACCAGAATCGGTGAATATAAAAAGAGGCCGTTTTGGAAATTAAAAAGTACCGTCAAAATCTGCGGCTGGAGAAAGTAGAATCTTTCTCCTGCCAATAAATATGGACTCATTATCTGGCCATACAAAATGCGCCAGACGATGATCTGCGGGATAAAAGCGATGAGAATACCGGATAAAAATATAAAGACTCGGCTAACGTTCTTTTTTAACGCCAGTTTTAAAGCGACAGGTAAAGAGAAAATTATATCCTGATTCCGGATTACGGCCAAAACTCCACCAATTGCTCCCAGTAAAAACAACTGGCAGCTCTTTTTTTCATCAATTGACACCCAGAGAAAAACAAATAATGAAGACGCAAAAAATGAAACAGCGTGAGAATTGATCGGGTCAACGGCAGTGTAAAAGAAGAGATTGGAGCAAAGGAAGAGGGCAACTGTCGCAAGGAGAGATATTTTTTGGGAGTAATATTTCCGGCAGATTTCATAACAGAGAATCAAACCGGCGACTCCGTAAAAGATGGCACCTATCCCCGTGGCAATCTGATCCAATGATGCATAGCCATCTGAACGGCTAAGCATTTGTCCGATCAGAAAAAACGGCAGCCAAAAAAGTGCCGGTCCGATTGAGTATTTGTTGGCGACCATGCCAGTTTTTGTGACTTCTATCTCTCTGGAAAAATGCTCAAGTTCATTTTTGAAATTCAAATCACCATCCACTACCGCCGATCGCAAATAAGCATAGTAATACTGTCCGTCTCCCCAAACTCCGCTTCCAACTATCCGGAAATGGAGAATGAAGATTAGACAACTCAAGCAAAAAACCACAAAAAAAACTAAGGATGGAATCGATATTTTTTTCATTGAAAAATCGTCAAAAAGATAAAATAACTGTTAAAAACAGATAAGAGTACGGCAATGACGATTCCGATTTTACGAAGACTTAGGAAATAAGCGATTGTCAAAATCACCAGCGGCATCAAAAAACTGAAATAATGGTCTGCCGGCTGGAGATGGAGAAAAATCCCCGCAAATGAAATTCCCAAAATGCCAAGTAGAAAACGTACCGACTTGTCACTTCTTTTGCGGACAATCAAAAATATGATGCTTATCGAAAAAATTATGAAAGCAATCCATCCGTTGGGCATAAAAACCATCTCCCGCAATGTTTTCAACAGTAAATTTCCCATCCCGACTAATTTCTCCGTTGTCACCATATTTTTAGAAGTGGTGATACCAATTAAGGAAAATATCCGGTACGGAATCCAGATCAAAAATCTTCCTGTCATAAACAGATAAGTTCGTAAATCACCCAGGATAAACGGAATAAACGGAAGAGTAAGTAGCATTATTCCTTTTCCTATTTTTGCAAAATTTAATCTTTTAAAACCTATATCAAAACTTTCTAAAACAGAAAAATGAATGGGTGACGCGAGGCGGGGAGCCCCAAAAACAGGGTTCCTTTGTGGATGTTTTTGGGGCTGCCGAGCGGCAGGACCCTCCGAGAAAGCGGTTTTAATACTAGTTCTAAATGAAAAAAGAAATAATATAAAAACTAAAATGACCGTACTCAGATGAAGCTGCAATAAGATTCCCAAAAGAAAGCAGGATAAATAAAAATATTTATCGGCTTTTTTCTCCATAAACTTCCAGAAAAACACATAAAACAGGCTGACAAAAAACGGCACCAGACTGGTGTGGATAGGTGTCCGGCTGTGGAAAACGGCGTATGTGGAGGTAGCAAAAAGCAGACTTGCCAAAACCGCAGTTTTAGCATCAAAAATTAGGAGTGCCAGGTAAAATAGAAGAACAATGGCGACCGAATCCAGAAAAACTATAAATATCGGGATAGCTAGAGGATGAAAATTGCCAATATATAAAATAGCCGCCCAAAGATAATAAGAAAAAGGCCCCAAACGCATCCAACCCAAGCTGCTGGGAGGCCCAAAAGAGGGAAATCTTCCTTCTTTTATAATGTTCTGGGATATTTGCAGATCTCTTCCCTCATCGCTTGCGGAGGGCAAAAGCGGAGACAGTTTATAGAGCCGTAAAAAAACTCCCAAGGTAAAAATAAAAATCAGCGAGAATAAGTAACCTTTAAGAAGCATGACTGTGACCTCGGATACGGTCAAATAATATTTTACCGGTTAAAGTCAAAAGGTAAGCGTACCCGGTAAATCGGCGCCAACCTAAATGCTTGCTGATAAAAATGAAATTTCCCAAAAGATTTCTATAAATTGCCCGGCTCGACCATCTGTCCATTGATCCTCCGAGTTTATGGTAGATAAAACCCTGCGGATCCACCACCACCTTAAATCCCTTCTTTTTTGCCGTAATACAAAAATCCACGTCCTCAAAATAGATAAAATATTTCTCGTCTAAAAGACCAATTTTTTCAAACACATCACGTCTTATCAGCATGCAGCAGCCGGCCACATATTCAACTTCCAGATATTTTTTGCTTTTATATTTATCAACCGTCTCCCGATAGGCATTCAGATGATAAGTTCTGCCTGTCCACCAATTGACAAACCCTCCCAAATCAAAGATGAATTTCGGGTGCTCCTTAAATTCCCGGAATTTTACAATCGGACTTGAGATGGGCATATCAAGCGCAATCAGATTTTTGAGGAAATTCATCTGAATCTTAGTGTCGTTATTCAAAAGCAAGACAAAATCTGCGCCGTGGTTTAAGGCGTACCGGATACCGACATTATTGCCCTTGGCAAATCCTAGATTTTTTTTATTTTCAATCAACCTGAGATTTGCAAGATAATACTTCTTTATAAAATTTTTCAACATCGCCAATTCCTCAATGGATGAACCGTTATCAATAACCAATGTGGAAAGCTGATAACTTTTATCTTCAAGCTGAAAAATAGTTTCCAAGCATTGTCTGGTATCTGCAAAACCGTTGTAATTTAGTATCACGATATATATTTTTTTCATCTTGCCTCTTGCAAATATTTTTCCAGTCCTTCAACCGACTTTTCCCAACTCCAGTTTTTTTCCACATATTCATGTCTCTTAGTTTTTATTTCTCTGCCTTCTCCCCTCATTAAATTCAATTCCATAATTTCACTGAATTTATTTTCATCTCTCTCAACCAACTCCCCAATCAATTTATTTTTAACAATTTCTGCGACTCCCCCATCGTCAACTGCCACAGCCGGTAGTCCACAGGCAGCGGCTTCAAGAAGGACTAAACCGAACGGCTCGGAGTGTGCCGCGTAGACAAATAATCTGGCCTTATTATACAGGCTGACTAATTCCCTATCAGATATATTTTCTTTTAACACTAGTGTCACTCCCAAAGTCTTCGCCAGTTTTGAAAGATATTTTTTTTCAGAGCCGCCAAAACCGACAATGGTAAGAATCGGACGAATGTTAGTTGGAATTTTTGCCATAGATTTAATGATAAAATCATGCCCTTTATGCAAACTTAACTCGCCTACAGTCATCACCATATTTTCTTTTTTAATTTCCAAGGGCTTGAATAATTTGCTGTCAACCGCAAGATAATTGACTTTGGAATTGATGCCATAAATTTCATCTATTTGTTTTTTCATAAATTGGGATAAAGTAGCAACTAGTGTGGCGTATCGGGTATTTGTTTTGTCAATTTCGGCGATTGGCAACCTGAAAGGATAAGTAAGACTGTAAGACCAAAAATTAGTTACTCTTTCGATCTTTTCATAAAATTCTCTTTTCGGTTCCGGACAGTAATAAACTGAAGGAACAGTCAAGTATCTCAAAACAAACGGGGCCTGAGTCAGATAACAGGGATAAACCAAAACCACGTCATAGCCGCCTTTATTTATTTTTTCGGCCATAAGCTTATATGCTTTAGGCAGATCTTTATAAATTGCCATCACGCTTTTGGGAAAATGAGGCGGATATTTATAATTTATTTTCTCATGATGCCTGACAAACGGATCAAGCAACCAAATACTTTCATCAGCAGTGGAGAGCGTAAAAAGATCAATCGCATGTCTTTCTGACAATCTTTTTATCTGCTCATATAAAGCTCGCTTCATCCCCCCGGCAGGTAAATTGTGGACAACTGCAATTTTCATGAGAGTCTTACAAAATCATGATTTTAATCGTAAATAAAGCGCAAAGTAACATATTGCTCCCTTATACATACCATATATTAATGCTGCCCGGAAACCGTTATAGCCGTCCCGGTATCCTTTATCCCGTATAAAAGACCAGTAAAATTCACGCAATAAGTCGCGTAGTCCGCAGCTTACCAATCTCACCCATGATTCACCCGCTCTTATCTTTTCCCGAGCTTCTATCTTTATGTAGGGAAAAAACCGTCCGAAGGAAAAAAAAGAGTCGTATTTGCTATTTGATGGGTTATGGAAAATCTCGATTGTGCGGACTCTTTTTTTGCTGCCGCGAACAATCGGATACTCGTGAACTAATCCTTTATATCTTACAAAGCTTTTTTTCTTAAATAATCTCAACTGCCAATCCGGATAAAAATATCCGTGCTGAAGATATGTTTCTTCATTGATATAATTTCTTCTGGGAAACCAGAATCCGTCTCCCTCGTCATTTTTTATCAATTTCTCAATTTCCTCACCAGTATTTGCCAATAACGTTTCATCCGCATCCAGAACCAATATCCAGT
>Ga0315282_10001586_pt1 | contig 42614 bp, 39 predicted proteins | sample YL17G07_20_MG_FD_203693 | JGI IMG/M metagenome (GOLD analysis project Ga0315282, IMG submission 203693) | Sediment microbial communities from Yellowstone Lake, YNP, Wyoming, USA - YL17G07_20 | ecosystem: Environmental > Aquatic > Freshwater > Lake > Sediment | place: USA: Wyoming | collected... | reverse complement strand
CAGAATCCAGCGGAAGATTACGTTTTTTATAGTCTTGGGCTCAAACAGCCATGTTCCGGCTATGAGGAGAACCGTCGGCAGGCCGGCTAATCTTTTTGATGTCCAGAGGGCTATGAGTTCCGGTGGGCTGAAAGTTCTGACGTACACGCAGTCGATCCGTTTTCTTCGCCTCAGTGGGGCAAGTGAGAAGAGAAGGATTTTCGTGAATCCGTATATTTTTGGGATGTGGATCAGATGAGTTTTGTAGATTTCGATGTTCTCCTCTGCCTTCCCTTTTTCGGTAACGACAATGAGCTTGTCCAGGCACCGGCTCAGTCTCACGTATTCCTCCGCTATCTGGGCCTCGAGGCTCGCTGAGCCTAGTCCGGCGAAGCTTGTGACGAAGGTCAAAACCCTCATTTTTAAGCCTTTGAAGAGGTTAATTGATTTTATGTGGCCGTTTTCATTTAAAAGGATCTGTCAAACGTTGCCAAAGTTTATGCAAATACTACCAAGATTCTTTTGACGCGTTCTAGTATATTCACTTATGTTTCACGTCTAAACGATATAGAAAGCTGTGGCTCTTGCTGTCACGCCATTAGTGAACTCTTATTCTTTGTAGACAGTCCTTCGGTGGCCGACCGTCCGAATTATCACCTTGTTTCCTAGAGGCTGATAGATTATTCTGTAATTTCCAACTCGAAATGACAGGAGGCCGCTTAAGCGGCCCATTAGTCGTTTACCTGCAAGGGGCTTTTCTTCTAGGATTCTTAATTCTCTGAGTATTCTGATCTGGTCTTCCTTGTTGAGTTTCTTTACCTTCCTTAGGAATTCTCCAGTGAACACCAGTTCAAATCTTCTGTTCATTCAAGCCCAGCTCTCTGAGGAGTTCCTTGAAGCTCAGTAGCCTGCCTTCTTGAACGTTTCTTTCGCTTTTTTTTATGCTCTTCATGAGTTCCTCGTCACCGAGGATATCTAGAGTCTCGAGGAGCTCCTCCATGAGCGAGCGAAGTTTCGGGACTTCCTCAGCCAAGGTCTTTAGGTTTCTTCTGTCATCATCATTGAAAACAGTTTCAACCAACCTTTGTCACGCACCTCTTAGGTATTCCTTCTCTGTTAAAAACTTCTCCCCCTTGATTTTTGAAGCCTTATTTTCGTAATCTTCAGGGCTCCATCCCTTCAAGAGTACGGTTCTGTTAACTCTTCGGCATGTCTGGGAGGCTGTTAACCATCGACACATCCAACAACTTAACAGACCCAAGAAGAATATGATTTTTATAGTCTAAAATTGAATCAATCTTCATGCCCGTAGTCGCATTTGATGATATTGTCTTTCAAAGGCGTGGCATGGTCAGCTCTTTCAAAGCCCCGATGGGTGTCGCATTAACGATTTTGGACGAGGAGAAATTCAAGAACCACTATGATGATCTCTTGGATAGTCTTTTCATCAAACACAATAGTAAGAGACAAAAAAGGATCTACAAGGCTGCGCATCTGGTTGGTCAGCTTCTCGATAAAAGTACAGAGTTCATTGATGATTTCTTAACAGAGATTTCCAAATCGATTGCCAGGATTGATGTTTTCTATAGCTACTTTCCTAGCAAAATTGTCCCACGTATCTATGTTTTTAAAGACATGTATGCTCGATGGTATGAACCTGAGCGTTTCATTAATCTCATACAGAATTCCTATGTTCATGTGTGTGTTTGGAGATATCTGCAGTTACATTCTGATTGCAAGGAATACACATTACAATCTGACTATTTTGAAGGAAAGACCACTCCTGCATGGGAAAACATTCGAGATGTTAAGAATTTGCATCTATACAATAGTGGCAGTGAGTGCAATTGCTTTATCTCATCGGCGGATTTGGTATTAAGACATATCCAGAACAAACTAAACGGACCTTTAGTACGGATGTCTGTATGCCAATGCTTTGACCAAATAATGAATGGAACTCATGTGGATGCACATTGGCTAGGTCCTCAGAAGGAATTCCTAAACAATATAGCGCCGAACAAGGACATAGACGCCGATGTGAGACCGAAGATTAAACATCCTATACTAATCGTTGCGTGGCAGAGTTACACTTCTAGAAGCGAAGACAAAGACACTTTTGAATGGACTTCTTCATACTCCAAGATAATGGAAAGAGCCTTCGAGCTGGATGGTTGCGTCAGATTTTGGGACCCAAGGAGTGGACCGCACTTCGTGAAGGAAGATGAAGATGTAGTAGTTGTGGCAAATGAATTGGCGAAACCCATAGTTGAATCGATCAGATCGATCTTTCCAAACATAAAAATAGATGAAACTCTGAAGGTTTAAAACAATAATGCGCTATTGCGCAGACACGTGTCCTTTGGACTTAGGACACGCAAATTACATTGAGATTGCTGAGTCTTTTAAGACTTAGGTGTAGATTCGTTTTCTTTATAAAGGGGAAATTAATAGTTAATAATGTTTTTTTCGCTAAAAAAAGCTCGTTTTTGTCTTTTTTAAGAAAAAAAATTCTTCTTCCTAATTCTTCACATGCATCAGTACATATATACAGATATATGTTAAAACCACTATTTTAAGTGCCAAATTATCAAATATTGCTTGCATTTTCTATCAGTGTTATCCACTTGTTTTCTCCTTCGACTTTGATTCCGCAAGCCTCGGCAGGTGTTTTGATTGGGGAACAAACATACTATATGACAAATACGAAGACGAGAAAGAAGCCAAAGTACAGACAACTAAGAGGGTTTTTATGGGATGAAATATGATTATGACTCTTGGTTTGCTTTGGGAACTCACTCTCGAAGACCTTGGAGCAAATGGATGGTCGTTGGGCTCCTCTGGATGAAAAAGAAAAACAACCAATCAGATGTGTCGATGGTTAACAGCCTCCCAGACATGCCGAAGAGTTAACAGAACCAAGAGTACTAAGATTTAAACAACATTATAAGAGAGGTTTGGATGGGATCACTCAATTTTTTTTCGTCTGACGCGATTTCTTTATCCAATTCAATGTCTTCTCTAAGCCTTCCATTAGGGTGGTTTTTGGCGTGAGGATCCTTCGTCCCTCTTCCGATGTGGAGTGGGCATACGGCGCTTGATCTGAGCACGCATTTCTTCGTGGGGTGTTGAGGCGTTCAGGTTATGTTGTTGGGGTTTATGTTGTCGATCGATCGGTCAGATTATTCCTCTAGCTGAGGCTCCACTCGCGGTATCTCTAAGCCATCAAAGTGTTTGTCGAATGACGCTATTTTGTCAGCGTTTGTTGATAGAGCTGATGAATATTGGATGGCGTCGTCCATGTCTAGGTTTCGCTCAACAGCAAATTCCGTGGCTCTTACCTCGTCTGCTATAGTTGTATGGTGTATGCGTAGTTCCTTGTAAGCTAGGAGGCTTAAGAGGAACGTTTTAAGCTCGTTTAGTCTGTTAAGTCCATTCATGGTCGCGATTATTGAGTGGATCGTGAAGTCTGTGACTACGCCGCTCTTTTTTCCGTCTCTAAGTGATCTTAAGAGTTTCTTACACTCTTCTTTTCTGGTTCTGGATAAGAGGACTTCTAGAAAGATGTTGGTGTCAACCAGATACATTCTTGAGCACCTTTAGCGCCCAAATCTTTTTTGCTTCATGTTGAAGCTCAACTGAGTCTATGTCGATGTCTGAAAGTAGCCCGTCTATGGCTTCCACCGGATCTCCTTCAAAGCTTAAGCGCTCCTCTTCTGTTGTTGAAGTCCATTTCAGGATGGCTTCTTCGGCGGCCTTGCTTAGAGATCCCCTCCCGAAGCCGAATCTCTCCATTGCAAGTTCCCTAAACTTGCGCTCGAGTTTTTGGTTGATCTGAAACCTTAACGGCATGACTCATTACCTAATTGTCATATTACTAAAAGGCGATATGTACTTTTCGCCATAAGCCTTATTGTTAAGAGGGCGCAGACCTCAAGCACATACCTGATGTGGGGGCAATCTCCAGAAGAGCAGGTGTGGATAAGGCAATTCTGTCCAGAGACCAGCTAACGACGTGGGAAAATATGGGTCTGACGACATACTATGAACTGACTGGAAAAAGGAGAGGGGAAGCCACTGAACTGGCCGCGAAGTTCAAGATGAGAGGAATGGACGCGGTTGTCGTTCAGGTGGCAAAGGAGAAAAAGGGAACTCTGATAACCTTTGACGAGGAAATGGCCGCGAAGGCTAGAGAAGCGGTTAAGATTCTAACTTCTAAGGATTTTATGCATGCACTGAATTCCAACAATTCAGCGAAGACAGAGTATACGCACATGCCTAGAAGCATGGGTAACGTCATGAGTTAAACGTTTCTTGAAAAACCGGATGTTAGACGCAGGTTGAGTGCAGAGGCGCGTAGGCAGGCTTTGAAATACGAATCCTATAGCCGCGAAAAAAAGACTGGGGGATATGTGCAGAGAAGCTTCTGGAAAGAAGGGATCTTATCCCTAGCGTGCGAAGTTCATTTTACAATCAACAGATTGAATCACGTTACGAGCCATCGTATCTAATCCGAAAGAGGAGCAAATGAATTATGACGAATTTGCTCGCGTGTGATTGCGGTTCGCTGGTGAAGAGTGCAGATTAATAATGTCAAACACGATAATGCCTATGGACGCGTAACAAGATGACGATTAAGGAGATGAAGCGATGGCGTGCGGTATAGCTGGAATTTATGGGAAATCTGATAATGAACTTATCAGAAAGATGCTTTTCGTTATTTCTCATCGTGGACCAGATGATGAGTACTACGTGAGTGGTGAAGATTTCTCGCTTGGAGCAAGAAGACTGAGCATCATCGATCTGGAAGGGGGAAGACAACCCCAATCAAACGAAAATAGTACGGTATGGGTGGTACAGAATGGAGAGATATATAATTTTCCCGAACTGCGCAAAGAACTGTCCAAAAGACACACGTTCAAGAGCAGGTCGGATACAGAGGTTTTGGTTCATCTTTACGAGGATTACGGAGAGAGTTTTGTAAACTTTGTTAACGGTATGTTTGCCATCGCTATATGGGACGTCAGCAAGAATAAGGGTGTCCTCGTTCGAGACAGAGTCGGTAAGAAGCCTCTGTATTACTGTGTGCAAGACAATCATCTTTATTTTGCATCAGAGATCAAATCATTACTGCAGATCCCCAGTCTAAGAAGAAAAGTGAATCTTGAAGCACTACATTATTACCTAAGTTACAAACATGTCCCTTGTCCTCTCTCTATTTTTGAAGGCATTTACCAGTTATCTCCTGCACACATCCTAATATACGAGCCGAGATCAGACCTCAAATTACTACGATATTGGAACCTGAACTTCTCAAATGAGAGTAACAGAGAGGTGCCTCCTGAGGAAGTTTACATTGAGAAGATGAACAAAACTCTCACAGAATCTGTAAGAAAGAGGCTGATAAGCGACGTCCCTATGGGATTCTTTCTAAGCGGTGGAACAGATTCAGGACTGTTAGTGGCAATAGCTTCCGCGCTGTCACGCGAACCAATAGAGACGTTTACCCTAACCTATCCTGCAGAAATGCGTGATGAAGGAAAGAAGAAGGATGAGGAATATGCTCGCAGAATTTCTCAGATGTATGGAACTAAACATCATGAATTAATGATAGATTTTCGTGATTTTACCAAAGAGCTGCCTAAAATAATTCAACAGTTCGACGAACCCTTTTCAGGCGTAATGTCAACTTATTTTTTGTCAGAATTGTTGCATAAATATGTGAAAGTTGCGATTTCAGGCGATGGATGCGATGAACTCTTCGGAAGTTATCTTTCGCATAGACTGAGCTTTCCCATACACAATTTGTTGGAATTTAGAAAAAAGCGAAGCAAAGAACATCCAAACCTGAAACCGTTTGAGAAGGACGTAGAGTTTCTGGAAAGGATTGCAGAACAAGAGCAATGGAAATGGAGATATAAGTTGTTGGTCTTTACTGACAAAGAAAAGGAACAGCTTTACTCCACAAAACTCACCAAGATCGTGGAAGGATACGATACCTTAGAACACCTTAGAGGCTATTACAGTGAATTAACAGCAGACGACCCATTGAACCGTACCCTTGAAGCCGAATTTCATTCTTTCTTTCCGGACCAAGTTCTAACATTCGTTGATAGGTTGTCAATGGCGCACTCGCTAGAGATTAGGGCTCCCTATTTAGATTACGAATTCGTTGAATTGGCAGCGCAGATACCTGGAATGCTGAAGATTAAGAATGGTGAAACAAAATACATTTTGAAAAGGCTCGCCTTGAGATATTTGCCAGAAGAGATCGTTTATCGAAAGAAGGAGGGTTTCCTCTTGCCAATCTCTTTTTGGCTACGCTATAAGTTAGAGGATTATGTAAGGACAACGCTATGTCGATCGCGTCTGGAAAAACACGGCTTCTTTAATGCGGACTACGTGCAAAAGTTGGTTGATGACTTCTATCTTGGCGAAGAAAACTGGCAATTGGCAAATAAAATATTCACCTTACTCGTTTTCCAAATTTGGTATGAACTTTATATAGAAGGACTTGATTTGAACTAGGCGATACTGGAGTCGCGCGCCTCTTCAAACACACCTATTATGCATGGAATCACTTTTTCCCAAGAGAATTCTTCTTCGATCTTCTGTCGGGCATTCTTCCCTAATTTTGCCCTTAAGTCTTGGTTTCCAAGGATTACAGCGGTTTTTTCGGCTATTGATTGAGGGTTACGGGGAGGCACGAGAAATCCTGTCACGCCTTCCTTGACAGCTTCCGGTATGCCAGCTATTTCTGTCGCGACTACCGGAACTCCGCATGCCATGACCTCTAGGATTGACCGTGGTATGCCTTCCCCCCGTGGCTTGCGAACAGGAAGACACTTGCCTTCTGGTAGTAGCTCGGCATTTCTCTGTTAGGGACCGATCCGACGAAGATGATGTTATTATCGACTCCTAGCTTGTGGGCTAATTCTTTGACCTGTTCAATGTAAGCTCCGCCTGTAGGGTCGCTTCCTATGATGAAGAGTTTTGCGTTAGGAAATTTCTGGACGAGGTTACGCATAGCATGGATAAGGTCCTCCACGCCTTTCTTTTTGTTCACGCGGCCGACGTAGAGCAGACTGTTGCTCGGCGGTCTTTCTCCCGGTTTGAAGCGGTTGGCGTCAACCGCGTTGTGTATGTAGCGCACTCTGTTTTCGACGATGTTAGGTGCGTATCTCTTCACTTCCCCTAGTATGTGAGGAGAGTATAGGATTATTCTGTCCGAGGCTGAGACCGCTCTGCACAGAATCCAGCGGAAGATCATGTTCTTCATGGTTTTGGGCTCAAACAGCCATGTTCCGGCTATGAGGAGAACCGTCGGCAGGCCGGCTAATCTTTTTGATGCCCAGAGGGATATGAGTTCCGGTGGGCTGAAAGTTCTCACGTATACGCAGTCGATCTGTTTTCTCCGCCTTAGTGGGGCTAGTGAGAAGAGAAGGATTTTCGTGAATCCGTATATTTTTGGGATGTGGATCAGATGAGTCTTGTGGATTTCAATGTTCTCCTCTGCCTTTCCTTTTTCGGTGACGACAATGAGTTTGTCCAGGCGCCGGCTCAGTCTCACGTATTCCTCAGATATCTGAGCCTCTAGGCTCGCCGAACTCAGCCCGATGAAGCTTGTGATAAAGGTCAAGACTCGCATTCTTACGCCTTTAAAGAGGTTGATTGATTTTGATGTGATTATTTGTTATCTAAAAACATCTTGAGGCACTCTGCACGCTCTTTTAGCTATGTTTCTTGTGGGTAAGAGCTTGGTATGATGGTGCTGGAGAGGTCTTTAGAGGAATATAAGCCTGTTAGTCGTTGGTTGTTGGATCTTTCTCTTGAGCGGAGTGGCAGCGAGAATACGCGGAAGTTTTCCTCTGGGTTTTGAAGAGATTTTCTGACTGTGTTGACAAGTCTCCTGATGAGATGGTTTCCGAGTGTAAAGAGTCTGAGGAGACTAGGCAAGAATATGCGGACAGAATCAAAGCGTTTGTTATGAGAGATGATAGAGCGAGGGGCACAATCTCCATGTACTCCTCTGCGTTGAAGAGCTTCTTTAAGCATAACGGAGTTGATGTTCCTGTTGGAAGGTTAAGAGCTGGGTTATCTATGAAGATCGCGCGATCATGGCAAAATCAACGCTATGCACGATTTTCAGGTAAGCATAAATCGTGGGGCAGGAGGGTAATTGATCAGCGGGGAGGTTTTTTCGGACAGGTTGGCCTTGAAAAAGGCTTACGCCGCCATCGCGATCGCATACTATGCAATTAGAGGATAGTAGATTTTGAAGAGGAAAATTCTAGCAACTTTTGCTATTGTGTTTCTGTTTGGTTTTCCTAGTCTAATTCATAGATCTCAGGGGTACGAAGGTGCTATATCCTCTAAGCATACTGCTGTTGAACCAACATTAGATGGTAGTATCGATGCAGCTGAGTGGAAAAACGCCTATGCGTATGAAAACGTAGGCACCGAGAGTAGGTTTGACATATATCTAATGCATGGAGAACACTACTTCTATGTTGGCATAAAGGTCGATGACGATACAAAGAGTCTTGACGATCGTTTCTTTTTATACTTCGATGAGGGAGACGATGGAGGTCACGGCAGTGGGTCCGGTGACGGCGTTCTTAAAGACGGGCAGGAAGACTACAAGTCGATTGGTGGGGATAAAAGCCTCCGTGATGGGTGGTGGGGCACTTTCGATAATACCTCGTATTGGTATTACAGCGTAAATCAACCGCCAGATTCCATAAACTTTGAGGCAGCGATAGAATACCATACGAATCGCTGGGAAGCAGAGTTCAAGATACCCTTCAAGGGATACGATGGGCACCCACAAGATTTGAGCGACTTGGGCATAAACGTGACAGATGTCCCCGGAGTCCTATTCGCCTTCAGAGACGAAACAGGATGGAAGTTTTATCCAGAAGGCTCCTGCCTCAAATGCGCATCTACTTATTTAGCGTTGAAGTTTGAGCCTCCTCAAACAAATATGTCTTACGAGATGTTTCCTCTCCTTATTTCTGGAGTCATGATCGGTATTGTAGTAGTGACTGTAATAGTATTCAAACGCACTAAGAAACGTTTTTTATTTGACTTCTTATGATTTAGACATTGTCTGGAGGGAGGTTTTACGAAAAGGCAGACATCGTCTTTACTCTTTCTCTCCACGTTCTTTTTATTACTGTCTCTGATGTTTTTTCTAAATCTCCCAGCTTCACCAAGCGTCGTACACGCAGAGTCATCGATTGTTTCTGACTCGAACTGTCCATTTTGCAAACACACGAATAGCAGTCTGTACACAACATCTGGATCGCAGAACTACAGTCTCGGTGCTTTACCCGAGCCATTTGGACCCGGAGAACTAGGTATTGTAACTATCAATGTTAGTCTTCCTAGTTCATTTGACTGGAGGAATGTGAATGGTAGCGACTGGACGACTTCTGTTAAAGATCAAGATGGCTGTGGCAGTTGCGTAGCTTTTGCGGCCATAGGTGCGACTGAAGCGCAGTTTAACATCGCCGCTGGTAATCCTACGTTGGATCTCGATTTATCGGAGCAACACCTCTTCTCGTGTGGAGGAGGGAATTGCGGTCCAGGCTGGTGGGTTTCTGCAGCTTTGGACTATCTTCAGAATTATGGAGTACCAGATGAGACATGCTATCCTTATGTAGCTAAGGATAGCAGTACAGGTGCTCCGTGCTCAGGGACATGTCCAAACTGGGCAAGCAGGGCATACAAGATAAAAAGCTGGGAGTGGTTATATGGTAGAACAACCATCGAGGCATCTCTTCTAAAAGGGCCTCTCATCACCACCTTTTCTGTGTATGAAGATTTCTACTATCATTATCCCTCTTCTTGGCAGAATGGAGTTTATCATTATACTTCTGGGGCCTTTGTTGGTGGGCACGCTGTGGTAATTGTTGGTTACAGTGAGCTAGGAGGATATTGGATAGTAAAGAATAGTTGGGGAGCAGGGTGGGGGGATAGTGGTTACTTCAAGATAGGTTTTGGGGAAGTAGGTATTGACAATACAGTTTATAAAATCTCCGCAGGCCTATCTGCGATTACTTTTACTACAAGTGGTCTTGGATCTGATGCTTCTGGAACCGTACTTACCATCGATGGAACTGGCTACTCTTTCTCTCAGCTTCCAAAAAGCTTCAGTTGGAAGATAGGCTCTACCCATACCGTGAGCGCTTCAACTACTGTATCCGTAGGGAGCGGGAAGCAATATATTTGGACAAGTTGGACAAACGGAGACGGGTTAAGTGGATCTTCAGGCACCTACACAACGCCTCTATCTTCTGTGACCGTGACTGCAAACTATAAGACGCAATACTACCTGACTGTCAACTCCGCCTACGACACGCCTGGCGGAGGAGGCTGGTACAATAAGGACACAAACGCCTACGCCACACTGCAGACGGGAACAGTTCCGGGAGGAACCGGTATTAGGTACGTTTTTACTGGCTGGTCCGCCGACGCGAGTGGCACAGGCTTGACGAGCAACCCCATACTCATGAATGGGCCTAAGACCGCGACGGCTAATTGGAAAACGCAGTACCAGTTCAGCGTGACATCAAGCGGCCTACCCAACACTGTCTCATTCACGGCAAAATATGGAACATCGAGCCCGCCAACAACTCCGCAAACCATTGCCGGAGGTTCATCATGGACGAGCGGCTGGTACGACTCAGGCACTCAAATATATTTCCAAGTTGATCCTGTCTCCCAGACGATAGGTGACCCCGCCATCGATGAGAAGAGGTATACATTCGGCTCGTGGAGCCAGTCTTCGCCGATCACACTCAACAGCTACATCACGCTCACAGCCAGCTATGGAACCCAGTACAGACTGGTCGTAGAATCCGACCATGACTTGCCTGTTCCTTCGGGCACGAAGTGGTATGACAGCGCCACCGCTGTGACGTGCACGGTCACGAGCCCAGCCGACGAGAGCGCTGGGACGCGCTACCGCTGTGTGAGCTATACGCTTGATGGTATGACGAGTCCGACTGCGACGTTCTCCGTCTCCGTAACGATGAGTGGCCCGCACGCTTTTAGGTGGAACTGGGTGACGCAGTACTATCTGACTGTCAACACTTATCCCTCTGGGCTGGATGTGCCGAGCGGCGGAGACTGGTATGACGGTGGAACAAACGCCCCCATCAGCATCTCAGCGGTATCAGGCTACATATTCCAGTACTGGTATCTAGATGGACAGCAGGGAACGCCACACTCATTCAGCATGAGCGCGTCTGTCTCCATGAACACCCCGCATATGGCCACAGCCTATTACAAGATGCCAAGCACAATCTCCGTAACCTCTAATCCGTCATCGATCACTTTTGGAGACTTCACCACGCTCAGCGGCACCATCAGCCCTGCCCATTCGAATGTCCCGGTGACGCTAAGCTACAGCGCAAACGGCGGATCATCATGGACCGCGTTCATGGTAGTTAACACGGATTCCAGCGGAAGCTACTCCGCCATTTGGATGCCACCGTCAACACTTGCATACAGCCTTAGAGCCAGCTGGAACGGAGATGTAGACCACGCGGGTGCGACCAGCAGCACCTGTTCCTTAACCGTGGGCGGAACAGTGCCCCCAAGACCCAGCCTCTTCATAACCCTGCAGGACTCCAAATACACTAAAGGAGAAACCGTGACCATAGACATAACGGTCTTCAACCCAACAAGCACAACACTAGAAGCAACACTTTACATCAGCATCACGGGACCAGGCGGATACTACTACCCCGATTTTGTCGCCGCAACTATCTCTGCCGAAGCTTTTTCGACTTATACCTTCACTTGGAGCGTCCCAGCAAGCGTTCAGACAGGAGCATACCAAATATCAGCTGGCCTAATTCCACCCGTGTTGACCGCGTATGATGTAAAGTATGTTGAAGTAAACTAGAAGGAGGTGAAAAAACATATGAGAAAACAAACCGCTTTCATTACGATAGCAATCACATTGTGTTTGATCTTTCTTCTTATAGCTCCGAACCATCAGGAAAACCCCGACCCAGGTCATGCAAGTCCAACTCCGATGAGTATTCAGCCAGTAGCTGATGCACTCGTATTTCAAGCCTATCCGACCACGAATTATGGCAGCTTTACCACACTTCAGACAGATCCCTTATCCGGCAGGGTCATCAGATTCTTCATTCGTTTTGACCTTTCGAGTATACCAGGCGGCGCAAATATTGTAAGCGCAAAAATAAAGCTCCAATATGTCCAATACTATTTCAATAACCCTTCAGGCAGGACAATCGAATGTCGTCATTGCACTGACGACGGATGGAGTGAAGGAACAATAATATGGAACAACGCTCCTTTCGGCCAGTGCGCCGGCTCAGCAACCGCTACGGCGACTGTTCCCTCCAGCGCCGCGTGTAAGATGGAGTGGGATGTAACTAGCGATGTTCAATCCGACTACACCGGCGACAAGAAGAGCAGCTGGATGCTGAAGGACAGTGCTGAAGGCACAGCTACACGCATCATACCCGGATGGGCTTCTAAAGAATTCAGCGCGCCCGATTCGCGACCAATTCTTGAAGTAGAGTACACGACAGCCGACTTCAGCATATCAGTTTCACCGACATCATTAACCATAACTAGGGGCGCCTCCGGCACATCCACAGTGACTGTAACATCAACGGTGGGAGGATTCAACTCGCCAGTATCGCTTAGCTGCTCCAATCTACCGTCAGGTGTAACATCATCGTTCAGCCCGTCTTCCGTTACTCCCTCAGCCGGCGGCTCGGCGACTTCAACATTGACCCTAACGGTCAGCTCCAGCGCTAGCCTTGGATCGTCCGACATAAATGTGGTTGGAACAAGCGGATCACTAACTCATTCGACTCCTATCCACTTAACGATCATATCAGGTCCAGACTTCACAATAACAGCCTCGCCGAACGCGCTAACATTAGCCCCAGGCAGCTCAGGCGTGTCTTCCATAACCGTGACCTCGGTCGGCGGCTTCAGCACCGCAGTTTCGCTCAGCATCTCTGGACTTCCAACCGGCGCCACAGAATCTTTCAGTCCAGCCTCGGTCACACCGCCTGCTGACGACTCAACACAGTCCACGCTAACCATTTCTACAACACCAGGGGTGACGTCAGGAATATACACCTTAACGGTTACTGGTACAAGCGGAGCAACGACCCATTCGACAACAATAACGCTAACCATCCCGAGTCCAGCAACATACAGCTTCAATGTGAGAACCGGAGCCACGAAGATAATCGTCACATGTACTTGGTCAGGATCAGGGAGCACATCAATTCAGTTGGTAAGCCCAACAACGACGTACACAGAATCGAGCATGAGCGTGTACGAGAAAACCACGATCAGCGTCTCCGGCGGAACAACAACTTACAATCACTTGAAGAGGGTTGAGCTGACCCTTACCGCGCCTGCGTCATCAGACCAAATATGGACCCTGCGACTGTATACTGATGTGACCATGTATCAACTGAACATAGAGACAGCGTAATTCCGTGTATAGAAAATAAATGTGGAGAGAACTCTCCTCATTTATCAATAGTATACTTTGCACTACTAAAGGCATCTAGAAAGCTTATGCGCTAGAGAAAAAATTGCGCACGATAAGGAACGAGTTAGAGAAGAAGACAGCTCTGGGCCTTAAGTTTTCACCGATGGAAATCGTGGTGATTCCTCATCTGCTAGATTCTTTTATCCATTTTAGAGTCTTCTCTAGACCTTCTTTCAGGGTAGTTTTCGGCGTCCATCCGAGGAGGAAGCGGGCTTTTTCTGAAGACAAGAACTCGAGGGTAATGTCGGCTGGTCTTGGTGGGCCAAGAACTACTTCTGACTTACTTCCTGCGACCTCTGAGCATACTTTTGCAAGGCGCAGGATACTTATTCCTTCTTGCCCGGGAAGATTTATGATTTGCCCCTCCGCCTCTGGACGCTCTAGAGCCAGAATGTTTCCCTCGATCAAGTCGTCGATGTACGTAAATTGCCTCGTTTGAGTGCCCGGGTTGTACACAGTTATTCTTTCATTCTTCATGGCCTTCTCTAGGAAGATGTATATGGCAAGTTGCGGGCGCATGTGTGGACCATAAGCCGTTCCGTATCGAAGTATTGCGTGCCTTACCCCCCCAGGAAAATTTTGGATAACTCTTTCGCCTGCAAGCTTTGTTGCCGAGTAAATTTCTGATGGATTTGGTGTACTGTCTTCGGTGACCGGGAAATGGTTTTGGCGGCCATAGACGTGGCAACTGCTAGCGTATATGAGTTTGGCGCCATATTCTTGGCATGCCTTGGCTATGTTTGCTGTTCCGAGGACGTTGATCCTAACGGTTTCTAGCGGTTTTTCGCGGCATATGTTCAGGTTTGCTGAGGCGCCAAGATGATAAACAATCTCCTTCCCCCGCACAGCCTTATCTACGTCATCGTAATTACTCAAGTCTCCCGAGATAGTTTTGTAATTAGATTGTTGCGGCGTTTCTAGGTCTAATCCGGTTACTTCATGCCCTTGATCAAGCAGGGCGTTGGCTAGCTCATTGCCGATGAAGCCGCTCGAGCCTGTGACCAGAACTCTCAAAACAAACTCCTCTCTTAAATTCAAGATGTCCCTCTAATAAGATGTTTGGGTGATCTAGCAACATGACCGATCGATCGGTTTCACGCACACGAACTAGGCAAAGACTTTTTGGTTTTCATATGCAGCTATTATTTCGTCAAGATGCTCATTCCAACCATATTTAACAGAATTCCTACAATTCTCAGCCATATCTTTTCTAAGCGATGGATGAGCGTACAGGAACGCCGCCGCGTCTACGAAATTTCGTAAATCTTCTGAGTTCACGATTATGCCTGTTTTAATGATCTTGAAGGTCTCAACTCTTGGAAGCTCCTCGTCTCCTATGATTTGTAAATCCGGCGTAGAAATCACAGGAACTCCTGAAGCCATAGCCTCAAGTATTACCGCGTCCGGATGTGAATAGTTCTTGAGAAACGTAGGCTGCATGCTTAGAGAAACAAAGACATCTGCAACTTGGTAGTACTTGTATATCTCATCCGACGCGACAGGGCCAACAAGTCTTACATAGTCGGTAACTTGGAGTTCCTCCGCTAATTGCTCTAAGAACTCTTTTCTCGTTTCTGGTCCTCCTACTATCAAAAGCACGGAATTCAGCATTCTATCCTTGATAACAGCCATTGCGTTTATCAGAGATTCGACGTTCTTGAAGGGAAGAAGGCGACCAACATGGAGAAGAACAAATTTTCCGTCTAAATGTAATATTTTTTTCTGTTCATCTCTATTGTCAGGAGGCTTGAAGATATTTGTGTCAATCGGCATTCTTTTCACAGTGATTTTTCTGTCACAGATTCCAAATGTATTTAATATGACTTGGAGTTTTCGACTACCTACGTATATGAGACTCGCATGCTGAGTAACGTACTTAACGAGAAGCCTAGCTGTCCTTGATCTTAGCCCTTCATAGAAACTGAGTGGGTTCATTACCTCATCAACTATCACTGGCTTTCTAAGCATCCTGCCCACTGCACAAGAGGGAAAACCTGATCCTAAGAAGTTGTACGAATGTATTACATCGAATTCACGCTGTAGGACGAACAGCTCTTTGATCAGCATCAAGTACCAAGCGAGATTGACTGTCAGCTCATATCTCTTTAGTATCTTTCCTAGCAACGTACTCAGACTCAAAGTAAGCAGGATAATGCCAAGCTCTATAGAAATCATGACGTTGCATGAACGCAGTAATAAGGGTGAGATCTTAAGCATATTCAGAGCAGCATCTGCAAAACTTGTCTTAATCTCTTTTGTGTTTACCCCATTGACTTCACATGTGTTGAGGGGAGAAGCAGTCGTTAGGACAGTTACCTTGTAACCTCGTCTTGCGAGTTCTTCAGAAAACCTCCTCAGGTACACTGCTGTCCCACCTATCGTTTGTAAATATGCCTGTGATGCAATGAGTATTCTTGGTTTCATAATGATCCCACCACATCAGAGGATGGATAGGATTTGACTTAGCACACCATTGATCGTGAGCGTTTAGAATTTGAGCCCCAGGTTTTAAGGGCATCGATTGGAAGCAAGGACGTGCCGGGCATCCTAATGTTGGATTTTCATAAAAAAGCCCTCGTCTCTTATTATGACCATATTTCCTGAGATTCTTTTATCACCTACGACTTATAGAAACTCACGACTTTCTTGACAGCACTGACCACAGAACCAACATCATCATCAGTTAGTGTGGGGAATAGAGGCAAGGATATGACTCGCTCAGAATAGTATTCGGTGGTTGGGAATTGCCCTTCCTCAAAACCAAAGCTCCTCCGATAGTACGGCTGAAGGTGAACAGCTTTGTAGTGTACGCCAACCCCTATGTTTTCAGCTTGAAGGGCGCTCGCAATCATATCTCTCGTAGCTCGAAGTTTCTCAATTCTTAGTGCAATTATGTAAAGATAGTATGAGTTTCTGGATCCTTCTCTTGGTATCTGTGGAATCAAAGAAATCTCAGGAAATTCTTCAAACGAGCCATTATAAATGTCAACAATTCGTTTCCTGTTTTCCCAGAGTTTATCTACCTTTTTCAGCTGATGGATCCCTAACGACGCTTGGATATCGAACATGTGATAGTTATAGCCAGGATAAAGAACATCATAATGTTTGAATCCTTTCACGTAGAACCTTTTCCATGCGTCAGCACTCAATCCGTGAAGACTGAGGATGCTCACTTTTTCAGCCGTTTCATCATTGTTTGTGGTCAACATACCGCCCTCACCTGTTGTCATGTTTTTGTTGGCATAGAAACTGAATACTGAAGCATCTCCTATACCTCCCACCTTTCTACCTTTGTATATTGTTCCTACGGCGTGAGCGGCATCTTCAATCACAACTAGACCATATTCTTTCGCTAGGCTGACGATGTCATCCATCTCGCAAGGTTGACCGCTAAAATGAACTGGCAAAATGGCCTTAGTTCTTTCAGTTATCTTCTCCTCTATCTTTCCTGTATCGATATTGAGGGTAGTAGGGTCTATATCGACAAAGACCGGCGTAGCTCCAACATTGACTATCGAATTTGCGGTAGCCGCAAAGGTCATAGGGGTTGTTATGACCTCGTCCCCCTTACCTACGTTTAAGGCAATTAAGGCCAGGTGAAGCCCTGCCGTGCAGTTAATGAGCCCTACAGCGTGCTTAACCTCACAGTAATCCGCAAACATTTTTTCGAATTCTATAGTCTTTGATGCCTTTGTAAGCCATCCCGAACGAAGCGTGTCGATGACCTCATCTTCCTCTTCTTTACCTATGTTGGGTCTATGGAACGGAAGAAACGTATCTCTTACAGGTTTCCCCCCATCTATCGCTAATTTATCCACAGCTTTCGCCTCTTGATAAAAGAGCAAATACAAACATAAGCATCATAGCCCCCTCATGAAATCCCCCAACTCGTTCGAACACCGCCTTTCCAAGCCGCCTTTGGCAAGTCTAGTGATAAACAATCCTTCCATCTTTCAGTCGTATGGGCACCTTTCGCAGCCAGAGCTTTCTTTCCCACCATGATCGATTGTTCTCGTACCATTCTATTGTTTCATCAAGTCCGTCCTCAAATTTGGTTTTCGCTTTCCAACCAAGCAGTTCATAAGCCTTATCAGTTGATGAAGTATGCCGGGATACCTGAGCTGGCCTATCTTCGACGCTCACGATGAGTGACTTTGGCTTACCCATCTTTTCGACTATGATGTTTGCAATGGTTGAAATATCAATACTCCTCCCTGTACCAATATTGATTGCTTCCCCTTTGATCCTATTAATGTCACAATGCATCACTTTGTCAACGGCCTCGCAGAAGTCTTTGACATAAACCCAGTCTCTACTTTGTTTTCCACTTCCATGCACAGTCAATGTCTCATTGAGAATGCACGAGGTAATATAACGCGGGATTACTTTCTCCAGATGCTGATAGGGCCCGTAATTGTTGAAAGGACGTAGAATTATTAGGGGTATCTCATAGGTTCTATAGTAAGAGTAGACTAGCACATCCGCCGCGGCCTTAGCTCCTGCATAAGGGCTTAATGGTTTCAGCGGATGATCCTCGTCCATAACTTCACTTTGAGCGGTTCCATACACTTCCGAAGTAGAGATATGGATGAACCTCTCTATTCTTTCGTAGTTTTTTAATACCGCGTTAACAATTGAAGCTGAGCCCAAAATGTCTGTCTCAATGAATGACCAGTTGTCATGAATGGACCGAGTTACATGAGTTTCAGCCGCTAGGTGGACAACCACATCTGATTGAGCCACCAGATGTTCGACTAATGCTGAATTCCTTACGTTTCCATAGTGAAACTTGATTCTTTCATCCTCGGGTAGATTGCCAATATCACCAGCATAGGTTAAAGAATCCAAGATCAAAATCCTGTATTGATACTTTTTTAGAATATGTTTTACTAGGTTGCTTCCCATAAAACCGGCTCCGCCGGTTATAAGTATCGTTTTCAATTCTCGTTTCCTCTCAAGATTCCTAAGCTTTCAGATCCGCAATTAAATAGTAGATCAACAATGGAGAGGAAAGGTATAAACTCTCCGTACAATTGCGAATACACGGGGTGGTCGTAGTGTTGATATTTGACCTCAATTCCAGCGTCAGCGAAGAGCTTCGCGTTGAGGTAATCCTTTGCTGATTCCCCAGAATAGTAGATTCTAGCATCAAATAAGCGGCAAATCTCTAGTAATCGCTCACTTCGCTCGCCCTTTACCTTGAGATCCTTGGAACGAACGAACTTCCTGTTTATGCCCAGCAATCCACAGATGAGTTTTACGAATTCGATATCTAGTTCTGCTATGTATTGCCATCTTTTTGAATAAATATCTCGAAAAGAGTCAATGTAATCTTGATAGTAAGGGGCTTTACGATAGTTAGTCTCGATGGCTTTTAGGTGTTTCCTAGCCCAAGGCAGATTATTATCAATCTGTATTTCATGGACGTTTTTTCCAAAGTATCCTTCTGTCAGCACAGGAACCGTCATCCATAGCCATCCGGTAGCCGTTTTTATTCTGTTTCTATTTCGCCACCCATGTTTATCAAACTGGACATCATCGTAGAAAACGAAGACATCGCTACGATATATCTGCTCAAAATATCCAAGCCATGGAAGATAACTAGGTTGAAGTATAACAACACAAGTCATCTTGTCCACATGTTCCTCTCAATCTTTTTTGAGGTCGTACCGCATGCGAATCACGCGATTTTCTATACGACCCCTTAAGAACAGTCAATCGCGCGCGGAAGAAACATGCCTATAGCTAAGGCAGTAATGTAGAGCCTCCAAGCTTATTCTTTCTTGAACGTTCCGCATCTTTTACTACTTTCCAATAGTTGTATTTCCAAGAACGATACTTCCAATCCGTGCATTTCTTACATATAGGTATCTCTTCGTATTTTCCTTCAAGAATTAGTCTTCTCCAAGTGCTGAATCTTTTTCCTGTCCATACGCTCTGAATGGTTGTTTTCATAACATTTCCAAAATCAGTTTCACCTGCTATGTCAAATCCACAGAATTCTATTTTGCCTCTTGTATCGATGTTTAGCCTCTCAAACGGAAAAGGGCATGAGACTCTTACGGGGAGGTATGGCGTTGGGTCCCCCGATTTTTCCTTCAAGAGTCCCCACGTTAAGTACTTCCTCACCTGTACTTTGTCAACTATCTTTTCCCAGTACTTGACGATGTCCGTAAGCTTATCTTTCACGGCCTCCTGATTCACTACGCTTACCACAACTTTAGTTTTGCTTTTCATCTGGTTTCGTTTGTTGACTAGGTAACGGACATTACTAACTAAAGTGTTGAAGTCCAGTCCCTTTCTCACTTTTGAGTAGGTTTGCTCGTCTGCGGCATCTGCACTTATTTCGATGACATCAGTGCCCGCGGATAATAATCTGTCTGTTTTGTCGGGGGTCAGTAAGGAACCATTAGTTATGAGACCAATTTTGCACCCAACCTTTTTTGCATATCCGATGAGATCAATCATCTGTGGGTGCAATAATGGCTCACCACCTCCCGTTATGCGGATGTATGAGTCGTTTGCTCCACACTCGTCAGCGATTTTCTTAAAGATCTCTGGTTTAATGAACGGAGCATCACTATAGTCTTTCCTGATCTCCGAGTCAGTATAGGGGCAGTTAGGGCATCTAGCATTGCAGACATAAGTAGTAGACACTACGACCATTAGCGGGAAAGCTTCAGCGCCTTCTTTTAACCCAAACTTTTCTGGCAAATGAGATATTTCAGTCATACTTTGAACTCTCTTCTTAACAAACCCATCCAGATCGTATCGTGAAAGCTACCGTTAATGAAAACGTGTTGCCGGAATCTGCCCTCAGTTTTGAAGCCAACTCTTTCAAAAGCCCTTTGAGCCTGTTTGTTGTAGTCCATCAGGTAGAGATAGATTCTGTTTAGATTCAAAAAGTCGAAACCATACTTCACCAGCAACTGTATAGCTTCTGTGCCGTATTCTCTTCCTAGGCTCCCTTCTTCCAAATAGATCCATAGCTCAGCTTGAAGAGAACGTGGATCTATCTTTTTTAGGCCACAATTACCAATGTGAGCTTTTTTGTTGTTGTCTTCGATAGCGAATATGACTTGAGTCTTGTCACAGATTACTTCCTCGTACCATTTTCTATGTTCAAAAGAAGCAACCGGAAGAACCCGATTGATGAGTGTAGCTATGCTTAGGTTGTTTACTAAATCTAAGGTCTTCTGAAGATGCTTTTCTTCAAAGGGTACTAATGCGACATTCTTTCCTGCTATCATTAATCATTCACCATAAAAACTGGCTTGAGCAGCTTGCCAATCTTTGCAATCTCTACAGAAGTTAGGTAACAAATCATATTCGCAGTTTAGGTGAAGTTTGCGAAGTTCTCGGTGCTTACCTAGCCATATTGATTGTATCGACTTATTGTTGACATCGCCAGCAACGAATTGTGCGTCAAAATCCACAGCGCATAGAACCGCTTTCCCGTCCCAAGTGATTGGTAGACACTGCATAGCCCAGTAACAAGGGTGCCTGTTTTTTGATGTTAGGTTCTTTGCTTCTACAGCTCCCGCCCAACTCACTTTTGGTCTAATCTTGACTATTGCGCCCAGATCACTCCAATATTTTACGAAATCGTCTTTTTCATTCGCGTTTTCTTCCATTTCTACAAACTGAACATATATTCTCGGGTTAGGCACACACATCTTTCTCTTGGTTTCTAGCATTTGTTTCACATTTTTGACGACTCTATTGTAGTCTCCTCCGACTCTGTATTTCTTATAGGTTTCTGGTTTGAACGCGTCAATGCCTATATATATTGCATCGAGTCCTGATTCGATGAGCCCACTTACCATTTCTTCATCAAGAAGATTACCATTTGTGTTCAGAACAACGTCCGTAAGCCCTTTCCTCTTTGCGTAGAGTATCATCCACAACAATTTATACCTCAAGATCAAAGCCTCGCCAAAGAACACCATCCAAACTCGAACTGACGGGTCAACCTCAGCTATTTCATCTATAATCTTGCGGAAAAGCGTCATACTCATTGTTCCCTTCTTCCGTGTCATTAAGCGATGTCCGCACATACTACATCTCAGGTTGCAGTGGTTAGTGGTATCTAGAAGAATCACCTTTGGGAATGCGCCTGAATCTCTAATCCTCTCTTCAGAAAGATTTAGTTCTGACAACGTGTTCTCTGATTCTCGAAAGGTCATTGAAGGCTTATTTAGTTATTTATGACAAGAGAGAATAATATTCTTTGCTTCTTGCACGTCATGATCAGATTGAGGCTTTTTCTGGCCAATTAAGTAGTACGCCCTATCCAAACATGGCGGAATTTCTTCCTTCTCAAGAAAAGATCTAGGAAACGAATTGGAAAGACCAGGAAACTAGTCAGGTAATATGCCGGATAATAAAAGCGTGAACTGTAGAAGAATAGTGGCACATATTGACGAATCAACTCGGTTATTGTCTGACTGGGGCCTGCACTGATGCCGCTTTTGACCTCCTTTAAGTCTCTGAATAGAACTCTTAAACCGCTTAGGGTAAACCTGAAATAATCATTTGGAAATTTATGAGTGGGTTCAAGAAAAGGAGCTTGGATGCAAGCGTACCCTTCTTTCTTGAGAATCCTGCATATCTCCTCCGCAACTTTGAATGGATAAGGTACATGCTCTAATACAGCGTTACAAAAAACACAGTCAAAAGCTTCATCCCGAAATGGAAGACGTTGTCCATCCGCTACAATATCAACATTGGGATAACGACGAACATCAAGACTAACAGCATCGTCTCTAATCTTTTTGTTCCAGAACCAAGATCCAGAATTCTTGATCCGAAAGGAAACCGCTTTAAGACCGTGAAAATGCTTCTATCATACCATAACGGGTTATAATGGACAAATCTGTCTTTCCAAGCCCGAGCGAACTTGATTTTCATGTCGCCTTACCGTATTCATAAAATATATGTGTCTTTAGCTTCTTACTGTTTTAAACCGTAGGTGATCCGCATCAGGGCGGGTAATGCTCCTTTAAGATCCGTATTCGCAGTTCCAGACACATAGATTGCACGTGACAATTAGAAGGAGGAAAAGTTTCATGGTTTCGTTGGATGTTGGATGTGGAAATAGGCCTAGAGGCGATGTGAACGTCGATTTTAGATCGTCACCTCAGTGGAAAAGATATGAGGATAAATTGTTTATATGTTGTGATGCTCACTGTTTGCCCCTTCGGAGCAAAATCTTTGATGCAGCCTTTTGCTTCCTCGTACTTCCCTACGTTCACAATGAGACTCAAGTTGTGAGAGAGCTGAATAGAGTCTTAAAGACAAATGGGAGGGTTACTATTAGACACAACCTTTTGTTAGTTTATCTGAGGACCTTTTTTAAGAATGCAAGGCAACCGCTAAACATAGCGCGAAGGATCTACTTGTATATGTTCAGACACAACGTTCAAAATTCAATCATCAACACTTTCCAAACAAGGCGCGGGATGGCGAACCTACTTAGAAATAACAACTTTACTGTCAAAGAAATTAGAAGGATTAATGACATCTTGCACATTGAAGCCAGACGCAAGAAATTCGATTCGTCAGGCACATAAGTAGTGTGGCGCGCGCTGCATTTACTCATTTCCTCGGAGCTGGGCTGAGTGTTCTTGATCAATTTCGCGTTGATGGAAGCAGGTGTTGAAATCGAGTATAGACTAAATCCTCTATTGTAAGGAATCTCCCAATCCGACTCAAACGCAGGATAATTCTCTCTAGCCGCCGGAATAGGGCGTCGCTGGTTAGAAGATGGGGGTGGAGAAGCAGACAGATTGAGGCGCTAGGATCGATACATCTGATATAAGATATTTTCATCCAGAGATTGCGATCCTTAGTGGGATCGTCAATCCAATGAGTCACAGGGACCTCAACTAAATCATACACACCGAGCCTATAGGGTTCCAAGGTTTTTTGTATATTGTCTTTAAGTGGAAAACATAAGGGATAAGGCTGCTACTATCGATCTTACCCTAATTTGGCTACAGCATTGTATTGGGTCGTTCATACTCAGTTTTCCTGCCCGAAAGGCGATGGATTTAATATTGAGGGTTTTTTCAATCGTTTCCTTGTCTCTTTGAATCATGACCAGTTGCGATGAGTATGAATAGTCTGCAAGCTTGTATGAGCCGTTGAATTCCGGATGAAGGTTTGGGTGGGTATGCGTCTGTATGGACCAGCCGACGTTCAGAAAAGGTTCAACCATTTTGGAAATCTGGCCTGTTACAAAGATTGTTCCAGGGATGCCAGTCTTCTTAAACACCTCAAGCAGGCGGGGAAGAGCGTTAACCGGAGAAGGCTCAATGTCAAGAGCTAAAAGAAAATTCACGGGTTTTGTTTTCATTACTCTTGACTCTTCCTCGTAACAATCTTTGAATAAATATTTACTGTCATATTTTCTACATTTAATTCTTAAGTATGCAAAAAGATTTGACATATTGGAAGATTAATCGCACGCGACGTAATGTTTAATGAAGGTTTATCGTCAGAGGAGTTGAATCAAGATACTTACAAAGGAATATTATTGGAAAGATTTTGGCCACCCTGTCCTTCTACCCTATGTTATCTTTCTTGGGCCATGACATATTTGCATATAAAATAAAGAGAAGTTGAGCCTCCGCGCGTGCGCGCTACTTAGTGGACTCAGTGTTATCTCACTAATAGCGAGTAGAGGGGAGTAAGGTGAATAATGACTTCGATCGATCAAGAAGCGTCAGAAACTATGTCTGTAGTTACTATAATCTATTTAGGGCGTCTAGAATGGTTTTAGCCCTTGCCTTGTGGGTGTATTTTGCCTTCACAATGTTATACGCATTGGATGCGAGTTTCGTAGCCAGATCTGGATTCTTGTAAAGCATAACTATGTCGTTGGTTAAATCTTGAATATTATCGTAGAGGAGACCGCTTTCATTATTCTCTAAGACCTCTCTTATAGATGGGATATTAGGTGCTATGATCGGTCTCCTTGCTGCCATATATTCAAATAGTACAAGGGGCGAGCTTTCTGGAAGCTGAAAGAACGGTGGAAGAAGCAGCACATCCGCAGCCTTCAAATAGATAGGAACGGTTGAAGGGTTGACGAAACCAGTAAAAATAACGCCCTTTGCATTTACTTTCTCTGCATAGCTGAGTAGTCTTTTGACATCTTCGTCTTTTCCTCCAACTATGTAAAGTGTTAAGTCTGTTTTCTCTTTGATGAGCTTCACTGCGTCGATTAAGCCTTCAACCCTTCTTTCTTTATAGAGGTGGCCTAGGAAGACCGCTAGATAATGGTTTACAGGCATTTTCAACGCCCTTCTTAACTCTCCCATGTTTTCTTTCACTTTGTCGAAAGGTTTTACATCAACAGCGCTGTGGGCTACAACAATCTTTGAATCATCGACGCCTAACAAAGCAGGGTCCTCTTTGAGTTTGCGAGAAATCGTTACGATGATATCAACGCGGCTTAAGAGTTTAAGGTAAAGACTCTTTGATCTTCTAAGGCTTAAGGACCTATGTATTTCGAAAAGTATAGGCAACCTGTGGATGGGTTTTGAAACCGTGAAAAAGATGAAGAGAAGCGGCTCCCTGATGTAGAGGATCGTCCTTTCATTGCCTTTGAAAACATGAAAAAGGGTTATGATAGGAAGTATAAACGTAAAGTAGCTGAGACAAACGACTGAAAAAAGCAACTGTTGAATACGAATATCGGCGTTTCTTGATGGGAAATCTATTGAAGGGATGTGCATCATCGAAAAAGAGGGACTGAAACCGTAGAAATGTTGGAAACTTCCATACGGCTTGACTTCAGGTGTTTCATGGCTTCGGGCAGGGAACAAATAGACCTTGCAGCCGATACGTGCTAAGGCTTCACATACTCTCACAATTTGGAGAGAATGCGCCTTCTCTCCAGGAATTCTCGCGGTTGTCAGATACAGAACGTATGCCATTTTTATCGCGGTTATTTAGTCAAAATCAGTCTATGGTTTAATTCCTATCGCATGATTAAAAAAATTATGCATTATTAAATTGCGCGCGTTTTTAGGTCAAAGCATCTCTTGGTAGGCGTACGAATTATTCTTGATGAAAATCGCTTATGAGGTGAGCTACTTCATGTACCTCTTCCTCTGTCAGGTTGACGCTACTCGGTAAATTGATTCCGCTTGAAGACAGCTTTTCCGCGATGGGAAACCGGCGATTAACCGCATACCTCTTATATGGAGGCATAATGTGCATGGGGTAAAAGAAGCACCTAGTTTCAACGCCTTTCTCTGCTAGTTTCTGCACTAGTTCGTCTCTATCAATTCCGTAACCATTATTATCGATGAGTACCGAGTATAACCAGTAGACGTTTTTTGCCCAAGACATCTGGGGAGGTAGGGTAACTCCTTCGATGCCTTTCAACAGGGAGTTATATTCTTCAGCTGTTTCTCTTTTCCTTCCAACAAATTCATCTATTCTTTCAAGCTGAGCTACTCCTAACGCAGCTTGGAGGTTGGTCATTCTATAATTAAACCCTACTATTTCATGCCAATACCTTTTCTCCGATCTCATTCCTTGATCTCTGAGCATCTTTATCTTCTCGGCCAGATATTCGTCGTTAGCTAGGCACATCCCGCCCTCGCCCGTAGTGATGATTTTATTCCCGTAAAAGGAGAAGCAGGCGATGTCACCGAATGAGCCGACTTTTTTCCCGTCATATTCGGCTCCGTGAGCCTCTGCGCAATCTTCTATGACATAAAGGTCATGATCTTTCGCCAGTCTCATTATGGCTTCCACGTTGCATGGATGGCCATACAAGTGGACAGGCATGATCGCCTTTGTTCTCTCAGTTATTTTGTGTTCGATTTCATCGGGGTCGATACACCAGTAGTCTGGGTGTGAATCTATGAAAACCGGTCTTGCTCCAGTATAAATAATTACGTTAGCTACGGATGCGAATGTAAGCGTAGGAACTATTACTTCATCTCCAGATCCCACGCCCAATGATACAAGAGCTAGGTGCAATGCTGCAGTACCGTTTGAAGCGGCTACACCGTACTTGACGCCGACATATTTTGCGAACTTCTCCTCGAATTCGACCGTGAATTTTCCTTTAGAACTAACCCAACCGCTTTCTACAGCTTCGGTAACTAGCTCCAACTCTCTTTTCCCAATCGATGGCTCAGCTACCGGAATTCTGAATTTCATCGTCATGTCCTCAACGCCCTCGTTAAGATTCTGTTCTCGCTTGGGTAATCTGGTGCATCCCACGCGAACCGTTCTCCGTTCAACCACCTCTTCCAGCGGTTGACCTCCTCTTTGACCATTATTTCAACCAATTCATTGAACTTGATTCTGGGTTTCCATCCCAGTTTCTTTTCTGCCTTTGAGCAGTCTCCAACAAGGCACGGGACGTCAAGCGGTCTAAGGAAACGCTTGTCTGCTTTAACGTACTTTTTGTAGTCAAGCTCAGCGACCGCAAAAGCTCTTTCAACAAGCTCTCTCACACTATGAACTTCGCCTGTGGCTATTACGTAATCATCCGGCTTCTTCTGTTGAAGCATCAACCACATGGATTCGACGTACTCCGGAGCGTAGCCCCAATCGCGTCTAGCATCAAGATTGCCAAGCCTAAGCTCCTTACTGATGCCGAGAGAGATCTTGGCAACTTCGTTGGCCACTTTCCTAGTAACGAATTCCAAGCCGCGGAGAGGAGACTCGTGGTTGAAGAGTATCCCATTCACAGCGAACACCCCGTACCCCTCTCGGTATGTCTTAGTGATCCAGTAGCCGTAGAGCTTGGCCGCGGCGTATGGACTCATTGGATGGAAGGGGTCGTCTTCTCGAAGTGGTTTCTCACCGACTAACCCAGCTTTTCCAAACATCTCGCTTGTAGCTGCAAAGTAAAACTTTACATCTTCGCAGTTACGACGGATGGCTTCAAGAATCCTAGTTACCGCCAAACCGGTCACATCTCCAGTTGCAACAGGGGTCTCGAAGCTCGCTTCAACGAAACTTTGGGCGGCGAGGTGATAAACTTCGTCCGGTTCGGAGATCTCTAACGCCTCGGTCAGCGAGCCGGTGTCGCTTAAATCAGCAGGGATAAGGTTTACTTTGTTGAAAATGTTGAGATATTCTAAACGCCAAAAGTTTGGAGTACTAAGCCTGCGGTAAGTGCCATAGACCTTATAGCCCTCATCTAAAAGAAAGCTGGCTAGGTAGGCGCCATCTTGACCTGTGATGCCGGTGATCAGTGCGTGTTTCATCATTGAACTCCTAACTTACTATCTTGAACGGTTGTTTCCTTTAAAGAGGGACGGGGAAATCTCTTTCTTAATTTTTGGAGACTACGAACTATAGAATGGAGATGCCACTTATAGATTATTGAGATTAGAGTTTTATAAAGTAATCCTCGGAAGTCTAGAGGCAATATCATAAAACAATTTTTTCGGGAACCCATCAAATTAGTAAAGAGGATCTTGAAACCGAACTTTTTGTATATGTGAATTGCTTTCGAATTGGATTGAAAAACGTTTAATGTGAGGTAGTGATAATTTTTTTTTCTTGCCAGATCTATGGTTTTCATGGTTAATTTTTGTCCGATCTTTCGGTTTTGGTATTTCCTTCTAACGACTATGAAAAATGAATTACTTCTAGATATGCCTCCTACACCTATGATTTCTCCATTTCTTTTTCTTTCTGTGACCACAAGTCTTGATTGCAACAATTCTGTTAAAGGTAAAGTAAAATTTTCTTTCTCTATCGTTAAAGAATCATAGAAAGAAGCGATTTCATTGTTAAGGTCTTCATTGAAGATGTGCATCAATTTTCTTTTTTCCAAATGTTAAATTAGGCATCTTTAACATGTCTCTGTATGGCTTTGTATACTGTTTCAAAATAGTTATTCCATGTGTATTTGGTTAGATCTACATTTGCTTTCACGTTTGCGTTAAGAGCATTTTGCAGAGCATTAGCAAATGAATCTGGATCAGGATTTGCTAGGAATACGTGTGGGTCGTTCAATACCTCATCTGGTTCACTCGCTTCCGAGGACCAAACCACTTTCTTCTTGAAGGATAAGGCTTCATAAGCTGTTATTGGGGAAGTTGTCCATCCTGGACAGGCAAACACATCACAAGCATCGTAGTAATCCCATAATTGATCGTCGTCAACAAAGCCAGTGAATATAATCTTATTTGAACAGTTCAATTGCTTAGCTAATGATTTAAGTCTCTTCTCGCCCGGTCCTGTGCCAACAATAACGAGAACTGCGTTATCCACTTTCTTAGAGAGTTTTGTAAATGATTTTATTAACACATTTATTCTCTTTCTAGGATCAAGCCTACTTACACTTAATATGATTATTGTGTTACCATGTAAATTCAGCTTTCTACTGATATCCTCTTTTGGGCTATGATTAAATATGGACGGGTCAAGACAACCTCTTGCAATAATGCTGTTTCTTCCATATAATTTCTTCACCTCCCATCTAACGCGCTCCGTCAACACAATTATCTTTAGAGCACTTCGCACAGCCAAATAATCGAGAGTTGCCCTCAACTCAAGTAAAAATCTATTCTTGAAACTACAATTTGGTTTCAGTGATATAAATTCTCTATGTCCCTTCAACGTATTGCGTATGTCATTGAATACTCTGCGATGTATCAGGGCATATTTCAAAAGATCTGTTGGAAACCAAAACATCGTGCCATGAATATGAGTGATATAGGGAATTTTTGTAAACAACATCGCTAGAAATAGAGGAGACCAGCCATAAGCCGTGATGACGACATCTGGTTTAATCTCCAGTAATTTCTTTCTTAACATGAGTATCTGCTGTAGTAAGTTTTTTCCTTCTACTATCTCTATGTCATTAATGATTGCATCATGATATTTGCCTAAAGCTTCCTCTCTAAGTTCAAAAGTTAATATTTTAGTTTTAATACCTTTTCTTTTAAAATACGTATATTCTTCGAATAATAAGCGCTCCGCTCCGCCAAAACCTATAATTCCTGCATGGAGTAAAACTATCTTTTTAAGATCCAATGGTGTGTTCCATTGAGTATTTGCTTTTTCTTCGTGATAATAGAAAAAGTTATGCTTTGTGGACTAATTGTTTTATTTGCTGTTTTTATCTTCTTTTCCTTTCGCTCTTCAGGTCTTGGGTTTACGTGTTTATGAGCAGGTTGTAGATGAATGCCTTTGTTGTGAGTTCTTTCGTTATGTTTTTCATGGTCTTGACTAGGCAGAACTCTTCAAAGGTGCGTTTGAAGGTTGAGTACGCCGTCTCCACACTCCACCGCCTGCCGTAATTCTTAAGCCTAGCCCACCGCCTATGGCCCAGACGCCTATGCAGCCTTACGGCTCCCCTTCTGGCTTCTGAGGGGGTGTCTAATCGGCCAAATAAGCACCATCCTGGCCAGTTATACCGGTAATTAACGCATGTTTATCCAAATCTTGAAGGCTCAAGCAAACGCCATTTTAATGCGATAATAATAGCACTTCTTTATTTATCACCTTTCTTCATTGAGCCCGACTTTCTGGCAAAAACGTGAAGGTCGTCTAGGAAATGTTTAGGAAATGTTGTGAGACGCACCTTTCTATAGAGATAACGGATGACGTGGTTTTTGAAAAATGGCAAGAACGTGTACTCCCCTAAATATGTGACATCTATATCTGTAAAGCGGTGATCGGATAGAAGTTTTCTAATGATTTTTGGGGTAAACCCGGATCTATGTAGGTCCTCTGGATAGTCCTCAGATTGTCCGTAGATTTTCTTGAGCCCGTGTTTCTCAAATTCTCTCGCGAAGAATATAGCTTTCAGCACAGAGATGCTTCGCAGGTTTGGACATTTTATCTCCAATGACCCTCTTGGCTTCAGTACCCGGTTCCATTCCTCCAGAACCTCGTCCAGCTCCATTATTCCAAGATGTTCAAGAACATGTGAAGCGTACAAATGATCAAAGACACCTGATTTGAATGGAAGGGTTTTTGCGTATGCACGCATGAAAAATGGCGGGCTAGGCTTTATTACTCTGACATCAACATTGACGTCGCCAGTAGGTTTGTCGCCACATCCTACATCCAGTCTCATGAACATAACTCCGCGCGAAATTCTAACTATTCGTTTAAAACCGGTGTCTATCTCCTATGAGATTCGTTATCCAATTTATTAACCTACGACCTTGTTGAGTAATTTGGCTATGTTTCATGTTCAACATCAACGTATCATTTTTTCACTCTACTGTTTGCAAGAAGGAAATAACATAGCCAGCAAAAAAGATGTTTTAACTTAATTCATTGAATAGTTTTATCTGCGACGCCTGAATACCTCAATAGAGAGCTGCAAAGAATGGGGTTGAATATACTCTTAGTTAGCCCAAATTGTGCACCAAGTGATGTAGGCGGCCTTAGGACCTTGGTCTATAACCTTGCAGACTTTCTTTCAAGAAAACATCATGTAACCATAATGACATTTGGCACTAAAGAAGAGCCGACCCTTGAAGGCCTTATTAGGTATCATTACGCCAGAACCACTAACCTATACGCGAAAAAACCACTTATGAAAATAAGAGTTACCTCTCTTGGAACGCTTAGGTTACTTAAGAAGTTGCTTGAAACAGGCAATGAAGGAAAATGGGATATAGTTCACTGTATCGACCCCCTTCCAGCAGGCCTGTCTGTGCTCATATACAAGCATGTCTTTAGACAAAAATTCAAGTATATTGTAGGTCCTCCAACAGGATACACTTACGAGTTGAAAAGATTTTGGTTCCTGCGACCTTGGGCTAAGCTTGTTTGTGAGAAATCTTGCGGAATAATCTACAGCTGTTACGCGATGAAGAGGACACTATCTTCCATGTTAGGAGTAAGACACAAGAATTCAATACTTATTCGAGAAGGGGTCGATACCACTCGATTTGGGCCAGATCTAGATATGCGTTCACTGCGTAAGAGACTAAACCTTTATGGCAGAAGAGTAATTCTAAGTGTGGGGAGACTAGGCTCTCCTAGAAAAGGGTTCGGCTTTCTACTTGAAGCTGTTTCAATTGTAAAGAAGAAATATCCTAATGTTGCCCTCGTATTGCCTGGCGAAAACCCCCCACGCCACCTTGAATCCACCGTAAAAGAGTTGGAGTTGGATCAGAATGTTTTCTTCACAGGATTCGTCCCTTCAGAGCAGCTACCTTATTATTATGCCCTAAGTGAAGTTTTTGTCTTGGCCTCGATTGAAGATGACCGTGGTGTTTCTGAAACCTATCCTTTATCTGCCTTAGAAGCAATAGCCTCAGGGAAACCCGTAATATTAACAGATGTAGGAGGAAACGCAGAAATAGTGAGGGGAAACGGGTTTTTAGTTCCTCAAAAAGACCCAAAAAAGATTGCGGAGAAAATCCTAGAGCTTTTGGAGAATAGAGAACTTGCAAACAAAATGGGCAAAAAATCTAGAGAGATGGCTCTTAAGATGGACTGGAGGGACATAACTCAAAGACTTGAGGAGTTCTATCTAGCTTGTGCTAATTTGTGAAATCGCTATTGTTCTGCTCCGTATTCTTTCGATACCTAGGTTGTTAACCACTTTTTGTAATTTCCGAAGTGCCTTTCCACACTTACCATTCTACAGCGTTCTTTAATCTTTCTTTAAACGATGCGCGCGAGTGCGAATCTCGATTAATACCTTACTTGCTAAATTGCGGGTCTGTTTGTCTGTAATAGATAATGTAGCTAAATACACAATGCTCCCTGAAAAAATGATTAAAACAGTGTTAATTGCTCCTCGCGAGTAGACTAACGCTATGAAAACACTCATAATGAAGGACGCAAGCAAAAACTTGTTCGGCATGGTGATAACTATGAAGACGCAAAATTCCCTTAGTCTTTACATTCATGAGTTCGATTAATTAGGCCCTTCCTTTTGATAAAAAGATTTAAATCGCATTCTTGAATATTCACGCCATCTTTTAAGGAAACCATCAATATTATTCTGGAGGAGGCTCGATTAACAAGCAGTTCCATAACAGCGAGGAGTTCCTACCATGGTAGGTTCGAAAACATTCGTTCTGGTCACATTTATATACTTCTTAGTTACTTTGAGTTCAACGCTTCTCATAAAATACTTTTCACCAGCCCGTAGCGCTTTCTCCTCAATGATGATAGTGATTTCAAAACTCGGATCCTCAATCTCACTATGCGCACATGTAGGAAACAAACTTCAGACAGTGAATAAATAGCCAATTGAATCGTGCTATTGAACCAAAAGTCGAACAAAAAGATCGGTGAAATAATATGAAGGTACTTTTGATTGGACCTTACTACCGACTACTATCTGGAGAACCGGAATATGTTACTGAACCCCTGGGTTTATGTTATTTGGAGGCAGTTTTGGAAAGTAGATATGAAATAAAAATTCTTGATTGTGTTGTTGAAGGATATGAACAAGTAATCTATTCAGGGAAGTATAGGCACATCGGTCTTCTACCCTCTGAAGTAAAGAATCGAATTGAACATGAAAATCCTGATGTGGTTGGCATAAGTGCTCTTTTCTTTTCACAAGCAACGTGCGCTCATGAGATCGCCAAAATTGCTAAAGAAATTGATGAGGATATTGTAGTCGTCTTAGGAGGAGCATATCCAAGTTCTTCTCCAGAAATGGTGTTAAAAGATAAGAATGTAGACTTTGTAGTTCGTGGAGAGGGCGAAGTCACGTTTTCGGAACTGGTTGAAAAAATTGAAAAAGGAGAGGACGTATACAAAGTAAGGGGGATCGCTTATCAAAAAAAAGGTGAAATTGTCTTATCTCATGAAAGAACCCCCATAAAGAATTTGGATGACATTCCTTTCCCGGCACGCCATCTTGTTCCATTTATGAAATACCAAGAAATGTGGCTCAAAACTGCACGTAAGCCTGTTAGAAGAGTCTTGAAGTCTTTTCCTTCGTTAATCAAATATTATGATGCGTATAGAGAAATGAGGGGACATTATCCTAGGCTTCCGTTGGCAAGTTTACTAGCAGGGGCTGCCCACTCCGATGTAGCTTCTGCTCGATTCATAACGTGTGGGGTAGCCAATATAGGATGCGTTCTGCGGAAAACGTCTTAGATGAAATTGAATATTTAGTCAACAAGTATGGTATTAGGGAAGTGTTCTTTCAAGACGATAATATGACAATATCTAACAAAAGAATGCAGAAAATATGTGAAGGGATAATTGAGAGAGGTATAGACCTAACGTGGACCTGTCCAAGTGGAGTTTACATCCCTAGTCTTAGCGAATCCCTACTGGCTTTAATGAGAAAAGCTGGATGTTATAGCCTCAGTTTTGGCATTGAAAGTGGCGACCAAAGAATTTTAGATGATATCATTCACAAAAAACAAAAACTGAGTTATGTTAAGAAAGTAGTAGAATGGTGTAAAAAGTTTGGAATAAAGACGACCGGTTATTTTATTCTGGGGATACCTGGTGAAACCATTAACTCGATGATGAAAACAATCAATTTTGCTTCGTCATGCGGCCTCGAGAGAGCACGGTTTCATATTTGCCAGCCTTTCCCAAGCACCGAACTACATAAGAACGCAGTAAGTAAGGGGTATTTGACTGAAGACTTCGATCCAACACACCTAAGAGTTAGAACCGACACACCTGTTTTGCGTACAAAGGAATTCTCGCCAGAAGACATTCTTCGTTTAAAGAATATCGCTGAAGAAACATTTCGTAAGAAAAATAGATGAGCTAAATCCCGGCAGTTAGGCTATTTCCTCCTTTATTACTGATTATAATATGCGCGCGACTAGAATGCCAGAGATGCTTTTAATGATGCTTAGAAGCAGCGTACAAGCCCATTTAGTCAGTTTCTTCTTTGCTGGGTGCTTGATTTATTGGTGTTTTTGTTATTTAAGGCTGTTTGTGGCTCGGTTGCGGCATAGAGTTAGATAACTTTCATTTTTCCGTTGAGGCTTCTAGTTATCTATGTCCAAGTTGCCAGCGGAGTGCGTTGAGTGCGTTGACCGCCAGGTCATGGCTTTGAAGGCGAGACGGAACAGGGGCATGGCGCCGGCGTGCCTGAAGTATGAGCGGGAATGGTACTGGCCGCCCCTGGTTGAATGGTGTCCTAGGCTGAGGAGAGTCGCGGAGAAGATGCTGAGGAAGGATGTGGAGGAGGTTAGGAGGCTCTTCCAAGAGAAGCTGAAGAAAGCCTAAATTCGACGCAGAGATCTATGCGCCTAAAGGAGAGCTCGCACTTGTTCACCTTATTTCTTTCTCCATAATCATAGCGCGTATGACGATCGGGAAGAGCAGCAGGAGAAACGCGAGTTTTCGACTTTTCAACTACTTTCATTAAAAAATAATGATCAAACAATGCTTTCGATGAAAAGTTTAATTAAATTACGAAACAAGTTTTTACTAAGATGTATGATGAAGGAAAATAATCTTTTTTCAAAAACTAAAAAATCTGTATTGAGGGTTAAAGAAGTTTATAAAGAGAGGGGAGTGGGGGGAGTTTATCATTCTGTTCGTCGTCGATTGATCTATCGTGCGCACATATGGAGGACACTATGGTATTATAAGATATTTAGATCATCGAAAACTTTTACATTCCAAGGAAGCTCCTATAGTTATTTCTTCCACGAATACAATAGGACTTGGAGAAATCCGAGAGCTGTGGAAATCCCAATTGTTTGGAGGATTGTAGAGGAGCATCGTAAAAAAGTGTTTTAGAAGTTGGCAATGTTCTCTCGCACTATTTCCCGGTCAATCATGATGTTGTGGACAAGTATGAGAAAGCGGAGGGTGTGATTAACCAGGATGTGATCGATTTCCAACCATCAAAGAAGTACGATTTGATGGTTAGCATTTCAACTTTGGAACATGTTGGTTGGGACGAAAAACCGCGCGACCCTATGAAGGTTCTATATGCGATTAAAAACTTAAAAGAGCTTCTTGCTCCAAGAGGAAAAATTGTTGTTACTTTACCAATGGGTTACAATCCTGTCTTAGACAAGTTCCTCAGAAAAGGGGAAATACGATTTACTAAACGATTCTGCCTAAAGCGAATCTCTAAGCATAATGAGTGGAAAGAAGTCGATTGGAATGTTATTCGAAACGCAAAATATGGAGAGGGATTGGTCATTGGAATTATTGAAGGGAAAAATGAGTTAGATAACAAAAACAGAGAAACTGGAGAGAACAAGCATAAGGACGGTCCGCACATTCCTTAAAGATGAAGAAGGTTATCTAACTACGTGCGCTGCGGTTCATTTCACTTCTTTCTCCGCATTATGCCTATGATAAGAAGAAGTATCGACGCCGACGCGAGAAACAGCACTTAACCTATCTCCCATCTAGTCTTTTTCGCCCATAACGCGACCATGAAGAGCCAGATTGCCACGAAGATTATGGCTGGATAAAACACGGGAGCAACCATCTCCGGGGGAAGAAGAAAGATGTTGCGGAAATCCGCGTAGAAAAACTGGGGTGCGTTCAGAAGCAGAATAACTATCGCGCTCAGCTTCATCAAAAAAACCCCTTTGCCCCCGTACCCCAAAGGTTTCATCTTGCGTTCGAGCAGGCTGAACGTGACGACAATAAGCGCAAAAGAGACGCAGAACACTATGAAGTTCCGTGCTGATGACAGGATCAAAGCGTTTTCCAAGCCAAAACGCGAGATCAGCTCAGCCACAGCGGGATTCCGTTCCGCGTAAATTCTGGTAGTGCAGTCATTGGGGCTGACCCACTTTCCAATCGAAATAGCGATCCACATGGCGATCAGGTCGGGTAGCTGGCTCGCCAACGCCAAACATGAGAGCAGAAACGCTTGGAGCGCCATCGTTGTCGCAGTTGCCTTCATCCTTGAGCCTCCACTTTATCGGCCCACTCGGCGATAGCTTGCTCAAGGTGCGGCTTAGTTGCTTCACATGAGGAATTGATGCGTCAGCCGGCATGGTTTCCAGATCACATCCCAATATTTCATAGCAAGAGCCATCACTCACGCACGTGAAGTCTCTCAGGCAGACCGTTCCCGACGGTTACCCCATTTCTATTTGAGGTATCAAAGGGAAATGGCGCGCGCGATTTAACCTAGCTACAGTTCTCTTAATCGCGCGCATTTCGATCATTTTTCTGTCCTGGTTTGAGTGAACGGTCGAAGGTTTTTTATTTCGTCGAATATCTTCTTCGCTAGATTCCTCGTTCCATTGTCGATCAAGGATAATGAAACGAAGTAAATGAGGGCTCCTAATAGAATAATTAGAAGCGTCTCAATTGTTCCTGTCGCATATACTAGTCGAATGAAAATGCTCATAATGGATGACGCTAGCAAGAACTTGAGAAATCTCGTGTATGAGACTATTCTGGTTCTTCTGAACGCTTTGTAGCTTACTATTAAAAAATATAACGCTGATTGTATTAATATCGCTGTTGCGCATCCAACCATACCATATCTTGGTATGAACAGAAACAGTAGAGGGGTTGTTATTGCTATGGCTAGATATCCCAAGCTGTTTATGAAGAAAATGTTGCTTCTCGCCAATTGGGACATAGAAAACCTCTCCAGATCCATTTTTTCAGCTCCTAGGATCACTGCGCTCGCAATACCACTTAATACGCCTAGAAAAGTAGCAAAAGCCAAAATGTAGAGGGTTTGCAAACAGTCCAGGTATTTGGAACCGAAGATTTCGATCAGATTCGGAGCCAACAGGATACACCCGACAAAAAGGGGCAGTAAAAACATGAGAGTGAGCATCATGGCTTCTTTGGCATACGCTTCCCTACGAACCTCTTTTTCTTCAGCCAACAGTTTAGAATACAACGCATAAGATAGACTTCCGGATAGTTTTAGGAATCCAGCTATCGTTGAAGCCACGCCATACGACCCCAAGCTTGATGCTGAACTCAAAACTCCAAGTAACAGTATATCTAAGGTGCCATACACGCTTCCGCCGACAGCACCATAGAGAACTATCCACGAAGAGGATAGCCAACCTTTCAATATTGAAAGGTCAAATCCATCCTTCATGAAAGCCTTTACAGGGTAGAAAGCAAAACAAAGGTATAGACAATATGCTATAATTATGCACAGAACAACACCGGACAATCCTAACTGCCCCAACCACAGAATGAGGGCCAATTTTGAGAGATCTACGACTGGGGTCTTATATGCTAATCTGTGTGGAAATTTAGAATTGATAACAGCGTTGAGACCTGCTTCAACAAAGTATATGGGAATAAAGAAAGCTGACAGGTAGAAAACTGACGGCGATGATTTGATAGAGTCTGCGAAAAAGGGAACCATTAGAACATATATCAGAAAAAGCGGGAGACTCAACAACAGATTGCCCATCACACAGGTCTTTTCGACGGGACGACCTCTTGAACAATCCCTTAAAGCCCAGAAGGGCACCAAGCTCTGAAAGAGCTGAAAATAGACCAGTGTGCTTGAAATGAAAAACCAGATGCCGTAATCAAACTTCGAGAGATACCTTGCCAATAAACTGGTGAAGATCAATCCAGTGAAAAGTGAAAGGATGTTAGATGCAAAGACAAGTAAACCAGTGTACCTGAGCCTGATCGCCAAAGAAATGACCCGTTTTTCTGAGAACTGATCTAGCCATTATTCCTTAGATCAATTGATAATTCTTTCCCCACTATGTAAAGCAGTCTCTTCTGCTTCTCAATAGCCACCTAAGGTTCGCGGGGTCGGATGGTATTTTAGAAAGCTTGGTGCCATTAATCATCCCGTATATTTTCCCATGGCTAAGCCTAGACCTCCTAGCTAGAAAGACAAAAAGAGAGAGACATAGCACTTCTACATTGGCTTCAGGCAGATGAGTGTGGTGTGCTTTCGCCCACGTGAGGGGGAAGTTTAACCTTTCTAGGGCGCATCTTCACGATCACAATCGCCAAGACGGCTAGTGTAATTGCGGCGGCGGTTATGACAACTTCTGGGGCGAGGGTCGCCGGGGTCGGATGGACGACGAATTCTGCGTTCTCCTCCACAACGCCTATGGTCAGGGTTTGTTCAAGCATACTAACGACGTTCGTGTGCATGGGGGGATATACTAGGATCAGTTTTGCGTCATGATTTGTTTCGTTCAAGTTGGCAGTCTCGATGCGCGTTAGGTAGTAGCCGGTGATGTTCGACGTTAAGGCTCCGTTGCTCCATCTTACGAATCCTTCTTCGACTTTTGTGTCTTCTCCGAAGATGTGAAGTGCGCTTCTGTCGTCTTCAAGCCTGAAGTGATGTTGCTCGGAGGTCTCTCTGTCTATCTCTTTCTCGATGCTGAAGACTAGAGCCAATCGATTCGTTGAGTTTTTGAATGGCCAGTCGACGACCCTGATAGTCGTCCTGAGTTCAACTCCTCCAAGGGTTGTCGTGGTCACGCTCAATGATCCCATCTGCCTTGTCTCAGTGAAGTTGGTGTAGTACATTGAAAACTCTGTAAAGACGATGAGGAATGGTATGCTTGGATACTTGAGCAGGGCTTGGCTGACGCCGATTCCCACCTCTGAACCACCTTCGCCCATTACCGGGGTCGGGCTACCATAGATTCCCGTCCAATTCTTGATATCGCATTCCTGCGCAACTTCAAGGTTTTCATCATACTCGACGATCTTCTCCAAGCTGACCCTAAAGTGCGTCATGTTCAGCCGATCTCCCGTATAATAGAATTTTACCGTTGGTTGCTTTCCAGAGATCTCGGCCGTTAAGACATTTGACTCAAGGACGACAACGTCACGTGCACTGTCAACTCGAGCCGTGATGGAGAAGGTCTCAGAGCCGTTGGCGTACATGGGCACGGTTAAGAGTAGGATGGCCATGATTACAGCGAAAGCCTTTCTCATACCCTTCCATCTTCCTCGATTCAGCGGTGATTCTAAGCTTCTAAGAATAAGAAGCCTCTATTTTTCAAACAGTATCTTTTGGAGAGAAGGATTGAAGCGCTTATTAATCTTTTGCAAAATGGTTCTGTCGAGTCTTCGGGACGTGGCTTTCTAATGGGATTCTTGGGGTTGTGTCTGTCTACTTTTTAGCCATCTACTTCATAGGGATTTTGAGTTCAAGGTTTGTCTTCCTAGCTTTCCCCGTCCTTCTACCGCTAGGCGCGAAAGGTGTCTTAAGCTTGGCTGAAAACTTTTCCGGTAAGCCTCTTCTAGGCAAGATCAGCCGCGGTAAGTGGGAGCTCCTACTGCTCGCTGCTTACGTGCTGATTTCGAACATCGGGACGGCGAGATACAATGTTTGCTTCCCATCGTTGTCCGATGCTCCGATAAGAAGGCTCCTCCCACAGTAACCTGGAAGTTACTAGAGACTCTGAGATACCTTGCGTGTGGGCAGACTATCAAGAAGAAATCCCCTAAGAAGGGTACACTCTGCTTGAAGAGACTAAAAATAAAAAAAAGGGGAAATTGGTTTTCGGTGTTTACTGCGTCTACTCTGCCCAGTCTATGGAGGTTGGATAGCTCATCCATGGACCCCAGTTGGATCCGGTTTCAGCTCTCCATCTGCCTGTGACGGGTCCGACGAGTTCCTGTATAGCCCATTCGTAATTCTTGTCGACGACAGCGCTCATCTTTGCTGTGTTCAGCAGGATGGCGGTTACACCTCTCTTTGGTGTAGTTGCGTTCGTGTATAGCGTGTTGAACTTAGAGTAGTAGTGGGCTAGCCAGTAGGAGGCTGCGTGCGTATCGATGCCGCTCATGCCGTAGACCAGTAGACCTGCGTATGGGTCTACCAGTGTAGGGCCGTCAGTAACGGCGCTGGTGCTGGTCTGGTACACCGTTCCGTCAAGCAGTACCTTACCATCATACACTGATGTCCACGATGTTAGGTTGAGGTCGTCTGTGATCTCGATCAGTGACCATCCTCCACTAGCGGTAGCGGGATAGAATGTGCCGGTTGGGATGCTGAAGTAGCCTGCTGAAGGCTCCTCTGATCCCGTTGTGGCGGGGTCGACCCAGATGATGAAGGCGTGGTCGTTGAAGTAGGCGGTTCCTAAGTTGACGCGTGGGCCACCGACGCATATCGTGTGGTTGACGTCCACCGTGAAGCCTGTAGGTGTCGTGAATAAGCCTGTGACCGTGTTGGCTGCGTAGTGATAATTGCCCGATCTGCGCTGCCATGATGTGAGTTTCAGCGTCACATGTACCGGGTCTGGATACACCAGAGAGTCCTTCGTCGTTGTGTAGTATGGCGCAGTTCCCAGTTGACTGAAGACCTTCGTGTCGTACATCGCGGACCATATTGGATCTTCAGTCCACAAGATAGTCAAACCAGCCTTCCTTCGCATCCACCCAGTGTCGTTTCCGAAGGATTCACCAGCCATCACCGCGCCGACGACGTCTATCGTCGCCGCGCCCTGGTTCGTCACGCTGTCGTAGTGAACAGCGCTGTCGCCGATGATGAAGGTCGTGTTCCTCGGGTCCCATGTAATGTTGCGGACTATCCAAGTGTTTCCATCGTACTCGGATAGCTTACTCCATTTGACGCCGGTGAACGGATACCAGTTGGATAGGTCAAGGTAGTTGCCCTTTATGTCTGTGGTTTCGGTTGAGAGCTTGTAGGTTGCGTTGAAGTATTCGCTGAGCAGGTACTTGAGTTCACCAACGGTTATCTGACCGTTTAAGTTAGCGTCGCTGTCCCAGTCGTACGAGGACGGATCGTTCTTGTAGCCGAAGGTGTCGCTGCAGTTGGTGATGCCGTAGAGCGTCAGGAACTTGGCCTTCTTGAAGGCGGTCGAGGAACTCAGCGTGATGTTCCACTGGCCCAGCAGCAAGTCGGCAGCCGTATAGTGGCTGGCGTCGATGCTTCTATACTCGACGCTTGTCGGCTGGTAGCCGAAGCGTCTGCCCAAGCCTTCACCGAAGAAGAGCCAGGCGGGCACGGTCGGTCTGTGCAGGTTGTATGTGTAGTGGTTCCAGTTGTCGGTGTCCCAGTTGCTGCAGTTCGGATAGTACGCCACAAACGCGGCGTGGTGCTGCGGCGCAACCGAGTAGCCGTCCGGCGGAACCCAGTGGTTGATGCTGCTGTTCGTCCAGACGACGGCGAGGCTGTAGTTCTGAGGCCAGTATTCGCATCCGGTCCAGAACATGCTATTCGCTGCGGTGCTGGAGAACGGTACCCCCCATGCTTGTGGTTTCCAAGAGTCACTCTTGGAATTCGCGTAGAGCACGGCGAATGCTTCGGACTCTCCTTCCTGGAACTTCTGGTCGATGTCGAAGTCCGTCATCCTGCGGAAGACGGCGTCGACCGGACCGTACTCGGTCTTCAAGTACTCGATCTGCCAGTAGGAGGCCACCTTCTTCTCGTTCTTGAAGAAGACGTAGGTTGCCGTGATCTCAAAGAGCTTCGGCTCAAAGCCGAAAGCCGTCTTCAGTGTCTCGTTGTCTGTATCAACCACAACCTGCGCTACGAGCAGTCGCGAGGTGTTCGTTATGACGGTCATGCTCACGGGCACGACGTCGAGCCTAGCGCGTCCGTAGGGAGTGCTGTGGTTACCGTATATGGCCATGGACACGTGCCACCATGGATCGACAGCGTATGACGGTGTTCCGTCGTGGAACTTCCAGTAGAGCTGCCATCCCTCGATCGGGAAGTATTCCCAATTGACGCCCGACTTCGAGGGGGTGGCGATGTGCTCAGCCGGATAGATGCCGTAGTCCAAACCGGTCTTGCCCGCAGGCATATCTACCTGCCAGGCTGAGTCGGTTGGATACGTCAAGCCAACGCCATACTGTGATCCAGTGCCAAACGGGTCTTGGTCTGTGACCATCTCACCGTAGGCGGTGAAGCCCACGTTGATGCTTCTCCTCTGCCACCTTGTGTAGTTGTACTCTGGGAAGAGTTCGTCGTGCAGCATACCGTATGCGACGATCTGTCGTTCACCTGTCTCAGTTGACATCCAATCCTTAGCGGTTACAGGTACTGATAGAAGTGCGGTTGTAAGCATTATCGTCGTTAGCAGTAAACCTAATACTATTTTCTTATGCAATTTCCATTTCTCCTATTTTTGGTTAAAGAACACTCCCCCTACACTATATAAATAGCTTTTCGTTCTACAAAAATAGAAGCCTGAACTAGAGAACACTCGAACCCCGACCTAAAACAGCGCAT
>Ga0315282_10001585_pt1 | contig 42637 bp, 44 predicted proteins | sample YL17G07_20_MG_FD_203693 | JGI IMG/M metagenome (GOLD analysis project Ga0315282, IMG submission 203693) | Sediment microbial communities from Yellowstone Lake, YNP, Wyoming, USA - YL17G07_20 | ecosystem: Environmental > Aquatic > Freshwater > Lake > Sediment | place: USA: Wyoming | collected... | reverse complement strand
AAGGAATCCATGAACGGATTCAGAAGGAGAGGTGTTTCTAAAAAGAGGACCTGTTTTCAACTCATTGTTTTTAAAGATTTTATTTTTTCTTACTTTTTCTCTTGACAGAAACAATATAGGATGTCCCATTATCTGTTTGGATTTAAATTGGAGATTTTAGATTGTAGATCGCAGGTTTTTGAAATCTAAAATTTAACATCTGAAATCTGAAATTAGACGGTAGGATATTTCCCGCGCTCAATCACGACCTGATCAACGCCTGCCAATTCTTTCAGTTCTACATCGACGGAGTCCTGTCGAGAGGTTTCTAACATTTCCCCAACATAATCAGCCTGAATGGGTAACTCCCTGTGTCCTCTGTCAATGAGCACCGCCAATTCGACGCGGCGGGGCCTGCCCAAGTCCAGCAGCGCATCGATGGCTGCCCGGATCGTCCTCCCTGTGAAGAGGACATCGTCAACCAGAAGGACATGTTTATCCTCGATAGAAAAATGGATCTCCGCCTTTTTGACCTCAGGCGTCTGGCTCAGCATGGTCCAATCATCGCGGTAAAGAGTAATATCGATGATCCCCGTGGGAAGATCAATTCCCCTTTGTTGAAGAATTTTTTGCCTTAATCGCTCTGCCAAAAAGACACCCCCTGTTCGAATCCCCACTAAAACCATCCCAGCCAACCGGGGGTTTCTGTTGAGCACCTGATCACAGATCTGATTAAGAGACAACTCAATATCCTTTTCTGTCTGCACAATCTGTTTGGAAAGCATCTGGGAACCCTTAAATGTCAAATATCAAAGTTCAAATGCCAAATGAATGTCAAATTTCAAACCTCCAATGTTTGACATTTGAGCTTTGGATTTGATTTGAAATTTGGGTTTTGACATTTGACATTAATAAACCTTCCCTCCCAAATTTCCGCAACTCAGCCTGCCATGTTTCGAATTCAGAGCTGACTATGATTAGGTTTTCATCTGAGTGGTCTCGGTTTTCTTCTTCGTATCCTTACCCACCAGAAGCCAATCAGTAAGACGAGAAGCACTCCAAACCCGATGGCAAGAGTTACGGGCCAGGGGGGAAGGAAGCTCTTCTGTATTTCTACCGGAGAGATGAGGTTCACCTCTCTCAGGACTTTCCCTTCGTTTTGGATAAGGGCTTTTGCAATAATCTGATTTTTCTGGATCGGAGCTGTGACCACATTCGGTAATTCAGGAGTGACGGAGATTTGATTTTCTTTCCCCTTTGGCACTGTCACCCATCCCTCCTCCGAAGCCACGACAGCTATTTTACTCTCTTTCCCTCTTTTCACCTTCACCGGACCAAAAGAGGCCCCCTTCTTGACAGCTTCCACAGTTGAAAAATTCTTAAACCCGTACTCCAATAAAGCTTGCGCCTCCTGTGCCCTCTTCCTGAGCTTGTCACAACCCATTACGACAGCGATCATCCTCTGGCCATCTCTCTTGGCGGTGGCCAGGAGATGAAAACCCGCCTCCTCGACGTGACCAGTCTTCAAGCCATCGACCCCGATATTTCTCAGAAGAAGCGTGTTTCGATTGTATTGCCGGATTTTGTTGTATTCGTATTCCGTCGTTGAGTGGAAGGCAAGGGATTCAGGATGGTCCTGGATATAGCGCCGCGCCAGGATGACCATGTCCGTCGCGGTGGTGTATTGTCCCTCTGCAGGCATCCCATGGGAATTCTTAAACTGTGAATTCTTCATCCCGATGAGACTGGCTTTCTCGTTCATCTTCGAGACGAAGGTCTCCTCCGAGCCGGTCATATGTTCGGCCAGGGCAATGCAGGCATCATTTCCTGAGGAAATAGCAATTCCCTTTAGCAGCTCTTCCACCTTCACCCTCTCACCCACCTTGATGAACATCTTCGAACCCTGGGCCCTCCATGCCTTTTCGCTCACCGTCACCATGTCATCCATCTTCAGCTGTCCGGCGCGAATTGCATCAAAGGCCAAGTAGAGGGTGAGAATCTTGCCAAAACTGGCAGGGGGAATTCTCAAATCTGGATTCTTCTCAAAAAGAACCTGGCCCGAGAGAGCATCCATCAAGACACCGGATTGAGCATCGCACTGGAGGCCGCCCTGGGTTGTTTTTTGAGTTTGTTGGGTTTGTTGAGGTTTGCTTTTCTTCGATATCTTGCCGGATTTGGATAGAACCGGATTAGGAAAGACCATCAAGAATATGATGGGAATAAGGATCATCATCCGTAGGTTTTTAAAAGAACGAATCATCATTTCCCTCCTCTGCATTGACTAAGAATGACACGGGGTTTTTATTCATAACAAATTCTATTCTCTTTTTCAATCTGAATTACATAGAAAATACCCCGATGATCTCCCTCTCCCCCGGGAGACTGTGTCGCAATGAGGCCAATTGCTTGTTTGTCATTCTGAACGAAGTGAAGAATCTCAAAGAATCAATAAGTTGGAAACCAGAGATTCTTCGGCTAACGCCTCAGAATGACATCGCGACACAGTCTCTGGTGGCAGAGGGTGGGGGTAAGGGGGGTCGTTTGACAGGCTCAACATGAACTCACCCTGAGCATCTCAAAAGATCACCCCTACCTCAACAGTTCAGCTGAGCTCACGTCGAAGCCTTCTCCCATAAAAGAGAGACTATCATCGCAGTAGCTATCGAAGGTTGGCGAAAGACACAAGGTGCTTTGGAATGGCTATTGAGTCGATGGGTGAAACTAAGGTAAGATGGAATCGGTTTCAGAAGAATGGCATCGAAAAAACCTAAACTGAATATACCTTGAAAGCCATTTGGAGGAAAGATATAGATCGAGCCTTAGAGAAGACAAGAATAAAATGCAATATTATATTCGCCTGACCACTATTTAATTTGCTATACAGTGCCAGAGTAACTCTTGATTAATAACACCTACAAAGAATTAGGATACGCCCTCTAAATGACCTGAAGATTTTCGATTGAAATCGAGTATTACGGTAAGGGTGAGCGGGCTTATCCCTCTATCCGCTCAACCCCCTGGTTAGTATTTCATTGTTTTTCCGCTATTATCAGCATTTCAAAATCTTCGGTTGATAATTTATCGTTTCGACTGAAAGCGCCAAGCTTCGCTCCATAAATATCGACAGTCTTGAAATTCAGAGTCCTTAATAGCCAAGTAATTTCGGATGGCACATAATACCTTTCGTTGCATGTCAGCTCTTTTTTGTTCCCAAGATCATCTTCAACATATACAGTGCTATGCTCTCGGAAAGTCATCAGATCAAATGAAAGACTATCGCATCTCGCATTCCCTTCTTTTGTTTCTGAATCAAGGAAATCTTTGACGGAATGAAACAGAGGAAACAAACCGTTTAAGGTGGTAAATATCAATTTCCCCTTTGGCAGCAAGGCATTGGCAGCCTTTTGGAGAATCTGAAAATTCATTTCGTCAGTTTCCATCAACGGGAATGCGCCTTCGCATATCATGATGGTCAAATTGAATTCTTGCAGAAAAGGAAGGTTTCTCGCATCCTGTTTTTGAAAAACGATTTGCAGCTTTCGTTCAGATGCTTTTTCTTTTGCCCGTTTTAAAAGCGATTCTGATAAATCAATTCCGACAACAGTATATCCTCTCTTGGCTAATTCAATGGAATGTCTGCCAGTGCCGCATCCTATATCCAGAATTCGTGTAGCTTTGTTGTATTCGATTTCTTTTTCAATAAAATCACACTCTCCGATGGTTCCTTGCGCGAAGGTTTCGTTGTCATATTTCATTCCGTAGTTTTCAAACAACTCTTCATACCATTGTTTCATATTGTGTCCTTTTATTCAGATGCTAACAATTATTATACTGCAATTTGTAAATTGTAAAAATCCTACCCATTCAACTGCTTTTTGTCAATGAGAATTCAGGAAACTGATGACCTTCTCGCATGGGGACCGCCCATTGTAATGGTAAGGTTATCACAATTTTGGGGTTTTTCTGGGAACGAATAATTTCTCAAAAATGAGATGTTGCACTGCGTGTTTATGATTCCTCGGGTTCATTATTCTGAAGACTCGTAATTGAGGATTTCTGTCTGAAACATTGCATGGATAAGGTCTATGCGGGTCTGATGACTTCAGGAAGGAATTTTCGGTTAGCCCGGCAGTATCCGCAAGATCAATTCTTTGGCTTTCCCGGTCTAAAGCTAGGGGCTTGCACTCGGCCTGAGCGTTCGACTTAGCTCACGCCGAAGTCTCGGGCCGAAGGCTTAGGGTTGATACTGCACTTCGATAAACTTAGTGTCCTGAGATTGTCATGGGAAGCGGCGCTTTTCACCCAGTTTGTTAGCCAGCACATTCCCCTTAGGCTTCTTTGTTTTTCTCTAGTATCGAAGACACGTGGGGCAACTCGGCGGTAGCAATCTGCCATACGATATCAAGGTTTACACCGAAGTAATGATGGATGAGTCTATCGCGGACCCCGGCCATGCTCTTCCAAGGAATATCGGGGTATTTTCTTAGCAATTGTTCAGATAGGTTCTTTGTTGCTTCACCGATGATCTCCAGATTGCGTATGACAGCATCCTGCGTCTTCATATCTGCAATGAATGTCTCATATGACATGCCGACGACATAAGTGGCAATCCGATGAATAGCTTCCCGGATGTCGCTTAGGAAATCCCTGTCTGTCCGGTTAGACATACACGATGCTTTCCACAATACTCTTCGCGACACGTTCTATTCGAATCCCTTGAATGCCTGCCGGCGTAAGTACATCTACTTTTCGCCCTAATAAATTCTCAAGGTATTCCACAAGGTCAACGAACCGGTACCCGATTGGACGGTCAAACTCCACGACGATATCGATGTCACTTGTTTCGTCGGATCGCCCCTTCGCAAAAGAGCCGAATAGTCCTATCTTGCTAACCCCAAATTCGCCAGCAAGGAAAGGGTAATTTGCTTGCAACAGTTCTAAGATCTTCTCTCTCGTCAGCATAAGCGTCTCTTAATCCGGGAAGGAATTATTCAACCCCGTTATTGATTTTCAGGTGTAATATACACTTTTTCTTAGATCTCTGCAATTGTTTTAGCCTGGTACTAACCCGACGCAGTTTAGGCACGGACTATCGCCTTTTCTAACGTCAAGACATTTGGAAATTCAGTCATTGAAATAACCGATTATCTGGGTTAGATTTATGCGCAATTCACTCTGTTCCAAATAACGATGTGTGTATATGGAAAAAATTGCCTCCCTTTCAAAGGTCTTGGAAGAATTTGAGACTATTGCGTCCCTGGGGTATCGGGAAATCGCTTCCCTTCTTCCCAAGGACCGCATGCCCATCGGTTTTTTCTGCCCTTATGTGCCGGAGGAGCTAATCTATGCTGCAGGTGGGCATCCTTTTCGCCTGATGGGAACGCCTATTAAGATTTCTCATGTTCAGGCTCATCTTCCTCCCTATTGCTGTCATCTGGTCAAATCCTCCCTCGAAAGCCTCCTTCAGGAAGAGCTCCATTTCTTGAAAGGAATTGTCTTTACCCATAGCTGCGATTCCATGCTGGGGCTTTCCGATATCTGGGCGCTTCAGAAACCTTTTCCAATCCATTTCAACCTCATGATCCCCTCCCATTTTGACTCGCAACAATCCCGCGTCTACTTGAAAGCAGAAATCGAACGATTTAAAGATTTCCTGGACTCCCATATAGGAAAGATCACTCTTCAAAACCTGAAAGCCTCTATTCAGCTTTTCAATCGGATACGGGAATCTCTAAAAGAAATGTACCAACGTAGGGGCAGGGATGCTTCTCAATTGCCGGGAAAGGCATTTGCACAGATCATTCGAGCTGGATATTTGATGGATCGGTCACGATATCTCAAACTTCTGAAAGAATTACTGGGAGCCTTAGAAGAAAAATCGGACGGGAACAAGGACAGGGTCCCTATTTATGTGGCAGGAAATATGACCCACTCTGATACCTGGTTTTCACTCATCGAAGAGGCAGGGGCCCTTATTGTTCAGGATGATCTTTGCAGTGGAGCCCGGACCTTCCGCCTCGCGGTAAGGGAAGACCTTGATCCGATAGAGGCATTAACTGATCGCTATTTCAATTCCTATTTCTGTCCCTCCAAATACATGGGGGCTCAGGCTCATGTGGAAAGTTTATTAAAGGACGTTCAGAACTCAGGGGCGAAGGGGGTTATCTTTCTCCTTTATAAATATTGCGAAGCCCATTTCTTTGATTATCCCGATTTGAAGGTTGCTCTTGAGTCGAAGGGCTTCCCGACGTTGCTTCTGGAGGTGGAAGATCCATCTTATTCGATCGGACAACTGAAGATCCGGATCCAGGCGTTTGTCGAGATGTTAAGCCCGTTCTAAATAATTGGCAAAGCGCATAACTATGTGGAAGTACCAAATCCCAAGCACCAGATTCCAAATAAATTCCAATCACCCAAATTCGAAACAAATTCTTTTGGGTCATTTGAAATTGGAATTTGGAGCTTATTTGGGATTTGGGAATTGTGATTTGGAATTTTTGACGCTATGCCCTCTGCTCTATGCTCTCTGCTACCTGGGAAGATCATGACCGAGAAAGAACCTCAAAGCAATCCTTATCGCAAAATAGATTCGACGGGGGCTTATCGCCGCCTGATGACAGCCTACTACTTCATAGCAAGACATCCTTCCTGGTTCGGGAAGAAGGTGGCCTGGATTACGAGTGGCGGGCCAGTGGAACCTCTCTACGCCATGGGAGTTCTTCCGTTTTACCCGGAGAATTATGGGGCTATGTGCGGCGCTTCCCGGATGTCGGTTTCTCTCTGTGAAGCGGCCGAGCATAAAGGTTATTCCCGCGATCTCTGTTCTTATGCCCTCACGGACATTGGGTCCTCCCTAACCGGCAAAGGCCCTCTGGGCAAACTTCCCAAGCCCGATTTTCTGGTTTGTGGCAACAATATCTGTGGGACGGTGATCAAATGGTATGAGGTTCAAGCTCGTGCCCTCAAGGTCCCTATCTTCTTCTTCGACACCCCTTTTGTCCACGATGAGATCCAAGACCATGCGCTGAAGTACGTTCAAAACCAGATGAAAGATTACATCACCTTCCTTGAACGCCAACTCAAGCACTCCTTTTCAGAGGACAAATTTCAGAAGGTCGGCCTCCTTTCCTTTGGAGCGATTAAACTTTGGAAAGAAATCCTCGATCTCACTCGAGAACGCCCTGCCCCTCTTACAGCTTTTGACGCTTTCATCCACATGGCTCCCATCGTCACTTTGCGAGGAACCCGGTGGGCGGTTTGGTACTACCGGAAACTGAAGAAAGAGATCGAGGCGAGAGTGAAGAAGGGAGTGGGAGCCTTCGCTCGTGAGGAGATACGGCTCATCTGGGATAACATCCCCATCTGGTATGATATTCGCAATCTTTCTAAAATCCTCTCATCTCAAGGAGCCGTACTTGTGGCAGATACTTATACTTCAGCCTGGGCACTGGATCAGATCGATCTGAACGATTCTCTGAATGGCCTTGCAAAAGCCTATGCGACTATCCATCTGAATCAGGGCCTCCAATATAAGATCAAGAAAATGACGAACTTGATTGAAAGCTATGGGGCTCATGGATTTATTATGCATTCCAACCGGAGCTGTAAATCGTATTCCCTGGGTCAGGCGGATATGAAGCGGGAAGTAACCAAGGCCACGGGAAAACCGGGGCTGATGATCGAGGCTGACCATACCGATTCGCGAAGTTATGCCCCAAAACAGGTAGAAAAACAGATTCAGATTTTCTTAGATATCATCCGAGGGAAGGACGACAGTACCAGCATAGGGCACAGAGCATAGAGCAAAGGGTAAGAATTTCCTGGTTTCTTACAAAGCTCAATCCTGCTCATGCAGGAGGGGATTCCCATCAGTAAATAAACTCTAAAACCTCTTCCACAGGTTTTCTATTCCTTTGAGGTGCTTCAGCAGGATAACCTACTGGTACGAGGCAGACGAGGGATAGATTCGCCGGCACCTTCAATAGGGTCTCGATCTCCTTTTTGGCAATGAGCGGCCCTGCCATCCAGACGGCGCTTAAACCCATCTGATGAAATGCAAGGAGCATGGTGGTCACAGCCGCGGCCGTACTCTGAATGCCTGTAGGTGCTGATCTTCGAAAGACCAGAATCTTCCTTGCCTCCGGATCAAAGGACTCCCGGGTCAACAATGCCTTGTCCATTGCACTCTGGTATTCACTCGTAAACACAGCGATACAAACCGGAGCATTTCTAAAAAAGGAAGCGTTCTTTTGATAACGCTTTACATCCTCCTGCCACTGCGCTGCTTCTGGCCAGGCTGCAATCTTATCAGCAGCAGATTGAACGGCATTTGCCATTTTCTCAATCACGTCTTTGTTCTTTGCAATCCTGAAGTGCCATCCCTGATAGTTTCCACCATTTGGAGCCCAAGTGCCGAGTTCAATCGCCTTCTTGATGAATTCATCCGGGACATCCTCTTTCTTCCATTTTCGAACGGAACGCCTCCCCTTCACTAATTTTTCTAATGCCTCTGTATCCATTTTGCTCATCCTTTCTTGATAAAATAATGATTTCTCCCTGAAAAGATCCCTCCAAACCCTGCCTCTTCAGGAAATCAGGTCACACTTCGACCCCATCAACTACCAATTCGTCCTTAATTTGGATGCATCCAATCACGCTCTGTGCTGCAGGGCATGAGGGGAGATAAGTGGAGAACGCAATCTTTGCATCTTCCTCCTTTCCCTTGGGTACTTTGAGGTGATACTTAACCCGAATCTGAGTAATTCTTAAAACCTTATTCACGTTTTCAATATCTCCCTCCACCTCTGCCCGGTAGCGGTCCTCAGGAGTGGGAATCTGCTTCTCGGCCAGGAACCTGGCCAGTGTTCCCATCATTCAGCCGGCTGTGGCAGCCACAATGTGGTCGAGGGTTGCTGCATGTTCTTCTTCTGGCTCGACCTTATAGAATCGCTTGATCCCCCCATGAACACCATAATAGATGGGTTTGTCAAACCCTTCGATCATGGCTCTCCGGGTAGGACCTTTTTCCCTCACAATCTTGATTCGTGACGTATGAACGATTTCTCCCATTGGCGTCTCCTTTAGGATCTTTATTTGGAAATTAATGTAAGCGTGTCCAGGCTTAGTGCCCGTTAAAATTGTCATTCCCGTGAAAACGGGAATCCACCTTGTCCCTGTGAATACAGGGATCTAATCAAAAATGGATTCCTGCTTCCGCAGGAATGACATACAAGAACGAAAGATAAAGACGAGAACAAATTTTCAAAGTTCGTGTTTCCCTGTCGCCCAATGGAAAATTCATCGACTCGGGGGAAGATTTTCATGCCCCGGGATTTTCAAGTCCGGCACGACCATCATCGTGGCCGTTCCATGGGCCACCAATCCTCCCTCGCTATTCCTGATTTCGGCATCTCCAAGGGCCAAGGTTTTGCCCAGCCGGATGCATCTTCCCTTTGCTACAAGTTTTCCCTTCTGAGCCGGGGCAAGAAAGTTGACTTTGATCTCCACGGTGGTCAGCCCCAACCCCTTCTCGATCTGAGGAAAAACAGCCCAAAAGGTGGCTGCATCCATGATAGAAGCCATCGCTCCACCATGGACGAAACCAAAGGGTTGGAGATGTTTCTCTGCCAGTTGAATTTCTAGAAGGGATGTCCCCCATTGGAGGTCCTTGATTTCCATAGAAAGCAGTGAGAAATAAGGACTTCGATTTACAATCATTGCAATAGCTTCTGTGTATTTCGGATTTAATTTCACCTCAGGCATCTGTTTTCTCCTTCAGATTAAAGATTAACTCGCCCTCAGGGCTTCAACAATCACCATCCTTGAAGCTCTGACAGCAGGAAGGAGGCCTCCTACGAAGCCCATCACCAGTGAAAAGACCATACCTTTGTAAAAGATCTCAAAAGTGAGCGTGAAGCTGAAGGCGAGCTCAGCAAAACTCTGGAAGTTCATGGTCGAAACCGTAAAAAACTGGAGAAAAGAAGCAAAGAAAAGTCCTGCCAGGCCCCCCAAAAACCCGAGGAGTAACGACTCCACAAGAAAGGCGGTGAGGATGTTTCGTCTCTGAAAGCCGAGCGCTCTCAGCGTGCCGATTTCCGTCGTCCGGTTGGCAACGGCTGAGTACATGGTGATCATCGCTCCAATAATCGCTCCGAGCGAAAAGATGATCGTAAGGGAGATCCCTAAAATTCGGAGAAACTTCGCCATGATCTCCGATTGTTCTGCATAGTATTTCGTTTCTCGCTTTGCCTCTAAGGTCATGCGTGGATCGCTCTCAATACGTGATTTGACATTCTGAAATTCTGAGGAGTCCCGTAACTTGAATATGACAGAAGAATAAGCGGGCCGTCGAAACGCTTGCATGAACTGGTCCACATCTCCCCAAATCTCGGAGCTAAAACCGGAGTTTCCAGCATCAAAGATCCCAACAATCCTCCAGTCACTCATCCCGAAACGGATCGTTTCATTGATTTCTGCACCCTTAAACCTGCGGGCGATACTGCTTCCTATGATGATCTCAGGTGAACCCACTCTCGGGAGGCGTCCCTCCACCAGCCTGACCGTTGGCCGCAGAAGAATGGAGTTTTCTTCAATTCCACGAAGGATCACATTGGATGGGCTGTTACTCCCTTTTTTCGTAAGAGCAATCAGGACCACGAGCTCCTTGGCCACGAGTCTCTGGCCCTTTGGCCCAAGTGCAATCTCAGGCAGTGTTTCCAGAATGGAGGCCGATTGCCTTCCGACACCGCTCACCACTTCGGAATTAGAGCCCTTGCGAAGGACGACCACATTATCATAGGAGCCTGTTTCCACCAAAGTCTTTCGGAGCCCTTCGGCAAGCATCAAGATAGAGGCGAAGACGAAGACGACCAGGGCCATCCCTGACACGGTCAGAAGAGTCGTCAATCTACGGATCCAGAGGTTACGAAAGTTATAGGAAAACGACATGGCCATTAGCCGATCCTCCTGAGACCGTCAGCAATCCTGACCCTAATGGCCCGTTGGGTGGGAATAATCGCTGCCGTCAAGGCAACAGCGAATGCAGCTAAAAGATCGAACAAAAGAGTGGCCCTTTCTACATTGAAATTTGGAAAATAGGCTCCTAACTCGCTGCTGAAAACTTTTGCGGCAGGGAAGGTCAATACGATCCCCAGAACACAACCGAACAGGGTGATCACCAAAGATTCTCCGAGGATAAGACCGGCAATGTGTCTACCTCCGAACCCGAGCGTCTTCAGAATAGCATATTCCCCGATTCTTTCTCGAGTGGTCATGGCCATGGTGTTCGCCCCCACGGCCATAATGATCACAATGACCACGAAAGAGACAATCTGGACGGCCATCACGATGGCGCCGCTCATGGCCAGAAAGCCCTGTTGAAACGCCTTTTCCGTCTCTGTCAGGGTTTCTGCCAGAGAATTTTTGAACATTTGGTCAATGGCGATAGCGACCTCCGTTGCGGCGTCTGGACGAGTGACACCCACCATATAATAGCCGACCTGGCCAGCCCAAGGGTGTGGCGTCTTTTTGAGCTTTTCGTTGAGGTAATCCCAATGAAACATGAACTGAGTTTCGTCTGTGTCTCTATCTCTTCCCCGATAGATTCCGCGGATCACAAAATCCCAATTTCCAAAGAAGATGGCTCCTTTTAGGGTGATGATATCACCCATCTTCCATCCGAATCTCGCTGCAAGTTTTCTCCCAACCACGCAACCTTTCCGATCGTTGAAAAAGGATTCTTTTTCCCTTGGAGGGAGGATAAATTCAGGATAGAGTTCAAAAAAGGTCCTGGGCTCCACGGCAAAGTTGGGGAAAAAGTTCTTTTCCTCGATGTACACGCCGCCAAACCAGGTTCCGTAAGATACAGTTTTTACGTTACTGATCTGACGGATTCTATCTCTATAAGAAAACGGAAGGGGAAAAATCAGGGATACGGAATTTCTGGTGATCAGCCGAGTCGCTGAAGAGGCTTCGACCCCTGAATACCAGGCGCTGATCACCGTGCGGAGAAGCCCAAAGGCCAGGATAGCGATGGTGATTCCCAGGATGGTGAGCCCGGTACGAAGTTTATTCCGAAAAGCGTTTCTAAAGAGGATTTTGAGAATGAGCATTGTTTAGAACGCCCTTCTCCAGATGTCTGAGGATTTGCGCTCTCTTGGCCGCCCTTGGGTCATGAGTTACCATGATGATGGTCTTTCTCAATTCCCTGTTAAGACGCTCGATCAGATCCAGGATCTCCTCCGCGGAGACACGGTCCAGGTCACCCGTCGGTTCGTCCGCTACGAGGATGGTCGGATCAGTAACGATGGCGCGGGCGATGGCAACCCTTTGTTGTTCGCCACCGGAAAGCTCTTTGGGATAATGGTCCATCCGATGAGAAAGGTTAACCAGACGAAGAGCCATCTCCACATGTTCCCGCCGCTCCTTTCTCGAAAGTCCTGTCAGATGAAGCGGGAGTTCCACATTCTCAAAAGCCGAAAGCACGGGTATCAAGTTATAAAACTGGAAGATAAAACCTACATTCGTTGCACGCCACTGGGCAAGTTCTACCTCAGAGAGCGAGGTGATATCAACGCCTCCTATCTTAATCGTGCCGCTGTCCGCTCTGTCAATACCCGCGATTAGATTGAGGAGGGTCGTCTTCCCCGAACCGGAGGGTCCCATGAGTACCAGAAACTCGACTTCTCCAATATCAAAACTGATATCGTTCAACACAGGGACAATCTGGCTACCTCGACGATAGGACTTGCTCAAATTTCTTATTTCGACGATGTTTGCTTTTTGTTCGATCACTTTTCAGCAATTTTTATGCGGGAGCCATTCTTCAATCTCCCGGTTGGCTTCACAACAACTCTTTCCCCCGCCTTCACCCCATCCAAGATTTCGATCATCTCCCCTAACTCTTCCCCGGTCCTGACCGGTGTTTCAACGACTCGATCTCCCTGGATCACGAAAATAGTACTGTTGCTCCCATGGCTAACGAGGGCAGAGCGACTCACAGCAGTGCGGGGTTTCTCTTCCGAGGGTTTCACTGGACGGGAGAGAAAGGAAACCTTGGCCCGCATCTCAGGGAGGATGCGAGGGTCTTTATCGAGAAAGCGGACTTTAACCATAATGGTGGCCTTGGTCCTGTCTGCGGTGGGTACAATGGTATGGACAACCCCACGGAAACGGGAATCGGGTAAAGCATCAAGCAGGATTTCACAAGGCTGCCCAGCCTTCACCAACCCAAGGTTCGTTTCTGAAACATCAGCCTCTACCTGCAAGGAGCCCAGGTCTGCAATGGTGACGACAGCAGCCTTGGCATTGGCAGCCGCTCCCAGGGGAGTGATGATATCTCCGATATCTGCGTTTTTCGTCAACACCACTGCATCGAAAGGAGCCCTGACCAGGGTATATTCCACAGCGACCTTGGCTGCCTGAAGCGTCGCCAAGCCCGCGTTCACCGCCGCTTCCGCCGCTGCAAGCGATGCCTGGGTCTTCAGATAACGGGCTTCGGAAGTGTCGTATTCAGCCCTGGGGATAATTCCCTTGGCAACGAGCTCTTTGTTTCGATGGTAGGTGCGAGATACATCCTCAAGATCTGCTTTGACCCCTTCCAGATTGGCACGGGCTAATTTTAAGTTCGCCTCTGCCTGATCTCGTGCCGCAATCACATCTTCGTTTTCCAGACGGGCGATGATCTGCCCTTCTCTCACCCGACTTCCTTCCTCTACCATCAATGCCACGAGGCGGCTTGTGACTTTTGAAGCCACGGCAGCTTTTCGCTGTGCCACGACATAGCCACTGGCACTTAACCGGGAAAAGGTTTGGGAAGGATAGACCTGGGAGACGGTTGCCACCTCCACAGAAACAGCCGGTCTGATGAACCCATTCAAATAGAGGAAGCCCACAATGAAGACCAGCAGGATTGCCCCCAAGAGATAAATGAGTTTTCTACGCCTGACCGGTCGAAAAGTCTGGACCGATTTATCAATCTTCAATTTTGAAAGGTCTTCATTGGCCATAGGCGTTTGCTCTCCCTAATCCCCCCCTTGCCTCCCTTTAGCAAAGTGGGGGGAATACTGCTCCTCCCCTTTATAAGGGGAGGTCGGGAGGGATTAAGATCTGACGAAAGTCATTAAAACTTTCTGGCATAACTCCAAGCCAACTCAAAATATTTCTTCGCCCTGTTCAGCGCTTCTCTCTTCTCTTTCTCCGGAATATGGGGATCATCCAGTCTGAAACTCTCCACCTTTCCACGGACATAGGCACGGTAGCATTTATAAAAGTCTAACACAGAAAGTACCTCTTGATCGCCTGATTTTCCTATATAGGCTTGAATGAGGTGTTCACATAAATCCTCTCTTCCGTGATAGTCAAGATCCATAGCCAGAAAAGCCATATCGGCAGCAACATCGGTATATCGGAATCTTTGGTTGAATTCGACGCAGTCGAAGATTGCGATCTCCTTCCCCCAGAAGATATGCTCTAGCCGCAGATCTCCGTGACAATCTCGAATCCGATCGGAAACAATCCTTCGATGAAACAGCGCTTCTCGGGTTCTGAAAAATTCATCCGTCCTTTTCTGAATCTCCTCATAAACAGGTTTGGAAATGACCACACCAACATACTTTCCTGTCTGGTCAAAATTCTCATCTGTATCCTGTTTGACCCGCTCGGGTTTTGCAAAACTTTTGATATGCTCATTCGTCTCTGCGGAAGCGTAGAACCGAGCCAGTCTTTCTGAGAGGGCATCCATCATCTCTCGATCCACCTGGCCTTTTGCAAGCAATTTATCGAGAAGCAATTCTTCCGGGATTCGCTTCATCTGAACCGCATATTCCTCCACCTGACCTTTCCCATTGAATGAAATCCGGTCCCGGTCAAAGGTAATTTCCACCACCCCCAGGTAGATATCCGGAGAGAGCCGCCGGTTCAATTTCACTTCCTGTTCGCAAAAATATTTCCTTTTATCGAGGGAGGTGAAATCGAGGAAACCAAAATCGACCGGCTTCTTCACTTTATAGACATACTTTCTGGTAAGAAAAACAAGGGAAATATGAGTCTCAATGACCTCCACTTCCTTAGGCAAATCCGGGTAGATTTTGGGATCGAGGAGTGCTTTCTGAAGAGAGAGAATGTCCATAAAGAATTTTGTTCAATGTCAAATGCCAAAGTTCAAATACCAAATCAAATCCCAAGTTCAAATGTCAAACATTCGGTCTTTTGAAATTTGACATTCATTTGGCATTTGCCTGCCTGCCGGTAGGCAGGGATTTTGACATTTGAAATTTATCTCCCATCCTCACCTTTTCTCAATTTTTCTGATTTTCCACCCGGGGAGCGTTTCCTGCTCCGTATCAATGGCCAGGTGGATTATCGAGAGGTTTCTAAACTTCTTTTTCAGATCATCGACATCGACGGGCTGAAACAGGGCCTTGTTATTCAAGTAAGCCTCTCGAGTCAGGGCATTCGATTCGTAATTCTCTTTCGTCCTTTTTAAAATACGTTCAATCGACTTCTCCTCCGTACAAACACACTCGGCAATCACAAAAGCCCGATGGAACTTCTCCCCCAACTCTGCAGCTCGCCCCCTCAGTTCCTGGGTGAAGAAGGTGGCATCCAGGATCAGCCCGGATTGATCCTTCTTCAAAGTTGTCTCTGCCCGGCGAAACATCTCTTCATAAACCCTTTTTCTTCTGCTCGGATCGGAAGCCACCTTATTGTCGAAAACATCTTCTCCTTTGAGCACCTCCAACCGAATGATATCGGACCGAAGGATCTGAAACCCTTTCATCTTGGCAATCTCCTCAGTCACCGGGCTTTTCCAACTTCCCGGAAGACCAACAGAGACGAGGACACTACCGCTTGGGACCTCATATTGAATGACTTCCTTAAAATCTTTTTCCATCGATATCCCTTTCCTGAGCGTCTAATGCCAAATGTCAAACCTCAAATTCCAAATGAAATCCAAAATCCTAATGTCAAAATGTTTTATTGCGCAAGTTAATCTAACATTTGGAATTTAGTCATTTGTTTGACATTTGAACTTTGAAATTTGGATTTACGAATTTTATTCTATCACATCTTCAGCGCATTTAGAACGACGTCGTGTAAAATCCCGTTTGTTACCAAGATGCCGTGATTCTTCTTCATTTTTATTCCAGATGAAAAATCTAATGGATTTCCTAAAGTATCCGTTACCTTTCCGCCGGCTTCTTCTGCGATGATTGATCCTGCAGCATGATCCCAGATATTTTCTTTATAGCCGGGCTCCGAGGGCGAGGGGACTCTCAAATACAATGTCGCCTCTCCCCGCGCAACAATCCCATATTTGGCCTGGCTGTCCATCCTCAGGGAGGGTTTTGCAATATTCAATCTCCGGGCGAGGCGTTGATGGAAAAGGTGGTCGGCATGGTCAGGCTCAACGCTTTCAGTAAAAAGGGCTTCGGAAGGAGTCTCGGTCTTTGAAACAGAAAGAGGTTGTTTGTTTCCCCCTTGAAGGTCCATCTGGAATGAACCCTTCCCTCTCATGGCCAGAAAAAGACATCCTCTTTTCCCTTGGGGTTGATCTTTATCCAGATAGAGATTCGGGCAAGCCATGAGCCCAAATTTTACTACCTGCTCCTCTATGAGCGCGAAAGCAATGGCATATTGGTCTCCCCTGAGAAAACCTTTTGTTCCGTCAATGGGGTCCAAAGTCCAAAATCTTTTTTGGAGCGTTTGGGAGCTATAATCGATCCAGGAACATACTCTTTCCGGAGAGGCCTCAGGGACGAGACTCCCCACGTAACGGGTGACCTGCTCCAATACCTTTGAACGGCCCGGTTTCCTGAGTTCCGCGGAATCCTCCTCTGCTACGACGATATCGTTTGGGAATTTCTCTTTGATCAGTTTACAGATGATGGCCTGAGATCCGAAATCGGCAATGGTTACCGGGCTTCGATCTCCCTTCAGAATTGACTCCCCTCCGGCAAGATCCTTTCTGACTCTCTGACAGAGCTCGGCCGCCATGATCGTAGCTCGAATCGCCGTTATGACTTCTGGGGAATGTTCGTCCATGAATAAAATCCATTACGAATAAATCGAATGGCAGCGAATAACACAAATAGGGTTCTGTTCGTGTAATTCGTTACCATTAGAATCATTCGTTTCTGCCTCTAAAATAAGAAGAGGAGAGTCACCTCTCCTCTTTTGTATTCTATGGTGCCGAAGGGGGGATTTGAACCCCCACGGGGATTACCCACCACCCCCTCAAGATGGCGTGTCTACCAATTCCACCACTTCGGCAGTCGATCTACTATCAAAAAAATCAGTTTAGTGCAGAGGTTATATAGTATTTCGGTGTCGCAGTTCAAACGGCAACACAGCAGCACTGCAATACGGCAACACTTCCTTACTTTTTCGGCTCAGGTACAGGGACCTGAGGTTGAATTGGAACCTTTTCGGATTCCACAGGAGCCGACTGAGCCGGTCTTTCTTTCATTAATAAAGAAGCTTGCCTTGAAGAGGCAAAGGCCAGAAGGAGTGAGGTGACCATGAAGATGACAGCAGCAACGGTCGTCAATTTTGAGAGAAACCCCATCGCCCCCGCACTTCCAAAGATCGTCTGGCTTGCACCTCCGAAGGCCGCCCCCAACTCTGCGCCCTTCCCTGCCTGAAGAAGGACGATCAAGACAAGGGCAAAACAGACGATAACATGCAGAATTGTGATAATTGTGAGCATAAGCACCGTTCCTTTTTAATCCCCCCCAACCCCCCTTTACTAAAGGGGGGAGAGGGGGGATTATTATTTTGGTAAATTTATATCACATTTCCCTGAATCTGACAATCTTGGAGAACGTTTCGGATTTCAGGCTTGCCCCTCCGACCAGTGCCCCATCAATATTCTCCTGCCCCATCAGACCCTTGATATTCTCCGGAGTCACGCTCCCACCATATTGAATCCGCACCCCCTCTGCAATCTCCTTTGGGTAGAGTTCCACCAATTTCTTACGAATAAATCGATGGACTTCCTCAGCCTGCTCCGGAGTAGCCGTCTTGCCCGTTCCAATGGCCCAAACCGGTTCATAAGCAATGACGATGTTTCTCATTTCCTCCTTACGGATATCTTTCAGTCCTCCTGGCACGTGCCTTTCAATCACAGCAAAGGTCCTCCCCTCTTCCCTCTCCTTTAAGGTCTCGCCGATACAGAAGATTACTTTAAGCCCTTGGCTGAGGGCGGCTCTTACTTTACGGTTCACTGTCTCATCTGTTTCTCCAAAAAACTGACGCCTCTCAGAGTGGCCGAGGATCACATAATGGCAGCCCACCTCTTTGAGCATAGGAGGAGCGATCTCCCCGGTAAATGCCCCTTTCTCTTCCCAGAAGAGGTTCTGGGCTGCAAGCTGAATGGGAGAACCTTCCAGCTCTTTTTGAACGGCAGAAAGAGCTGTAAAAGGAGGAGCCACAGCCACCTCCACTCCTTCGACTCCAGATAAGGAGGCTTTCAATTGCTTGACGAGATCGATGGCTTCCGCAACAGTTTTATTCATCTTCCAATTACCAGCAATAAAAGGCAGTCTCTTCATCAATCACCCCCTCCTCAGGGCTTCAATCCCAGGCAATTTCTTCCCCTCAAGAAATTCAAGGGAGGCTCCGCCACCCGTCGAGATATGACCAATCTTCTTAGCCACTCCTGCCTTGTTTACTGCTGCCACAGAGTCTCCCCCTCCCACAATGCTGAAGGCCGAAGACCCGGCGACAGCCTTGGCGATGGCAAATGTTCCCTGGCTAAAAGGCTCCATCTCGAAGACCCCCATGGGACCATTCCAGATGATCGTCTTGGCCGATTTAATCTCTTCTGAAAAAACCTTCACTGTCTCCGGACCAATGTCGAGACAGATCCAATCGGATGGGATCTTCTCATTCTTTACAATCTCTCTTTTCGCTTGGACATCCATCCGCTCCGCTGCAATGTGGTCCTGGGGAAGGAGAAACTTCACTTTTCCTTTTGCCCTTTCCAAAAGAGTGGCTGAAAATCCGATCTGATCTTCTTCGACCAATGATTTTCCCACCCCGAATCCCCTCGCCCTAAGGAAGGTATAGGCCATCCCCCCTCCCACAAGAAGGGTGGTCACCTTATCCAGAAGATTTTCAATGACGCCAATCTTGTCCGACACCTTTGCCCCGCCGAGGATGGCGATATAGGGCTTTTGAGGGTTGACTAAAGCCTTCTCCAGGCTCTCGATTTCCTTCATCATCAGAAACCCTGCGGCCAGGGTCTTTACATATCGCGTCATCCCTTCCGTAGAGGCATGCGCCCTGTGGGCAGCACCAAAGGCATCATTCACATAAACATCACAGAGAGAAGCCAGGGCTTTCGAAAAAGCTTCTTCATCCTTCTCTTCTTCCGGATGAAACCTCAGATTTTCCAGCAGGAGGACCTCCCCTGCTTTCATCCCTTCGATCTGTTTCTGCACCTCCTCACCAATACAATCGCTGGCGAGGGACACTCTCTTTCCCAACAGTTTGGATAACCTTTCCGCCACAGGAGCCAGGCTATACTTAGGATCCCTCTTCCCTTTGGGTCTTCCCAGGTGGGAGGCCAGGATGGATTTGCCGCCTCCCTCGATTACCGATCGAACCGTCGAAAGAGATTCCACGATCCGGGTATCATCTGTGATCTCATTTTTTTCGTTCAGGGGCACGTTGAAATCGACGCGGATGAATACCCTCTTTCCTTTCAATTCAATCTGATTTACCGTTCGAATGGCCATCTTACGCTCCTCATCCTTTCACCCCATCGTATTCCCGAGAGACAAAGGGGCAAAGAAATAATACAACTATATATCCCTTTTTCACCCATAACGTCAATACGAATATTGGTTCCATCTTACTTTGATATGTTGATTTTTGGCCCCTTCACAAAATTGAAAAGACCTGGTATATTAATACAAACGCAATAAATGATTTTACATAATCTGTAGGGTGCGTTCCCCGAACGCACCGCAGATGGCATGATCGGGGATCATGCCCCACAGAATCGTCATGGAGCAAAACGCGTTTGTATTAGTTCCAAATTGGAACAGGGTGAATGAAAAAAGAAATCATTAAGAATCGAAATAGGGACCTGTTGGAAATGGTCAGGAGGCTTCTTCTAGCAGAAGCCGCTTTCCAGGAGATTTTTAAAAAATACAAGGAGGGAAAGCTCCGCTTCTCAGATATCGGGAATTGGGTCGATGACAGGGGCCAAAGCCTTCTCTACAACCTGAAAGAGCAAAGCCACTCTCTTTTCCGAGTCGGTGCGAAAGGGCCGGTTCACAGGAATGAATGGCTTCTCGATCTCGCCACCGGCTCCATTTTCCATGAGGCCATGAAGCTGAGAGAAAATATTTACCAGATGGAGGTCTACCGCCCCACGTACCTCCAGTTCAAATCGAAGATGGGTAAAACCGCCTATGAGTATGAAAGGGACTACCTTCGACAATTTGAGCGAATCATCTCCCGGGCTAAACAGGGTGTCCAGGAGGGTATGGAGGAAACCCGGTCTCTCTTCAAGGACGCCGTAGAACAACTGATCGATTTCTTTAAAAAGAACTCTAAAAACCCCTACCTCGTCCGCTTCCTTTTGGAACATCAGCCTCTTCTCCAGAGAGTCTATGGTGATAGGAAGGCCAAAGAGATTTTTAGCCTCATGTTTAAAAAGGGATTGCTCGACGCTTATTCCCTTGCTGGTCGAAGTTATCTGCATAGCGGACATTATGACCTCGCCTCCCTCTATTTCTCGAAAGCCTTTAAGATGGAACCTTCCGACCATGAACTCCAATTCTTTATGAACTTCAGCCTCGGGATGAAGGCCTATTATGAAAATGCCTATTCAAAGACTATGTCTTTTTTTGCAAAACTGGTTCATCTCAGACTGAACAAGAAATTGAAAAAGGATTATTTGAGAAAGGCAGAGGAGGTCTGCCATAGGGTCTCCTCAGAATTAAAAGAGGAGGGAGAGGTAAAGACCACTGCCAGATGCCGATTTCTTGCCGATCAGATCAAAAAAATGTTATGATTCTATAGAATGACGAATGTAACGAATGACAACGAATTAAACGAATATCAGAGATTAGACTCGGCACTATTCGTGGCATTCGTTATCATTAGTGTTATTCGTTGAATTGGTTTTTCTTTTTGGGAAAGGAGTTTCTGAGATGCCCATCTTTGAATATCACTGCAGCCAATGTGAGCATGAATTTGAAAAACTGGTCTTCAATTCTTCTGAAAAGATCGTATGTCCCAAGTGTAAAAGCAAAAAGGTCAACCGGATGATGTCAGCTTTTGCTTTCTCCAGCGGGGGAAAGTTCAAGAGCACTGCAAGTTCATCCTGCGGAAGCTGTGCCGCAACGAGCTGCTCCACCTGTGGCTCCAAGTGAATTTTGACGAATTTCACGAATGATAGCGAATTTCACGAATATTCGTTTAATTCGTTGTCATTCGGTTCATTCGTATCACAGGTTGGTCAGATGTCTTCTCATCTCCATCTCCTCCCTTAACCTCTCATCTTTCTCCAATTCTCTCAAGGCTTCATCAATCATCTGAATCATTCTCCCCTTGTCTTCAGGGAGCCTGCCGTGGAGGGGAAGGAGATTGGAAATATGGTCACTTAAGAATTGAGAGGTGACTTGAAGTTCCTCTAAAAGAAGTTTTGTTTCTTTCAGGATTGTTTCAGGAGATGGCATATGGAAACGGCCTTCTTCCGTGGCCTCATACAAGCGGGAATTCGGTTGGGGGATGAACGTCCGAACTCTGATAAAGTGTGGATCAATCTGATTCAGTACCTCTGCGGTGCCTTTCGCATGGCTCTCCCATTTTTCCTCACCGCCAATTCCCAGCAGGACATATAAGGAATATTCGAATCCTGCTTTCTTCGATTTCCTTCCGGCTTCGACCATCTCCTCAGGAGTGGCCCCCTTCTCAATTTCCTTCAGGAGATCTCGATCTCCGGTCTCAAGACCCACATGGAGCCTCGTTAAACCTGCCTGGCGAATCCTTTCCAGATCCTCTAATGGTTTCTTGGCCAACGTCTTCGCTCTGGCATAACTGGTCACCCTTTCCAGATGCGGAAAAGAGGAATAAAGGGATTTTAAAACCTCGACTAGTATATCCGTCTTGATTGTCAGACTATTGGAGTCGCCAATAAAAACAGTACCGACTCTATCTCCATAGAGTTCTTTTGACAGTTCGATGTCCGCCTTAATCTCTTCAATATCTCTGATTTCAAACTTGGTCGCTTTATACATGGAGCAAAAAGTGCACCGGTTCCACGGGCAACCTCGGGTCACTCTTAAGAGAAGGCTGTTGGCTTCGCTAGGCGGCCTGAAAGGTGGGAAGTCGTAATCTCTTCTTCTCAATCCAAATCTTCCAAGAGTCATGCTAGTCTCTCACAAATACCAAATGGCAAGATTCAAAAGTTTGTCATTCCCGTGCAAACGGGAATCCAGGTATTATATTACAAAAACTGGATTCCTGCTGGAGTTTATCCCGTACTTGATACGGGGCAGGAATGACAAAGAAAAAAATACTTGTGTGGTTTGTCGGTGATAATATTATCATGTAAACACTATTTGAGATTGAATTTAATTTAATAGCACATCGAGACCTCAATTCCTTTTTTCTCAAAACCCTCTCTTAATTCCATTCCAGTATAATGAAAATAGTCCTCATCCAAATATTTGTCCAGCTTCGTTCTGCGGTAGAGTGATTTCACTTTATTTGTATAATTTAACCGATCGATGAGAACCTCATCGACCAAACCGTCTAACATCGTTACTAAAAGTTTAGGGTCCAGCGGGAGCATGGGCCCAATAAAAGCGTACGTTCCGATCTTTTCATTGCGAAGAGCCTTCAGCGCCTCAACTCTGGAATGGATTGAGGATGAATAGGGTTCAAAAATCTTTTTGATAGCTTCGTCATCGGTCGTAATGGAGAATCCTACCTCGATATTCTTAAACTGTTTAAACAGATCGATGTCTCTCAAACAAAGAGGGGAGCGGGTTAGGATATTTACAGAAAATTGATGCTCCAGAAGAACCTCCAGACAACCTCGCGTTAATCGGTAATTCTTTTCAAGCGGTTGGTAGGGGTCGGTCACCGTGCTGAGGGCAACGACCCCCGGTTTTGCTCTCTTCAACTGTTTGCTCAAGAGTTGAGGAGCGTTAACCTTGACATCGACAAACTCTCCCCACGGTTCCAGGTGACCAGTGAAGCGCTTCATGAAACTGGCATAACAGTACCGGCAACCATGACCACATCCGACATAGGGGTTGATGCAGTAGTCAAAGCTGGAAATAGCCGTTTTGGTCAGAATAGCCTTGGAAAAGATCTCTCTAACTTTCATACAAATATTATAATGGAAATTATTCTTATTTTGTAGCGCCCTCATTTATTGAGGGCGATTGAGGGACGTCGGCAATAAATGCCGACGCTACTATATATGGATGTGTACACACGGGGGTTTTGAATTCGATTATATCTACGCGTTTTTGAAACTAGATTTTTAAACAAACAGATGGTCCACTAACCGGTTCAACATCTTCGCTCCCTTCACCTCAGTCTCAAAGAGAGGAAGAACAGCCCTCACCCTGTCACCGAATATCTTCCAGATTTCCTCCATGTGTTCATCTTGCATCTGAACTCGATTGAGGACGAATTCCGGAGCATCTTTTCCCACCTGATCCTTTTGAATCACTCCATTGACGATCACACCGCCTATCGGAATTCCGAATTCATGGAACCAATTGATAAAACGGGTAATCACCGCAATGGGAAGGGCCTCGGGGAGTGTAACAAAAAAGAAGGCTGTGAGAGCATCATCGGTTAAGAGATTTTTGGCATTACCCATCCTGTCTTTGAAACCCAAAAGGTAATCCAAGAGAGGATCCTTTTGCACCTTCTTCGAGAAAGAGAGCAGCTCTTTCAGAGATTTCGCCTCCTCCCTGCTCTTCAACATCTTCTCCACCCAGAGGGAATAAACTTTCGACATTCCAAGGAGGCGTCTGGCGTTTGCTGTTGGAGCCGTATCGAAAACATAAAAATCATATTCATCCTTGAACATGAGGTCCATCATATTCTCAAACATGGCCGATTCTTCAAAGGCAGGATTCATCGTGGCTGATTCGATAAAATCCTCTGCTTTTGTCGTGATGTCTGCAAATTTAAGAAACCAGTTGATCTTCTCGCGAATTTCTTTTTTGGAGCGTTCAATGGTATCCCGTGTATCGATCTCAAAGGCATAGCATTTCTCTTCATCGCAGACGACAGCCGCTTTCCCAAAGACGTCTTTTTCTAAAAGGGTAGAGAGGCTGTGAACGGGATTCGTGGAGGCTAGCAAGGTCTTCTTCCCTTGCTTGGCAGACCAGAGCGCTGCAGCTCCTGCCATGACCGTCTTTCCCACCCCTCCTTTCCCTCCGAAAAAGATATATTTCAGTTTGGGGCGATCCTTCAAAAATCTTTTCATATTGATTGTGATCTGGTCCACGGTCTAACTCCTAACGAACGTTGGTTATAGGGTTATAGGAAAAAATGTAGGGCGTAGTCCCCGATCACGCCTTTCACCGGTGCGTTCGGGGAATGCACCCTACAGACCCGTTGGCTATGAACAATCAGCTAAAATTCCCGAACATGGCTTTCGCCATCTTCTCAATCATCGGAAGGCCGGTCACATCCCGTTCCATCTCAGGCACAGATGCTAAAATCTGTTTACCAAAAGTGGTGTCAATCACCTTCAGGTAATGTTGCTCCATCGTGAGACGATTTTTTAGATATTCGGGAATATTTTGGTCTTTCAACCCAAGAGGCAGAACTCGATTGATGATATATCCACTTAAAGGAACGTCAAACTTAGCAAAAAGTTCTGCCGCTTTTAGAGTGTCCTGGATGATCATCTCCTCAGCTGTTATGACGAAGAAGAAGGCTGTTTTCTGTTTGTCGGTGAGGATGCTCGAAGATTTGTTGATCCGGTCTTTGATATAAATAAGCTCGTTTAGGATGGCATCCTCGTCAATCTCCTTTTCCCGACGGATGACCGCTGCGGCCTTATCATATTCCCTCATTTGCTCCCGGAGGCCGGTGATCTTACCAATCCAGGCATCATACACATATCCCATGCTCAGATAGTAGAGGGCGTGGCCCAAAGGCACTAAGTCATAAATGTAGTAGTCGTAGCCACCCTTGACGACGATATCGACCACTTCGTCAAAAATAGCGCTCTCCTCCATTGCGGGCTCTGCCGCAGCAGCCGCAATGTAACTCTCTATTTCGTCCGGAATTTTTTCCATACCCCACATATCGAGGATCTTCTTTCGGATCTCCTGCTGATATTCCTTGACACGGCGGTCAGCGTCGATCTCCTGGGCATAGAGATTGGGCATGATCTCCGTGGGGCCTTTGCCAAAAATATCCTTTTTGAAGATGTCCGTCAGGGAGGCCTGAGGATCAACGGAAAAGACCAAAACACGTTTGCCCTTCTTTGCTAAATAATACGCCGTAGCCGCAGAAAATGTGGTCTTCCCTAAACCGCCTTTTCCACCAAACATGATGTATCGCCGATCCGGATATTTTTCAAATATATCTGCTAATGGAATGTGAATCACCCCTTTCTTAGTTATCGGGTTGCTTGGGTTACTTGAGTTGCTTGGGTTTCTTGGGTTTGTTAGGTTAGAAGATTTCGCAACTCAATAAACCCTATAAACCCAACGAACTCAATAAACTTTTCTTATCTACTTAGGCCAAGGCGTCCGTAAAGTCTTTTTCCCTCAACATTCTTCGCTTCCAGGTAGAAATTTGAGGAACCACGTAGGGCAACAATCGCAGTGAATAATACGGAGGTAAAATAGGGACACCCAGCATATCTCCCATGGTGATGAGAATGAAGAGATGTTCCATGCTTGCTCTGGTCTTCAGCGCAAAACGTGCTGAATCATGAGCAGCCAGTCCATAGATAACCTCCTTAACCGCCTGAATCGCCCGGGAGAATCCCCCCTTCTTTTTCTCTTCTGCGGCCATAAAGATTTCTCTCCTTTAAAAAATATTATGTAGCGTCGGCATTCACTGCCGACGCCCATTCCGCCCCCAATAAATGAGGGCGCTACAAATTCTCGTTAAAAATAATTAAGGGGCTTAATCTACCCATCCCTTCTTAACAAAAGTATTTAGGTAAATCAAGCCCCAAGGTTCTTTCTCACCCCCACCCCTACCCTCCCCCCTGCCTACCGGCAGGCAGGCATCAAGGGGGAGGGTATTTTTCTGAATGGGTAGGGGAATTTCTCATTAGGCTTTACGCCTTACACCTTGCGCTTTTATTTACGCTTTAGCAGGTGCAGGCTGGGCCTTTATAGCTCGATATCGGTTAAAAGCCTTCACTCCTTCAACTGCCAGAATGATCGCCGCAATAACAAGGAAGAATCCGACAAGCCCCATGAGCGTGTTTCCTACAATTCTCTCTGTTCCCTTCACGACCCCTGTAAAGACCCGGTAAAGCAGTCCATAAGAGGTATAAAGGAGTGCAGCCACAGTCGTAATAAACATGAAGATCATCGGATAAAAGGCGTACCCAGCTGGTTTTCCCTCTGACATCAAATAGGCGACCACCAACATCAACGCCAAAGATGCCATCAATTGGTTCGCCCCTCCAAAAAGTATCCATAGGTATTGAAACCATCCTGTCAAGACCAGAAGGATTCCGAGAAGGCTGGCGATGATGGTTCCCACGTGAGCATTCTTAAAGATAGGGCTAACGTCACCTAACAACTCCGAAGTAGCAACCCTCATAAATCGGACGACAAGTTGCAAAATGGTAACGGCCAGGACGATCATCATAACACTTCCATAAGATGCGCCCACACCAGCTGGGAGTCCTAATGCTTCAAGGAACTTCGAAACCCCGGCTGAAAAAACAACTCCAGCGCCTTTACCCAACGCCGCCCCGTATTCAGTTGGGGAAGCATAAATCGATCCCGCAATAATGAGTGCAAAAACGGCAAGCATCATCTCCACAAACATGACCCCACCCCCCACGGGACGAGCGTCTGTTTCGTACTCTAATTGACGGGCTGTTCCTGAAGTGGATACGACGCTATGCCACCCGGAGATAGATCCACAGGCAATGGTTACAAACAAAATGGGCCAGAGAGGTCCAATTCCGATATTAAAAGTTGTGTAAGCGGGAAGTGTAAAATCAGGATGAAGAACAAACACTCCTATGATACCGAAGAACAGTCCCAGGAAAACGATGTAAGAGCCCACATAGTTAATGGGAAGCGCGAACCTCCAGATGGGCAAAACGGCCGCAAAATAGCAAAATACAAACGCAGCGATCGCCCACAGGACTTTACTATTGGCGAGGGAATCCCCAATAATTGTATTTGAGGGTGCAAGGTTTCCGAGCCATATCCCAATCAGGGCAATCACAACCGTAACCACAGTGGTCAGGATGATATCCTTTTTCCACCGATAGATCATCTGCCCAGCCAGAATCCCACCGACCGTCAGGAAAAGCCACGCCATGGGTGCAGCCTTGAGTCCTATGGCTGTACTGACGACAACATTACCAAAAGCACCGGCGATGAGAAGCAGGTAAAAATAGATAAAGGAAAGGAGGATGATCCTCGCCCTTGGTGAAATAAGTTTGTGACTCAACCCCCCAAGAGAAGCGCCCTCTTTCCTCATAGCTATCATAGCGCTCGAATAGTCTTGAACCCAACCAATGAACAATGCTCCTCCTAAGATCCAAAGCAATGCAGGAAGCCACCCCCATTGAATAGCTACGATTGGCCCGATGATCGGTGCTGCACCTGCAATCGACTTGAATTGGTACCCGAATAGGACATTCTTACTGGTGGGCATGAATTCCACCCCATCCATATACATTTTGGCTGGGGTAGCCTTCTTTGGATCAGACTTCATAATTTTTGTATCGACGTACTTGGAATAGAAACGATAGCCAATGAAAGCAACAATCAAACCAATGATTACAACAACCACTGAATTCATACCTTCACCTCCTTGTGGGATTTCAGAGAATTCATTCTTCCCCCCAAACCTAACTACGTTTGTTAGGCTGTTCCACCTCCTTTCTGTATTTTGACAACCGTATTATATTCTAACGTTTTCCCATGTCAAATGAATTCTACAAATGATTTCACCGATTTCAGGAAAGATTACACCGATTATTTTATCAGTGTAATTATCTTCTTTAATCCGTGTAATCAGAGATTTCTACGGAAATCTCACTCAAAACAACCTAACTGACACTGGGAGATCTTAATCTTCATCTCATTCAAAACCTTTGTTATCTCCTTCTTAGGAACTCCCAGGTCATCGGCAATTTTGAAGCAGACGGCACAGGGAATCTTGCCGTCTTTTGACTTTGCTAAGATGGTTTCTTCAAGTTTTTTGCGATCCGCCATTTCAAGTCTCCTTCCCAAGTCATTGCATAGCGCATAGGGCAAAATTTAGGTTTACTCGGTTTGTTGAGTTTATTGAGTTTCTTGGGTTAACCCCTGCCTACCGGCAGGCAGGCGAGCAACCCAACAAACCCAAGAAACTGAGCAAACCTTAACTTGCGCTCGGCGCTCTGCGCTTTGTCGAGTTAACGTCATTGAACCTTTTTTTCCCTTGACACAAGGATCCCATATTCAAATCCATCGACTAATGCCAGAAAGGAGGCTCTGTTAATATTCTCAGAAAATGCCTTTACTCTCCATGCATCCTTCCCATTGCTAAATAGGATCTCCACTTCCACACCTGCCGCCGTCCCGGCACCTGGATCAAAGATTCTGGAACTGAAATCGATCAGTTTCACTTCATCGATCTCAGGAAAGAGGGATTTCAACGATTTCTTCAATACTTTGGCCAGCGCGTCCACGGGCCCAACCCCTGTATCCGCTTCGTGCATCTCTTTGCCATTCGCACGCAGCATGATGGTGGCTTCAGGCCGCACCCCATCGTCAATTAACCTGTAATTTCCAATAATTTCAAAATGGGGTTTATAATCGGACATGGACCTCATGAGGTTTAAAATCTTCGATGCGTCTTTTGCTCGCTCTTCAACCAAGATTTTCCTCCGGCGATATACGAGCGCAATGGAATAATTATAAGTTCGTAGGGTGTGATCCCCGATCACACCGCGTAATGGAGCGTTCGCCTGCCTGCCGGTAGGCAGGGGGAACGCTCTCTACAAGGAAATATATAATATTGCCCATAACATTATAGGTTTTGAAGGAATTGTCAAGGGAGATTTGACCGTTCACTCAAACACATGTTATCTTCAAAATGCGGATCCCCCCTTACCCTGCCCTCTCCCCTTGGGGGAGAGGGGAAGAGTGAGGGGAAAAGGAGGAAACCCATGAAACTTAGCGGCGTACTACCACCTATTGCTACACCTTTTCAGGGGGGAAAGTTGGCGATAGATAAACTCAAAAAGAATTTTCAGAAATGGAATCAGACAGGCTTGTCGGGTTTCTTAGTGCTCGGATCAAACGGAGAAGCCGTCTTCCTCAACGAGAAGGAAAAGATGAAAATGATGGAAGTCTCAAGACAAGCCATCCCCAAATCGAAGATCATGATGGTAGGGACCGGAATGGAGGCAACGCACGGGACTATCCAATTCACCAATCAGGCAGCAAAAATGGGTGCCGACTGCGCTCTGGTCGTTACGCCTTGCTATTTCAAGGGATCGATGAAACCTCAGATTCTTTACGAGCACTTCATTGCCGTTGCCGAATCCTCCCGGATTGGAATCTTACTTTACAATGTCCCTCAATTCACCGGAATCAACATGGAACCGGAACTGGTTGCGAAGCTTTCCGAGCATCCCAATATTGTTGGGATCAAAGACAGCTCAGGGAATATCGGCCAGCTGAGTGAGATTGTCCATCTGTCTCAAAAGGGATTTGCTATCTTTGTAGGCTCAGCGCCCGTCTTCTTCCCTGCCCTCTGCGTTGGAGCAGTCGGGGGAATTCTCGCCGTGGCTCAAGTTGCTCCGCAGGCTTGCGTGAACATCTTGAATCTATTCAAAAAAGGAAAAATGGATGAGGCCAGAGCAATACAAAGTCGAATGACTCCGTTGGCCAAGGGCGTGACAACGAAATACGGAATCGGTGGCCTGAAAATGGCACTGGACCTGACAGGTTATTTTGGTGGTGATCCGCGGCCTCCCCTAAAGCGGCCCGGAAAAGAAGTGGAAGAAGAACTGAAACGATTATTGCTGCGTTTGAAAAGCTAACAATCCCCCCAGCTCCCGTTTATCAAAGGGGGGAGGATAACCCTCGACGAAAATGGAGTGTAGGGCAATCCCGCCTTAGCGGGACTGCCCATCGATTTCTGTAATTCCTTCAGGACCCTTCAGCGTTGCCCTCAGAGTGACTGTCTCGCCGTAAGTCGCAAGTTAAACACGAAGCTTCATTCCTCTTGAAATCACATGGTTTTTCAAATTTCAAAAAGGGTAGTTTTCTTTACCATTCGGGAGGAATAAAAGGCTTGACAAAATAATTGCCTGTGATATCAAATTATGCAGTTAAAGTTCGGACATTTTTTTAATTATTCTTTCAGCGGGGGAAGGAGGTGAAGATCAAATCTATTAGTTTTCTCGTTTGATACGTTCCATCTTATTTAGAGAAGGAGGGAAAACATGGCTGAAACAACTGGTCAAAGTATTAGAGCGGGCGCCCTCCCTGCTTGGAGGGTAGGGGAATTACCTGAAGCCCCAAAAAGAGGATTTAGAAGCTTTCTTCATATGATCGGTCCAGGAGCTATCATGCTTTCGCTCTCTATTGGGAGCGGCGAGTGGCTCATGGGTCCGGCAGCGGCCGTCCAGTATGGCCCGATGTTGATGTGGATCACAACCATTGCCTGTATTACGCAGACCTTTTTCAACCTTGAATGCATTCGATATGCAGTATATTGCGGCGAGCCTATGATGATCGGTTACAACCGTCTCAAGCCCGGACGTGGGCTCTGGGGTCCCATCTGGATCATTACATGCGTTGTCTGTATCGGACCAGGGTGGGCCATCACCTCGGCTACGGCATGGACAGCCATTCTCATTAATAAGATGCCTGACGCTGCGGATAAGACAACGGTCATGGTTTGGGGAATTGTTCTAACTGCGATCGTCCTCTTCATGCTTTTGTGGGGAAGGAAAATAGAAAACACCTTAGAGAAGATCTCCTGGGCGATCGTCGCCTTCATCGTGGGTTCCTTAATTATCCTCATCATTGGTTGGGTTCCAGGTGAAGCCATCTGGAGTGTAACCAAGGGTTTCTTCATGTTCGGTTCCATACCTGAAGGAGCGGATCCGGTGCTTCTTGGAGGTTTTGCCGCCTATTCCGCGGCCGGAGGGATCTTTAACATCTCCTCCTCCAACTGGTTTAGAGATAAGGGCTATGGTATGGGCAAGCAAGTAGGCTTTATTTCTGGCGCCATTGGGGGTGAGAAGATTGCAGTGGCTCCCTTAGGGATCGCCTTTAAGCCTACAGCAGAAAACTTAAAACGCTGGAAAGAATGGCTCCATTTTGCCCGTCTTGACCAATGGATTCTTTTTGGTTTCGGCTGCTGGCTCGGGATGTGGCTGACGGTAACATTTGCCGTTGGCATGGTTCCTCCTGGAACCAAATTGGCAGGCTGGGCCGTGGCCGCCTACCAAGGTAACGCCATCCGCAATTTCTTGGGAACACCAGGATGGGTCTGGGTTCAATTGATCGGCTTCTGGGTTCTTTTCGGTACCCAGCTTGGTGTTACCGACTCTGCAACCCGTCAGATGGCAGATATGATGTACAACATGTTTCCTAATTTAAGGAAATTGGTCAAAGAGGATATTCGAGTAATCTACTACATCATCTTCGCATTGGTCGTCCTCTGGGTCATTATTATGGTGGCTGTTGTGAAGCTCCCATTGACCTACATCCTAATTCAAGCCAATATTGCTGGGTTCGTCTTTGTCTATGGCGGCATTCAGACACTGGTGGTGAACAACAAGTTCTTGCCAAAGGCTATCAGGCCTAACTGGTTCGAAAACCTGATGGTCGTCTGCATGGTCATCTTCTATGCGATCTTCAGCCTTTTTGCGATGAACAAGGCGTTCAAGGCCACCGGTATGTTCCTTCTGCTTGCATTCTATATCCTCGTCCTGATCCTTGCGATCGTTGATTTTGCCAAGACGAAGGAAGAAGGGTTTCCAGAGTAAGAGTGGGATATGGCAGACATAGGGGGACTTTTTACGCGCTTCAACATCTTCCTATGGTGTGGAATTGGGTTTCTGTTCGTTTCCCTTCGCCATATTCTGATGAACGGCTACAACCACAGGGCCGGGTTCATGATCGTGCTGGGCCTGGCCCTGCTGGCTGCGGCCTTTACGGACAGGCAAAAAAGAAAGCTTCGTGCCTGGCAAGAAGAACAGGCACAAAAGTCCAAAGAAGAAAAGCAAGGGAAAAATTCATAAAGGGGGAATCGTATGAAAAAGGAAGGGATTATCCCATTACTTTTATCACTGACGGCAATGGTATTCCTTCTTTGCTTGAGCTGTGCCCCAACTGAGAGCCTTAAGGATCAAGGGATCACGATTTTGAGCCCAAAGTCAAACGATGTTGTGCAGGCGGGAGCTCCTCTCGAGATAATCTGGAAGGCAGAACCAGCGCAATCTGAATTTGGAGTGAATGTCACTGTTGAGTTCTCAAAGGATGGGGGAAAATCCTGGGAGAAGGTGGATGAAAATGTGCCGAATACTGGCAAATACGCATGGAAGGTTCCTAAAGTAGATTCTGCTCAATGCAAAATTCGAGTTTTCTCCCAGTATAGGCCAAAGTATCGAAGAACCTCAGAAATGTTCTCTGTGAAGTGAAGGAGTAAGATAACGATTGATCGACCAACAAAAAATCCCGGGTCTTTTTCGCCCGGGATTTTTTTTAAGAATCTTCGGCCCGTTCGGTGAACGGGCCCTACATTCTTACATAATATTGTTGTAGGGTGCGTTCCCCGAACGCACCATTTCATGTTAATTAAGATCCCATGGCCTCCAGAACTACCTCTGTAATATCCATCACTCTGAGATCAATATCCTTCTTCCTGGCATAGCCAGAAATGGTCCTGATACATTGCTGACAGGAGGTAACAACCACCTCTGCGCCTGTATCCTGAATCTCCTGAATCTTCCTTTCAGCAATAGCGGCAGAAAGTTCTGGATCAATCATCTCTAGGTCTCCCCCACCACCACAGCAGATACACAACTGCCGATTGTTTGCCATTTCCACCAATTTGAGGCCAGGGATTGCATTCAGGATATTCCTGGGTGGATCGAAGACCTTACTATTTCTCCCCAGATCACAGGGGTCGTGATACGTCACGGTCTTGTTAAAACCCTTTTTGAATGTGACCTTCCCTTCAGCAATTAACCTTTCCATGTATTGAGTGGAGTGTAGTAGTTCAGCATTCGTCTTATACTTTTCTTTCCACGTGTGGTAACAGGAAGGACAGGCAAAGACCACGGTCTCCGCACCTATTTCTCTTACTTTCTCCTGGTTGTGCTCTATAAGTTTTTGCATCTTGTCTGGCATCCCCATCTGGATGAGAGGAAATCCACAGCACCACTCTTCTCCTCCCAGGGTGGTAAAGTCCACCTGGCTCTTATCCAGGACTTGAACGAAGGCCTGGGGAATCTTTTGAACAAGAGGGAAAAAGGCAGCCACGCATCCGACAAAATAGATCACCTTGGCCTTCTCCTTCTGGTACCTGTGTTCCGGAACCTTCCTTAGAAAATCCATCCACTGGCTACGGTCCTCATTCGGGTCACCAGAGATATTAAAATCGTTTTCCAACGCCTCAACAATTCGATCAGCTATTTTTGGATACTGGTTCATGCTAGCCAGACAGGCCCTGCCCGCCAGAACCCCCTGATTGGTCTCGACAGCAGGAAAACAGGTCTGCGTACATAGTCTGCAGCCTGTGCATCGATAGAGGGCTTCCTCAATTTCGGGCGTCCAGCCGATTCTCCCTTCGATAATCGCTCTGACGATCGCATTCTTTCCACGTGGTGTGGCCCATTCTCTTCCCTCGACAGCATATACAGGGCAATGGGCCAAACAGAATCCACATCGATTGCATTTGGCGATCTCGTCATATAACAAGGTTTTCAACTCTTCCTGCTTCATGATTCACTCCTCCCCCTCACCCCCTCCCTCTCCCCCTGTGAGACTGTGTCGTAATGAGGGAAATGCCATGGTTGTCATTCTGACCCCTTCGCCTGTCATTCTGAACGAAGTGAAGAATCTCATAGAATCAATAATAGGTCAGAAAACAGAGATTCTTCGGCTAACGCCTCAGAATGACATTACGACACAATCCCCCTGGCGAGAGGGGGGATTCTTAGATTCCTCCGACAAATCGGCCTGGGTTCAAAATTCCCCTTGGATCGATCTGTTTCTTGATTCGGCGCATCATGAGAGCATCACTTCGAGACTTCCCCCATGGGGCGACTTTCTTTTTAATCGATGAGGGAGAAGATTCGATGACGAGATTGCCTTCATTCTTTGCCGCTTCGGAGGTCAGCTTCTTGATGAGCTTGATCAGCGATTCCATTCTGGACCGACCATGCTGGTCTCCCAGCACATAGGTGTAAAGAATTCCGTTTCCGGAATGGCTGATGAAGGCACAGTCCATCCCCAACCCTTTAGCAATCTTTTCATAGCTCCCCATCATCTGCCCGCATTTGGAGATTAAGAAATTGGATTTAAGGGCAACGTATTCCGGATATCTCTTAGCCAACCCTCTGGAGAAATCCCGAAGAGCATTCCAGAAGGCATGATGTCTCTCCGAGTCCAAAGCCATGGGTTCAAGGGCTCCATGCTTTTTCCCTATATTCCCCATTTCCGAAATCTGCCTTTCCGTGCTTTCAGCCACACCTTCCAACCCAATGGCTACGACATAATTCCCATCGGATGGCAAAGGGAGGTTATATCTCATCTTTCCCACTGCTAGCGTATTGAGCGTTTCGATAGAGGCCGGAAGGAGCTGAGAATGAGTAATCGTCTGGACGAAACCATTCGCTTCATCCAAGGTCTTAAAAGGTACCAAGAGGCTCGCTTCTCTCTCGGGAAGGGGAAGGAGTTTAAAGGTGATCTCACAGATGATGCCTAGAGTCCCAAAGGAACCGATCAGGAGTTTACACATGTCGTAACCGGAGACATTCTTGACTGTCTTCCCGCCTGAGACTACCAAATCACCATTCGGGAAAACGGCTTTTATTCCAATGATCAGATCCCTTGCCGTCCCATAGAGCAATCGTTTAGGACCGCTGGAATTGGTGGCCACAATCCCTCCGAGTGTGGCTTTATCCGTGAAGGGTGGATCGAGTGGCAAAAAATATCCTTTTCCTTCTTTGGCCAGACGTCTCTGAACCTGGCTTAAGGAGATTCCACTTTCTGCGGTTAAAGTCAGATTCTCTATATCGCAGTCAGTGATACGATTGAGTCGGGTGGTCAGGAGAACGATGTCCATCGTTTTTGGAATCCCTCCCATTCCCGTTTTGGTTCCGTTTCCCATGGGCACGAGAGCGAGATGCTCTTGATTGGCATAGGCCACGATCTTTGAGACTTCGTCCACAGTCTTTGGAGAGACGATCACCTTCGGTCGCTTTCCATCAAAGGCGTAGGCCTGGAGTTTACGGCGGTCTTTGATGAACGTGGCCTTTCCTGCCAGCTCTTTTAATCTGGAAATCAGTTGGTCTGTCGTGGGCATAATCCGAACTCCTTCCTATAACCTAATCCCTCCCCGCCTCCCTTTAGAAAAGGGAGGAGAAGAATATCTCCCTTTAATAAAGGAGAAAAAAACCACATCCCCCTTTTCTAAAGGGGGATTGAGGGGGATTATGACGCCTAGGCTTTCGGCAACACCTTTCCTGGGTTGTACACGTCATCGGGATCGAAAGCCTTTTTCACCTTCTTCATAGCAGCAATGTCTTTAGGCGTGAAGACGAAGAACATCTCTTTCATCTTTTCTGTCCCGATGCCGTGCTCGCCGCTAATTGTACCGCCGGCATCCACACAGATTTTTAGAATCTCGGAACCGGCCTGATGCACCTTCTTCAACTCTTCTTCATTCCGCTCATCGAATAGAATGAGTGGGTGGAGGTTACCGTCTCCAGCGTGGAAGACATTTGCAATGACAAGGTTATACTTTTTCCCTACCTCCATCACCTTCGTTAAAACCTCAGGCAGTTTTGTTCTGGGCACAGTCCCATCGCACACAAGATAGTTTGGCCGTAGTCGAGCAATGGCACCAAATGCCCCTTTTCGACCTGCCCAGAGCTGCGTTCTCTCCGCTTCCGTTTTTGCAGCCTTCACCTCACGAGCATTGTTTTTCTTGCAGATCTCCATAATCCTCTCAGCCAGCCTTTCCATTCCATCTTTCAGTCCATCGAGCTCAATTAAAAGGACGGCCTCTGCATCCAGAGGAAAGCCAGCATGGATTGACTCCTCAACAGCCTTGATGGTCAACTTATCCAGCATCTCTAAGGTAGCCGGGATGATTCCGTCGGCAATGATAGCGGAAACGGTCCGTCCAGCATCTTCCAAAGAATTATAGATGGCCAGCATGGTCTTGACGGCTTCAGGCTTTGGCATGATTCGGAGGACCAGTTTCGTGGCAATCCCCAAGGTCCCCTCCGAGCCCACAAGGACTCCTGTCAAATCGTATCCAGGATTATCCAGAGCCTTACCGCCGACCTGAATGACTTTTCCGTCGTAGAGAACCACTTCTCCTCCCAGGATATGGTTGGTCGTCACCCCATACTTGAGACAATGGGGTCCTCCTGAATTCTCTCCAAAATTCCCGCCGAATGTGGAGACTTTTTCGCTGGCAGGATCTGGCTGGTAAACATAACCATAACGGGCCAATTGGTTTTTGAGGATGAGGGTGAAGACTCCTGGTTCTACCACAGCCCTCTGATTCTCGATATCGATTTCAAGGATTCTATTCATTCTCGAAAAGTGAAGAACGATTCCCCCTCGGGTGGGGACAGTGCCTCCGCTCAGATTGGTTCCTGAGCCCCTTGCGATAACAGGAATTCCTTCCTTATGAGCGAACTTGACGACCTTGGAAACCTCTTCTGTTGATCCCGGAAGAACGATGCAATCAGGCCTTCCTTTAAAAAGGGAAGCATCGTAGCCGTAGAGCAGCAGGTCTGTCTCCGATGATAAGACATTCCCTTTCCCAACGATCTTGGCCACTTCTTCGACGAGCTTCTCGCGTTCCATAGAACCTCCCTCCAAACAAAATGGAATAATGGAATGTTGGAATAATGGATGAGACATGATCAGGTCGAGGTTTAGGTTGAGGTTAAGAATTTCTCAGCCTTAACCTTAGCCTTAACCTTTTACTTCCCCAGTATTCCACTACTCCAATACTCCCTTGCTATTTCCCCAATTCGTCTCCTACCTTCAAATTAACCGATTGCGCAAATTCCATTGGCCCTATCTTCTCTCCTTTGTCCACCCTTAACTTTCCGACCTTAACCATGCCCCCCCTTGCAGCAATCTGAAGCCCCCCCTCTTCGATCGCCACGATCTCGCCCGGCCTTTTTCCCGTCGCGGAGGATATCATCCGGGCATCATAGAACCGAATCTTCTTGCCTTTGAATGTCGAAAAAGCGCCCGGTTGGGGATCGCAACCTCTAATTAAATTATAAATGTCAGGAATTGGTTTTTCAAAATCGATGGAGGCAACCCGGTCATCACACGGAGGTTCATAGGTGGCTTTCGATTCATCCTGTGGAATTCTGGGCGCTTTGCCTTTCTTGATCAACTCAACGGCTTCTTTGATCGCTTCGATTCCCATGGGAAAGAGGACATTGAAGTAGAGGGAACCCGTCGTATCATCAGGGCCGATTCCTACTTCTTTTTGGAGCAGTACGGGGCCGGTGTCGATGCCCTTGTCAGCCCAAAGGATTGTTAACCCCGTTCGGGTGTCTCCCTGGATGATCGCCCAATTGATGCCGCTCGCACCGCGATGTCTTGGCAAAAGGGAAGGATGGTAACATATGGTTCCAATGGTAGGAAGACCGAGCAATCTTTCTGGTAAGATATCCGTCACAAATGCCAAGATGACGAGATCTGGACTAAGCTTCTTAAAAGTTTCATACACCTCAGGGTCCTTCATCTGTTTTGGACGATAGGAAGAAACGTTAGACCCTTCGGCCAAACTCTTCATCGCCTCTCCCCTCTTATCAGGAGGAGAGAAGACACCCACGATCTCCTCTCTCTTTTTGATCAGGGCTTCCAATACCTTCTCTCCGAAGGGACCCTGCCCGACCAAAATAATCCGCATCGTTTAGCCCCCAAGAAATGGAGCCCCACAGGCAAAGTCCAAGGTTCCCTGTCCGACGTCTATGTGGGGCGACATCCCGGCCGCACGATGACGCATTTTTGTGCCGGGATTAAGAAGGGCAAGGCTCTCATCTGTTTGGGTGGGAGATGATAGGTGGGTTTTGTAGAGCCTTGCCCCCTTAAAATCGCGATGGGGTTTACCCCGTTAGAAAACCCCGGCATTCACACCCGGGAATGCTATAAAGAGAAAACATCAGCCCCTTGAGGTCGGTATCACGGCCCAACCCCTTCTGACGGGGTTTACTTTTTCCGTTTGGCATCAAAGGCAGATATTTCAGCCATCGTTGCAAGGATTGTCCTGGCGTTGTCATAAACCGGCGTATCGACCATCTTTCCTTTATAAGAAACGGCTGCAGAACCTTTGGCGATCCCCTCTTCCTCAAAGACCTTCACGACTCCCTTTGCCCATTCCACATCGTCAGGCTCCGGGGTATAGATCTTATGAGAAGGTTCGATCTGGCCGGGGTGGATGAGCATTCTTCCTTCGTAACCCAACTGCCGACCATAGCGTGTGCTTTTTTCAAAGGCTTCCGTATCCTTGAAGTTAACGAACGGGCAATCAATGGCGATGCAACCTGCAGCTCTGGCCGCCACAGCGTTATGGGCCCTCGCATATTTTTGCTCTTCTCCTTCATCGGTGAGCTTTACCCTCATATCCTTAGTGTAGTCCACGGCGCCGAAGATGAGGGAATTGACCCGCTTGCTGGCGATGGCTGAAGGATAGGCATTGATGACCCCTTTTGCCGTCTCGATGAGAAGCTGGATGGCAACACTTCCGACCTTCAAGCCTCTCCTTCGCTCCAGTTCCTCTAATTTCCAATCGAGACGTTGAACATGATCCGGACCACCACATTTGGCCAAACAGACACCCGACAGCCCCTCATGGACAATGGCTTCGAGATCATCGTTGGTCATCAAGGTCTCCCAATTATTTATCCGGACATAGATAGTCGAACCTCCGGATCCCGCATATTTCAGGTTCTCCCGAGTCACTTCACGGGCTTTTGGTTTTTCTGCAGGGGGAACGGAATCCTCAAGATCTAAAGTAATAATATCTGCTGGGATCTCCGGAGACTTGGCAACCATCTTCTCGTTGTTTCCCGGAACATAAAAAACGGATCTCATCACAGTCATGGTAACACCTCCTCCTGGGGTATTAGGTTTGAGGTTTAAGGTTGGAGGGAAATCATTTGCCTAAAACCTCCAACCTAAATTCTAAAACATCCTTTCTTAGGCCTTCAGCAGCCTTTTCAGTGTTGGCGCGATTTCATCGGGCCGGTCCACCACATGGATTCCTGCATCCTTTAGGTTCTTCACTTTATCCTTCGCCGACCCTTTGCCTCGCTCTACGATACTGCTGGCGTGGGAAAACCGCATTCCTTCAGGAGCCCATGCCCCGGCAACATAGATCACAAGAGGCTTGGTGAACTCTTTGCGCCTCACCGCCTCTGCCGCCTCTTCCTCGTTTGTTCCACCAATCTCGCCGAAGATGGCTACAGCATGGGTTTCGTCATCAGCCTGAAAGAGGGGTAAGATGTCTGCGAAAGACTGCCCCACCACGGGCTCTGTTCCGACATGAAGGACGGTGGTCATCCCAAGGCCCGCTTCCTTAATCGTGTATGGAACTGTGGCAGACTGTCCCCCGCTCCTGGAAATCACTCCGACGTGTCCGGGGACAAACACCCTTCTTGCAAAGTCAGGCGTTCCTCCCAGCCAGCCTGCTGCCGCAATTCCAGGGCTGATGATACCGATGGATCCCGGACCCAGCAAGCGCGCCCCCTTCTGTTTTCCGTGAGCCATCATCTCCAGGATGTCATAGAGAGGAACCCTTTCCACCGGCATGACGAGAAACTTGATTCCTGCGTCCAGGGCTTCAAGAACCGCGTCCTTGAGGCTTGGCCCGGGGATGAAGGTGACGCTCAAATCAAAGCTCCCATGGGCTTTCACCGCTTCTTGTATTGTATTGTAAACAGGGATCCCGCTTACCTCTTCTCCACCGCGCCCAGGTGTCACGCCGGCCACCACGTTGGTCCCATAGCCTTTCATGAATGCAGCCCGCGCCGAGCCCTCCCTCCCTGTGATTCCCTGAACTAACACCTTCGTATCTTTCTTCAGTAAAATAGCCATATTTTATGCCTCCAGCGTCTCTTCAGGCACAGTGTCCATTCTTTGTGCTGCCGTTTTGCCGTTCTGCTGTGTTGCCTTTAACGGCAAAACTGCAATCCCGCGCTTCGCGGGACTACACGATGGCCCGCCACCAATCACAGACACACCTCATTTGGGATTTACAATACACCATGCTTTCTTCTGTATTCATCCAATCCAGGAACTGGGGCTTCAATCGTGATCGCCTTGTTTCCCCTGAACCAGCATTCATACTCGCACGCGAGACACTCCGTGCCCACCCGCCGGGCGAAAGCCGCGTCCCCTGCAAGGGCCGGTTTGCCGTCTTTGATCACCAGGATCCCCCGGTCGAAGAGCTTACACCCTGCTGCACATGCGTGGGTTTTACAGCCGACGCATTTGCTCTCATCGATAATCACTTTGATGGTTTGTTCTTCAAAATGCATGGACCTATTCCTCCTTTACCCCTCTTTCCTTCCGGTATTCTAAGATGAGAGCCTTCATCCTTTCAGCCAAAAATTGGGTCTCATATACCTTGTCCCCCCCGTAGATCTCGATCCGACCCGGCAGGTCTTTCGTGCCTTCCCGCAAAATCTCAAGGGCCTCCTTCTCCTTATTGCCACAGATCAGGAGCACGCATGGAAATCCAGGTCTCTTGGGGAGTTCCTCCCTGAGGGCCTTCACGACGCCATGGGCATGGTGCCACTGTTCCTGGTTTGCGTACATGAACCCGCCGAGCATGTAGCCCTCGATGCCAGGCTGCGAAAAGATGACCTTCGCTGCCCGATAGACCTTGGCCGCGGTCGGGTTCCCGCTTGTGTCGGCGTAGTTGGCGATCTTAAGGCCAACCCGGTTCAAGCCGTCCACTCCCAGAATAGCGCCACCGCCGCCCATCCCGTGATAACCCACGTAGTTGAGCCCCTTTATCTCTGTCACCATCTGAGCAATATAGCAGGTCCCCCTGAGGTCTCCTTCTTCGATCCGCCATGCAATCTTGTCGAGCTCCGTGGGTGGAGTAGCCGCCTCCCGGGCGACTTCGATGCCGAGTTCGGGATGGCGATAGACCGAAGAGTCGTCAATGGCCATCCGACAATCCCCGGCAAAGACTTTCCCGTCCTTGGTGATGATGAGGGGATTGATCTCGGCGGTCCGGCAATTATAATCCTTGAACGTTTTGAACAGGCCTGAGATCGCCTGGGCCACACCCGGAAGATGTGCCGTCGGGACCTTTAGTTTGAGAGCAAGGTTGAGGGCATCATAGAGCCGAAAACCCCGGAGGACGTCCACCGTCACGGTAGCGATCTTTTCCGAAGGGACCGACTCAATATCCATCCCGCCTTCCGTGCTGAACATGATGACGGGGGCACGGACCTCCCTCGAGGAATCAACGATGACACCTATATAATATTCCTTGTCGATGTTCAGTTTCTCCTCGACCAGTACCTTTTCCACCTTCAGTTTCTTGATCTCCGATCCGAGGATCTCGTTCGCAACAATCTCGGCATCGATCGCGTGTTCGGCGAATTTAATGCCCCCTGCCTTTCCTCTTCCCCCTGCCCAGACCTGTGATTTGATGACAACGGGCTTGCCGATCTTCTCGGCTATTTTCTTGACCTCCTGAGGAGTCGTAGCCACTTCGCCCTGAGGAATGGGAACCTTAGCTGCTTTCAACAACTGCTTCCCTTGATATTCGTATAAACGAGCCATGGTTACCTCCTAAAGCTATGAAGGATGTTACTTGGTTTGACAGAAGACAATTTATAATAAAAAGACCCGGATGTCAACAAAAAAATAATCCGAGTTAAAGTGGTAAGACCAATAGACATATCCTGAAATATCTTTAAATATCAAAGTATTAGGTCTTATCAAAATAACAATTGACAAAAAAATATTTTATAATTAAAATGGTAAGACCATAGGAGAATTCTGATATGTTCAAGTCGATCAAGCGCAGCAGACTCTCCGATGAGGTTGCGAATCAGATTAAAAACCTCATCAGTGAAGGGAAATTAAAACCCGGCGACAGGCTTCCGCCAGAGAGGGAACTCATCAAGCAATTTGGCGTCAGTCGACCTTCGCTGCGTGAGGCTTTAAATTCCCTTGTGGTCATGGGATTTCTGGAGATCAAACAATCGAAGAGGACCTTCGTC